>CENV01027074.1_pt1 | contig 16366 bp, 14 predicted proteins | sample 530231 | NCBI WGS metagenome assembly CENV01 (sample SAMEA2619815, study PRJEB7988) | marine metagenome | biome: marine biome (ENVO:00000447); feature: surface water layer (ENVO:00002042); material: "saline water (ENVO:00002010), including plankton (ENVO:xxxxxxxx)" | depth 5 m | reverse complement strand
TTATTTAATCTCACTGATTTTTTTAAAATAATATTTCTACCAGGAAAGCTTTGAAAGTATTCTACCTCTGCCCCGTTCCATTCATAAATAGCTTGATCGTCATCTCCCGCAATGTAAACTCTCCAAACGTTCTTTGCAATTTTAACAATCATATCCCACTGCAACGGTGTTAGGTCTTGAGCTTCATCTACCATCAATACTTTTATTGGTAGATTGCCTGCATCATCAATAAACTTTTTTACCATGTCAGTAAAATCTAAACGATCCGGTGTCCGTTGGCCGTTCTCCATCTCCATTGTTTTAAACTCCTCGTAGCCTGCAATAATAGATTTAAATTGTTGTAGACGCACCGCTTTTCTAGGTTGTTGTTTATACAAAACTATTGGATCTATTTTCATATTTCTTGCACGGTCGTAAATTTGTAAGGACCAATTGTTATAAACTTTAGCCTCATCATATTCGTTTTTAAAATTTATTTTTACAGTGCCGTATTGAGTATGAAACATTAATAAATCTGCTCTAGGATCTAATACGGGAATTTCAGCAAACTGTTGTCGGGCCAAAGAATGTAATGTTCGAAAGTATATAAAATCATCCTCATCATATTCTTTAAATTTTTTTCTAACTCTACTAACGCATTCATCAACGGCTTTATTTGTAAAAGATATGTAACATATTTCGGACGGTAATATTCCTTGTTTAAGATACCTTTGAACTCTTTTGAGTAAGTTTTCAGTCTTACCCGTTCCAGGAGGTCCAAAAATTTTAATTGTCTTCCCACGCAGCTTTTTGTTTAACGAATTTGACATCTTTATTTTTATGCTCTGTTTGTTTTGGTAAATTTACAACCCAATGACGTGTGTCAATGTTTTGAAATTTCTTTTTAGGTATTGCCCCTCCCGCCTCTAAAAATTTAGTACAATCTTTTTCTGACCAATTATACCCCATTTTTTTCATAAACTTTCTAAAGGTTTCTAGCTTAAATCTCATTTCAACTTTATCAATCCAAATGTTACCAGAATCGATTTGATCGAACTCTGTTGTGTCCTCCACGTCCTCAAGAAATTGTGATAGCCTAGAATTAAAGACATCACTTTGTTCTTCATGTGCATCAAAACCTTCCATGTCTTGTTTGTTAGAGACTAACTCTTCCAACCAATCTCTGTAAGGATCAGGATCACGTTTAGATGGTTTAAGAGGTCGCCAAACAATATCGTAATTTAATAATTGTTCTCCAAGCAGTTGTTGTTGATATAATTGTTTTGTAGATAAACGAACTGATTTACCTTGTATTGGTAAAATCCAATATGGTTCAGGGTATGAGTTTACTTTAATTAATTTACCTACCTCAGGAATTGCTTCATTTAAACCTATTCCGTATTTTCTTCTTACACATGTGCTAGATACACAATGTACTCTTGCAATAGATGTTTTACATTTATAAGCATAGTCTTTATTCTCAACGCCTCTAAAAATATTTTCTAATTCTTTTGGATGTAATTCCTCACTACAAACCTTGTTCATCATTTTTCTTGTCCAATCTTGATACATAACAGGATCAGGGTTTATTTTTTTGCTTAATACTGCAACGTTAAACATAGCATCGTTACGACCTTCTCCTTTTTTAACTTTGTTTTTCATAAAGTTAATTACACAAGGCGGATAGTCTTTTGTTTCATCGTCTTGAAATATTTTTAATTTTTTAAATTGTTCAGGTGTCAGTCTGTGTTGAGATACAAATTCGTATAAGTTTTCTAATTTTATTCCGTTAGCATTATCATCCATCGCTAACCTAGTTGTCATGTGTGCTTTTTGATATGGTAGATTAACAAAACTACCTTTATGTTTGTCGTCCCACTTTTCCGGTGTTAAATCGACTTGATCTTGTGCAGGATAAATATCTGTTGTGGAATCATTAATTCCTAAATCAGAAGCTAGTTCAATTAATTTTTTTCTCATTGACGATGCTTCGACAACACCATCTATAAATAATATTAAATGTAATCCATTAGATTTAGATCTAAATGGAATTAATGGGTATTTCCTTTTCCGTATAATCGATATAATTTCCTTATGCTGTATATTATAACGATCAACATCGATGACCCCCCAACTGCATGTATTATCATCTCTGATAGGGACAGATCCATAGTAAGCTTCTCCTTTTAAATGTTGTAACCAATGTTCTTTGGTCATTGGATTAGGCTCAACCCAATGTCTGAACTCTTGCTTACCGTCTCGACTACGTGTTTGTCCTAGAGGTTTGGAAGCTCCAAAATATGTATTTGAACCCTGGAAGAGTTCTACAAACTCCCCCAGGGTTTTGTCAAGTATGTCCATATTAGAATGGTGTTTTTTCTACGGACTCTTCTTTATCGTGATTAACTTTTACAGCCCCTTGTTTACAGCTGTTGTAAAAAGTATAAGCCGCTTCTAAGACATCTTTCGATTGAATTGTACCTTGATGTTCAATCTCCCAACCATACCAAGAACCAAGATTGTTCTTTTCTAGTACCGTTTTAAGTGTGTACATCTGAGTAAATGGTGCTGGCTTAAAGTAACCAGACCCATCTTTTTTCTTCTCTCGAACTGACATCATCATAGAATTCCACTTCTTAGACTTTTTTCTTTGAGTAGATTTCATTGTCATCATAGCAGTGCTAGACACATCTTTATCTTCAACAATTAAAACATAATGAGAAGCAGTCTCTTCGACATAGTTTCCGTTCTCAAGTCTGTCTTTATTCTTGTCGTCTCTAGTTGTCTTTGACATGATATCACTGTCTGAAGGATAGATATTTACTGGTGCAGAACTACCTTCCTGACCTCTATCTCTCCATTCAATATACTCAAGCTTATAAAAACAAGGAACTACTGAAATTCCTTTTTGGCCATCATATAATTGATTTGTGACTGTGTTGAAAATCATACCAGGCCTTGCCTCAGGTATGAATTGAGAATCTCCTTGCGTTACTTGTGGAGATAGTTGACCAAGTATTTTTAAAAAAGGTAATGCCAGACTCTTTGAGTCTACGTTTTCAAAACCTTGATCCGCAAATTGTTCCAAATTGATATTTGCAACAGCACCACCAGCTTCTCTAGTAGCGACTTCTTTTTTATCGTTTAACTTCATAGTTACTCCGTTATTATTTGTTCGTTATTTTCGTCTTGTTAGCAATATATACTCCAAACATATCAAATGGAACCTGCTCCCCCTTTTCCACTTGCTCTTTAACAAATGCTTTTAAGGTCATAGGTTCTACTTTTTGTTTTTGAGTATAGGCAAAACCAAGTTGTTCACAAATTCTTACGAGTTCGGAAACTTGATTATCTTGCCCTTTATCTATATTTGCCGTCAAGACATTTTTGATCATGTCGCCATGACCGTTATCTCTAAGCCAACCAAAAGCCTCATCGTTTCTTGACTCAGGAATTTTTGCGGCATAAAAAGGTTTTACTTCAACCTTAGTGCCGTCAGCTAGTTCTAGTTTAGACACACCAGCTTCCTGCATCATATCAGGAATTGTTCGTTCCTCATACTCTTTAGCTTTTTTCTTTAACTCAGAAATCTCTTTATCTTTATCTTCAATTTCTTTATGAAGATTTTTAAGTTCATTACATTTATCAGAAATAGACTTTACGTCATCTTTACTTAATTCAATGTTCGAGAACTTTTCGATGTCTAGATTTTCCATATATTTCCTCCTAATCTGTCTATAATTATTTTCTTGATTAATGCAAGAAAAAAAATATAAATATTTTATGGAATGGAAATACCCTTACAAGACAAAACCGTTTGATCACCAAAGAACTGCCTTAAATAAATCAGCTCACTCTTTAGCTTATGCTTATTTTATGGAGATGGGTACGGGTAAAACAAAAACTGCGATTGATAATATTGGTTATTTATATTTAAAAAAAGAAATAGATACTGTCCTAATAGTGGCACCTAAATCTGTATACACTATATGGAGTAAAGAAATAGAAGCACACCTACCAGATATAGTACAAAGAGATATATTTCAATGGAAGGTTGATAAACCTAAAATGTGGGATAAGTTTTTAAAAAGTGAGAAACTAAAGATATTTCTTATGAATGTTGAAGCTTTGAGTGGTAAAACGGGATTTAAAGAAGCTGAGACTTTTTTGAAGAAATTCCCTCAAAACTTTGTCGTAATTGATGAATCTACCACGATTAAGAACCCTAAGGCCAAAAGAACTAAATATATACTATCTTTAACAAAACATATTAAATATAGAAGAATACTCACAGGATCTCCTGTAACTAAATCTCCACTTGATTTATATTCACAGTGTTATTTCTTAGACCCTAAATTGTTAGGATATGAAAGTTATTACGCTTTCAGAAACAGATATGCAGAGATGCAACAGATTCAGATGGGTGCAAATAGATATATATCTATTCCAAAGTTTTATAAAAATATAGAAGAGCTAGAACACAAACTAGATGTTTTTTCTTTTAGAGTGCGTAAAGATGAATGTTTAGATCTTGAGCCAAAAGTGAGACAGAAAAGAGTTGTGCATATGTCAACAGAGCAAGGTGTTCTTTATGAAAAACTTAGAAGGCGAGCCTTAGCTATTGTAAACGATTCGACTATATCCTTTAGTAACAAGTTAACTGAGATGATTAAATTACATCAACTTACAAATGGTTTTTGTAAAGATGATGATGGCAACATTCTTGAGTTTGGAAAACAAAAGATAAATGCTTTAGAAGAAATCATTGAAGAAACTGATGATAAGATAATTATTTGGGCTAATTACATTTACAACATAGATCAGATTAAAAATTTTCTTACAACTAAATATGGTAAAGATTCTTTTGTTGAAATTTATGGGGCTACTAAAGTTAAAGATAGGCAAAAGGCCATAGAGTCTTTTCAAAACGATCCTAATGTTAGATTTTTTGTTAGTAATCCTACAACGGGTGGTTATGGTTTAACTCTTACTGCCGCGAATACAGTTGTTTATTTTTCTAATAATTATAATTTAGAAGTCAGAAAACAATCGGAAGATAGAGCGCATCGATCAGGACAGACCGGCACGGTAGTTATCATAGATATAATTACAGAAAATACTATTGATGAAAAGATAATGAAGGCTTTAACTAAAAAAGGCCAGATCGCAGCAAAGACTTTAGGTGAAGAAGAACTTAAAGATTGGTTATTGTAATTTTTTAAATTGTTCGACTCTTTCTAAAAACTTGTCACCGTATTCAGATAGTTCAGCTTCATTTAATTTAAATTCTTGATATTGTAATCCTCTTGTACAAATACTAATTACACCTTGTTCTATTGGTCCGTAATTTTTCTTATGTGCAAGATAGTATGCACCGAGTTGAAGTTTATAATCATCAACCCATTCTTCTCTTTTGGGTTTGTTAGCTTGTTTAAAATCTATAATAGATGGTTTACCGTAGGCCATCGCTACTAAATCTGTTGTACCTGCGTATTGATTTTCATATTCTAATGACACCTCATTTCCCCAAACCTCTTCTATGTTTAAATTATCTAAAATAATTTTGGCCATCATCCGTGGTTGTATACCCGATTTACTTGCATTGTAGTACCCTTGTCCGTTATACGCGTACTCTAATACTTGATGCATTTCTGTACCGATCGCTGATGCTTGTTGCATAATTCGATCCGCCTCTTCATTCCCAACTTTCCTACGCCAATTATCTAAAAATCTTTTGTCCTTAGTGGCTGATAAAATTGTGGTAACGCTTGGAACTTTGGCTTCTCCTACAAGATACTTTCGTCCTGTAGTATCTGAAAATCTATTATAATGTTTATATGGATATTTACGAACCAGTTTCATTTTTATTTTTTACAAATGAAACATCAACTTCTTTTGTTGTCTTCTCAGTGTTTTCATTTTCTACAGCATTAAGTATTGCAATCTCAATTTCAGTTAAAGGTTTACCTGCTTTTTGATCAGCTTTTATTAGATCGTATACACCTTTTACAGTAGCCATTAATAATCCCTCCCTTTTGTATATAGTTTAGTGTTATAGAATTTAATTTTTGGTTTGTCTAGTTTTTTCAATCCACTATTTTCTGACAAACCTTCAATGTTTTGATAAATAGAATTTATTCTTTTTCTAGCATCTTCGTTAGATAAATTTGAAAACTCAGGTATATTTATTTGTCTCAATCCTGTAAATGTTTTTCCAACAATATCTGTAGCTTTAAATTTTCTATTGATATCATTAGCATTAGCTTCCTCTCCATTTACTTCATAAAAAGCTTCATTTGGTAATCTTAATTTTTGTTTTCTTAAATCTAATCCTTTTTCTCCACCTCTATATTTTTCTGACCCAAAACCACCTCTAAAAAAATCTTCATCTCCTGGCATTGTTATACTTACAATCATTGAATCATACCTATCTCTATTTTGATTATACTCATCAGTTAATTTTTTTATTTGAGTAGTCGTAGGTTTTCCTGCAAATTCAGCATACAATCTATTCTGATTTCCTGTAACTCTAACCCCACCTGTTTTTAACATCCAATCATACATAGGTCCAAAATCAACACCGTTGTATCCTTCTGTAGTTAAAAATCCTACTCTTCTGTGTTCAGTGTCTCTAAAATTTCCACCTCTCATATTAAAATTTAACATTTTACCATCAGGCATAATAAATCCTGCCTCTCTTATATCTTCGGTAGTTCCATATTTTTTAATTGATTGTTGTATTAGTTCTAAATCTTTTTGTGTCTGAGGTAGATAAATTGATGAACCAGACGAGTCCAAATTTTTTACTTTAAAAGTAAAACCATCTACCGTTGCTGTTTCATTTACTAAATTTGCAAAATTAAGAGCATCTTGCATTTTTAAGTTAGAACCGAAATCCATTTCAAAACCAATATTTGCACCTTCAGTAAAACTAGGAACTGTTTCTGCTACAAATGCAGCATCTTGATCAAATTCTTTTGCTCTTTCTTTTATGACATCACCAAATTTATTTAAATCAAAATTGGATTTAACATTAGCTTCTATGTCTAAACTTCTTTCAACTGTCTCTGCGTAGGATCCCACCGTGTCAGCTATCTTGTAATTAATTACATCGGGAGTGTCTTCAAAAAACTTTTTAATTGGAACCGCTAATTTTCCTTGTTCTAACAATTCTGGAATATCTTCCTTTTGTGCTGAAACTCCAGCAGTTATTTCTTTTCCTCCCTCTTGAGCTTTACTATAAAACACTGGAGCTGGATCTATTGCAGTGTCCGCTGGAAAAGTTTCTTTTGTATCTAAATCTATTTCAGGCTGAACAGGAGGATCCTGTTTTATTTGAGGTTCATCAGGAAATGTTTCTGTTGTTATTGGTTCTACAGGAGTTTTTGTTACAGGGGGTTTAGAAACCTCTTTTATCTCTTCTTGTACTTGTTCTATATCTTCTGCCCTAGGTCCTATTACTGTACCTTCTCCCGTTGTGCCTACAGATTTTGATGTAGTCATGTCTTTTAATTCTGAAGCTATCGCTTGATTTGGCATTAATAATGCCCTTAACATTCTTAATTCTGAGCTATCCATATCTTCCGGAGATGCTTTTAGCTGTTTTATGACTGGTTGTAAATCTTTTTGTGCCTTATATCCGATAGCTCCACCGACACCGATAGTTGCTATTGCTTGCAGTAATGCGGGTAAACCAAGGACAGGGGCGACCATATCATATCCTTGTTACTAGTTCTAAAATTATATATCCCATACCTGCTAATAATCCACCGGCACATCCAATTAAAATTCTTTCTATTCTTGTAATAGATCCTTCAATTCTATGTATTCTATCATGTGTTTGTTTTTGCATGATACGACAAAGCTTTTCATGAGATTCTATTCTTTCTAATGCTGACTTACTCATTATGCTATACCTCTTTTAGATATTGCTGAACCTATTTCATCTTGTGGAAATAGTGTATCGTAGTTCTGTCTCATTTGAATACTTGCTAATCCTGTGTCAGTTGGTGGTGCAGGTATATCTCTTGGAGAACTTGTCAAAGCCGGGAGAGCACCTAAAGAAGCTAACTCTCTTTGATCATCTCCTTCTTCAACATCTCTTACTGCTTCTGATACACGTGTGCCATCAATGACATCAATTAACACTGGACTAAATTGATCATCTTCAAAGAATTTTTCATCGAACATATAGTAACCAAACAACCTTGATATTGTTTGTTTAGCACCCTGGCTCATTGTTTTTTGGTCTTTAAGAGACATTAACTCTTTTAATCTTTTCGGATCTGTCATTATATCTGCAAGTTGTCTATCAATATCTGATCTAAATATTTTTTTAATAGCTGTAAATGTTCTACCTGCAACAGTAAACTGTCCAAGTCTAGCTCTAATGATGTCATTTAAAGCACTTTCTAATTTACCCGTTGTTGTTTTTGTTGATTTTCTTGATGTTATTTCTAAAGCATCTCTAAAGTTTTTTAAATCCTTTAAATAAGTAGGATTGTCTGCAAATGTTCTAGTTAATATATTTAGATTATTTTTATAGTAATCAGCAAACTTTTCAAAAACAAACTCTCCTCTGTTGTTTGTACTTTTAAAAAGTAAATCCTCTTTTGCAACAGTTTGAAAAGCTTTGTATAATTTATCGTCTTGTTTAATAATAGTAAGAACTTTATTTAAAGTTGTAGGTGATTTATTGTTATATAGAAAATCAAAAATTTTATCTGGATCCATTTTTTCTATTTTACCTTGAGTAGATGTACTCATTTGTTTCATAATTTTATTTCTTTTAGCTGTGACTTGCTCAACCTTTTTTGCTAACTCACCTACTTTATTTATTTCTTTAGCACCTTTTTTTCCAAAAAAAGTTTCTAAAGCGTATTTATAATCGTTTATAAACTTTTGATGTTTGACTAAATTTATTTTTCCACTAGCAGTAGGATCTACAAAGTTGTTATATGATTTTAAAATAGATTCTTTATAAGTAGCAATATGTTCTGGTTTTCTCAACAACAGTTCATATACATCATCTATTCTAGCTTCTTGTGCTTTACCTTTTTTAAATGTTTGTTCAAACACATTTTCATCTGCTATCTTTAGTACCCCATCTTTACTTTGCATTAAATCAGCGACAATACCTTTGTATATTTTTTTATCTCTTGCATACGATTGATCTAATGATACAAATTCTTTATACCAAGCATCATCCGCACCTAAGTCATTTCTAAGTTGTTCTTTAATAGATCCAATTAATTTTGAAACCGCCCCTTCAACTGGTTCCCCCTCAATAGGCAAAGTACCTGATTTTATTTTTCTATCGAATCTTCTTAGGTCACTTAATGAATTTTTGAGCGTACTCACTTTAATTGTTTTACCTGCTGGTTTTTTAAAGAAGGATTCAATCTCTGGATATTTCGCGAACAAAGTATCTTTTTGTCTTTGATTTAAACCTGCAACCGCTTTTTTAATAATATCTGTATTTACTCTTCGATTTTTACCTGATTCGAAAAGGGTTGTGTACCTTGCTTTATAATCAGCTGCAAAATCATCATACAACTCTTGTATAACTCCTCTAATAGATTGTCCGGCTTGTTTTTGTGATCCTCCTGGCAAAGCAATTACTGCATCTATCAAATTAGTATCAGCTTTCTCTAATGCTTTTGTTAAAACTTTTTGTCTTGGGTCTAATCTTTTTAAAATTGTATTTTGAATTTTAGTTCCTAATTCATCACGAGCAATAATATCGTCACCTTTTAAAGATTTAAAATTGTAAGGGCTACTCGCTGTAAGAAAATAAGTATTTAGTGCTTCTGCTTGTTCCTTATTAAAGGCATCTAAAGTACCATCTACACCATACTTAGCATTAGTTTCAAAAGCATGTTGCAAAGCTAAAAAATTATCATCGTTCGCAGCCTGACCTAAAGTAAACTTTAAATTTCCTTTTTGTCCCATTTCTGTTAATCTTTTATTTATTTTTGTTAATAATTCATTCGCTTGCTTAGCATTTTTAACTGTACCAGAAATATCTGCAGCATTAATTTTTCCTCTTAAATTAAAATTTTTTATCATTCTATAAAACTTAGGAATAGTAAATCCTGCAGCCGTTAAAGTAGCGTTCAAAGCCGCCATGTCTTTACCTTCATCTCTCAAATAATCCATGAAACCTTTTTCACTGTCATTAATTCCATACCTTCGATGTCCCTCAACAAGACGATACGCTTCTATTAAACCACTTGTTAAAGCTGATGTGCCAATTGCTGTTGTTGGACCAATAGTAGTGGCCAGAGTTGTTAGCACTACTTCAGGAAGAATTTGTGCAGCATACATTCCCGCTTTTGTTAAGTCTGCTCTATCTATACCTACAGGATTAACTAATTCGTAGTTTCCTGTTTTAGGATTTAAAAATTCTAATTCTTCTGTGTCAGGTCCATACCTAAATGGAACTTCTTGTCCAAAATAATCTGATAATATTTTTTTTGTAACTAAAAGTTGATTTGCTTCATCTTGTGCAAGAGTTTGAGCAAAACCAATCTCTGCTAATTTTACATCTGTATCAGGATTAACTCCTCTCATTTCTGCAATTTCTTTTGTTGAATATTCAAAATCAGCTGTGCTTAAACCGAAAACATTAAAATCTTCTTTTACTTTTTCTATGTCTATATCTTTAGGAGCAAATACATTAACAAAGTCTTTAAACCTTACTTTACCATTCAATTGTAATTCACCGTAAGCTCTATTTATAATATCAGTATCGTTTGAATCATTATCATCAATTATATTTCTATAATTTTCAATGTTAGAATATTTACCTTGTGGGTTAAAAGAACTATAAAAAGAATAAAAATCTATATCTAGTTTTTTCTTTTTTGATAAAGCATCGTAAACTTTTTTTGTTATTAATTCGTCTGTAACAGTTTTTCCCGTTCTTTGCTCATATTCTAATAATTCTTTCTCGTACTTTTCTTTGTATTCGTTTACATTTGCTACAGTAATCATTAGTTCCAACCTCCAGGACTTATGTCTGTCTCATCAGCTTCTTCAGCGTTTAAACCTCTTAAAGCATCAAAGCTTTTTAATACATCTTCAAAATTTCCTGGTATCTCATCTCTTGATACACCAAATCTATCCATATAATTATTAATAGCTCCTCTTGCTGTATTTAAACCGATTCGTTTTAAACCAGCCTCAAACACTTCAATGTTCGAACTATTACCAATAGATTGTAAAGCTAGTTCAATATCAGGAACACTAAATCTTCCACCAGGTTCTCTTACTTTTGCAATCGCATAAGCTAAATCAATAATAGATGTTCTAGCTTGTTGAGTTTCTGGAGCATTTAAATATGCAGTTATTTTAGAATTAAATTTGTCACTGTCTGGATTTGTAAGTTCGTTGTTAACATAATCATAAGCTGCCGCATAATCTTGCTCAAAGTTATCGTCCTCTTTTCTTCTTTTGTTAATGAATGAATCAACAAAACCTGTTACACCCGCAATGTTAATTACAACATCACCCGCATTACCAGTGAAGGCACCTCTTTTACGTACGTCATCACGTATATCCGTTATAATATTCAACACATCTCTTGCGTTTGTCATTCTAATTTCTGCGTCAGATCTTAATTTTTTATTTCGTTGGATATCAGTTACTTTAAGCATTGCCTCTATATTACCTTCTTGAGGTACAAATAATCCTTTATTTTTTGGATCTAAAACTTCTGCTTTAGTAACAAATATCATGTCCCCTTGCTCTCCAGTATCTTGATCTATTGGATAAACTGCAATTGGAGAGGCTTTGTTTCCTACAGGAACAAATAAAGGTTCACCTTTAGAATTCGTCTTTGTTAATTGACTCTTTGGTACAAATTGTTCTGATTGAGTTTCTGTGTTCCAAACACTTTGAAATGAATCTGCTTTTGGTTCTTTCTTTTCTGGCAAGTATCTCATTGATCCAGGAATTTTTTTAGATTCTGCTGTCTGTATTTGTTCCTCAGTCGCTAAAACATTTTTATCTAAATCAACATCATAAACTGTTTTTGTGCTTGCAAGTTTTGTTTTTTTGGCTTCATTTATTTTTCTCTGTTCTTCTCTTGCTTGTAAATCATAATTCTTAATTGCAAGTTGAGTTTGTGGTAATGCTTCAATACCTTTACCAAAAGCTCTAGCTAAAGCTCCTAACTCTCCTTCACCTGGTCTTTTTGTTGCTTGTAATAACGCAGATGTAATTGGAGTTAATAAAAGGTTTCGTCTTTCTACTTTAGAAAAACCACCTACGTTAAACTTTTTAACTTCTAACTTTTTTTCTTTTTTAAGATAGGCATCTTTGAAAAGAGGTCTTAACAAAACCTTATTCATTTATCCTCCTATTCCTGAGAACGCTTGGAAAGCTCCTAACCCTGTCCCTATAGATTGTGCTAAAGGTGCTGCTGTTGGCGCGGTAGCCATCGTTATTTGTGATTGACTTGTTGGCCCTGCAGCGTAAATGTTTTTTAAGAATTCTGTTCTTTGGAATGGCTCGTAAGCTTGTTGTAACTGTGTTGCTCTTTGAGCATCTAAAGCTTGTTGTGCTAACTGTCTTTCTAAACCACCGGCCGCTAACAATTGATTTATATCTTGTCTTGCCATATCGGCTTGTTGTTGTCCAAGTGCACCTAATTGTTGCCCTGCCGCTAAACCAACTCTTTGTTGATTCTGTGCCGCTCCTAGTGCAGTTTGAAAACCTTGTGCTCGTGATCTACCAATTGCTTCTAACCTTCTTAGATCTTGTTCAGCTCTTTGCACACCCTCTCTTCCACCACCAAAAGCACCTGATCTGACAGCTTGTGCAGATAATTGATTCTGTCCCATTTGTGCTTGTCTGTTAATTTCATCAGTTACATATTGTTGGAAAGGGTTAAAAAACTGAGATATGTTTGGTGCTTGAGCCGCTGACAATATTTGTCCAATACCTGCAGCCGTTGTCGGTGTTCCGATGCCCGTTGTCCCTGCAGTTTGAATACCTCTTTGTTCTAAAACTGATAAAGGTGCTGTTTTAACATCGGGTATGTTTACTGGCTGTTGCGCTACCTGACGCGCTATATCCATTAATTCTAATTTTCTTTCTTCAATACCAGGAGCTTCTCTTACATATTGTGTTTGAGACGCTGGAGTCGATTGAGGTGCACTACTTCCGCCACCAAATATATTACTTATAAAACTCATTTATTTATCCACTTCTCTAGTTGCACATGTTTCTTTTGCCATCCCCATTTTTTCGAGACTTTCTCCCAACCAGGTCTAGCCCAAAGACTTAAACGTTTGCACCCATTATTTTTTGCAAACTTTGTTATTGTATCAACAAATTGGTCCTCCCATAAGTCCCTTCTTTTTCCTGTACAGATAACAATCTCTAATTGTTGATAGTTTGGCATCTCAGATATTCTAGTTATCCCAACACCAAAAACTTTGTTTTCCTCTAATTCATCAGAACCAAACATAAGAAAACACTGCATCATATCTTTTTTTAAATAATCATATATGTGTTTTGCATCAGCGTATTTACCAGAATATTTCAGTGCCTCACTAACCATAAACTCAGCTAAAGGCCAGAACTTTTCTATATCCTTAGGTTCAACAGAAATTACCTGTACTAAAGGTTTAATTTTTTTTCTTGTTTGTCTCATTAGCATCCTGGATTAAGTCAAATACTCTTTTATATCTTTTTTGTTGTTCATAAAAATATTGAGCACCTTTTTCTCTCATATCTTTCATACTATTAGGATTAGCTCCTGCTATAATACCTGCTCCCAATACACCATCCGCTCTCGTTACAAACTCTCCGTCAGCTAGTTGTGCTAACATTGTATCTTCGTCTTTGTCTCCAACACCTGAACCATCTTCAACATATCCCGATGCTCTAACATAATTGTTAGCATCGTTTTCATCGTGAGACATTTTTGAAGGAAGATAGTTCACACCACCTTCATTAAATTTTTTAACTTCAGCTAAACCACCTTGATTAAATCTGTTTCTTGAAATTTCGTATGGACCCATTCTTTCAGCGTCTGCTGGTCGATCTTGTTCTGGTATATAAATTTTTTCGTATGTTTTTTCCTCACCTGTAACGGGATCAATAAATTTCATGTCAGGTCTTTTTCGTGCAAACTCTCCGTAATTAAGATTATATGTTGGCGTAAACAAATCTACTGGTTTCTGCTCAAACGCTCCAGACAGATAAGCTAATGCTCCTGCTCCGATACCTGCTTTCATAGGGTCTATTTCTCTTTCACCCGCAATAATTTTCCCGTCTTCGACTCTTTGTCTTGTAAAGAAATCTAAAATGCTTCTTTTTTTTGTTTCATCTTCTAAAAGTTTTTTTGCGGCTCTTTCTTTAAAAGCATCTGTAATTGACGCTGGCATAAATGAGGCTGAAGTTATTGGAGTAAATGCTGCTTGTGCAGCTGGAAAACCTGGAAGACCTAATTGTGCTCCACCTGCCAGTCCCGCTTTACCACCAAAATATCCTAATGTGGCTCCTGTAACACCACCTAATATTCTATTAATACCAGATGCTCCTGCTTGTTTATTTGCTTGATATCCTTTGTAACCACCATATGCTGCAAGTGCGTAAGGTAAAAATTGTAGCATTATATAAATTCTCCTTTTAGATCTAAAGTCTCTAATATTATCATTTTACTTGGCTGATATCAACTCATCATGAAACTTGCCTTGGTATTGATGCTCTCCTACATGCACTATTGCGTCATTAATATAGGCATAGCATTTACCACCCAAATCTCTCCAAAGTTTACAGAATGCAAAATCCTCTCCGTTGTAAGTCTTTTCTTTTGGATCATGGAGAGTATCAAAAAAATTCCACATATTAGGTTTGTTAACATATTTGCCGTTGATAACTGTCTTTTGTACTATTTCTTTTTCAGGATATTTCTCAATCATTTTCTCTATAACTTCTCTTTTAATCAACATACATCCTGTTGGTGAATCAGTAACTTCCATAACTCCTTTATGTACCTTTATATCATTAGGGTTAGGTACTTTCATTGGGTAAGTATGCAAAGCTCTCCTTATATCATCGGGAGATTTTATTTTACCCTCCTGCATTTTTGCAAAAGCTTTTTCCCACATCAAAGTTTTTAAAGGATATGGTACAGATATAATATGCTTGTCTGCTTTTAACATGGCAAATATAGACTTACCTTGAAAATATATATCTGAATCTATAAATAATAAATGTGTTGCTTTCGACTCTAACAAACCAGCTACAGATAAATTTCTTCCTTGTGTTACTAAAGATGATTTAATTAAATGAAAAGAAACTTTAAGTTTTTTCTTAAAACATTCTTGTTGAAATTCTATCAAAGCTTGAGTGTAATGTATAGATACTTCACTATGTACAGGTGTTGCTACAAACAATTCTATATCTTTAAATTCATTCGGATTTTCTTTCCATAATGGTTCAGTAGCCCTTTCATAGTCTGATTGTGTTTCTATATTTACTTCTTGTAATGTTTGATATGTATCTTCATTTATGTATTTACTGCTTGACACTTAAAGCTCCTTTCAAAAAGTTTGTCCATTCCATAGCTTTTTTATCCCAGCTATAAAAATTTTTATAGTATTTTTGTTGTTCATCAAGATGATTTTGTATTCTATCTGTGTGCAAGTATTGAGCACTAATATCTATTGCTCCTGCTATACTCACCGCTAACAATTCTAAATTTTTTGTGTAATTGACATAGACAGGCCACTCAGCACAAGTTTCAGGTAAAGCACCAAAATTAGTCGTGATAACATGTAATCCTGCTGCTAAAGCTTCCAAAGCTGAAGCACAAAATGTTTCTTCAAATATAGATGGGTATACAAATAAATCATAATCTGTAATGTGTTCTAATATATATTCATTTGGTTTGTAGCCTATATAATTTACATTAGGTAATTTTTTAGCTTGTTCAAATAATCCTTCTGTATCTTTGTTTGCTCTATCGGCAAACTCTTTTCCATAAACTTCATTAGAACTATATACATCAAGTGTAATATTTTTATTTTGTACATATTGCATAGCCAATAATAATACGTTCAAACCCCTCCAGGGTGTACAGTGGTGCATTATTCTAATTGGATCACCTTTTTTGTATATTTTTCTTTTGGGGAAATGGTGTGCACCATTTTTAATTACAATAGATCTATCTTCAGGTATTTGAAAAAAATATCTAAATTTTTCATAACACCAATGTGAATTAAAAACATACCAATCGTATTCATAATGTCTGTCTTTGTTTTTAAAAAAACTTTGTAGATTAGGTTGGTCCCAAGAATTCTTTTGCCAAAGAATATTTATTTTACTAGGATCCAGTGGCACTTTACCTGGAATAGATGTGCATATTTGAAAT
>CENV01053487.1_pt1 | contig 16374 bp, 15 predicted proteins | sample 530231 | NCBI WGS metagenome assembly CENV01 (sample SAMEA2619815, study PRJEB7988) | marine metagenome | biome: marine biome (ENVO:00000447); feature: surface water layer (ENVO:00002042); material: "saline water (ENVO:00002010), including plankton (ENVO:xxxxxxxx)" | depth 5 m | reverse complement strand
TATCTGTCACCTGAACAACTGCGCCACCGGCGTGGCGACCCAGCGTGAGGATCTGCGTCAGGAGCACTTTATCGGCGCCCCGGAACTGCTGATCAACTACTTCACCTTCGTGGCGCGGGAAGTGCGTGAACTGCTCGCGGCGCTGGGTGTGAAGAGCCTGCCGGACCTGATCGGCCGCACCGATCTGCTTGAGCGCATCGAAGGCAACACCGACAAGCAGAAGCGTCTGGATCTGACGCCCATGCTGCGCAACGACCACATCGCCGCGGACAAGCCGACCCATTGCCAGGTGGAGCGCAACGAGCCGTTCGACAAGGGCACGCTCAACCGCAAGATGGTGGAGGAAATGCGCACCGCCGTGGAGAACAAGTCCGGCGGCTCGTTCCACTACACCATCACCAACTGCGACCGCTCCGTGGGCGCCACCGTGTCCGGCGAAATCGCCAAGCACCACGGCAACCTGGGCATGGACCACGCGCCGATCCGGGCGCGCTTCACCGGCACCGCCGGGCAGAGCTTCGGGGTGTTCAACGCCGGCGGTCTGCACCTGTACCTGGAAGGCGACGCCAACGATTACGTCGGCAAGGGCATGGCCGGGGGCAAGGTGGTGATCCGTCCGCCCAAGGGCAGCCCGTTCAAGACCCAGGACACCGCGATCATCGGTAACACCTGCCTGTACGGCGCCACCGGCGGCAAGCTGTTCGCCTCCGGCACCGCCGGCGAGCGTTTCGGGGTGCGTAACTCCGGCGTGCACGCCGTGGTGGAAGGCTCCGGCGATCACTGCTGTGAGTACATGACCGGCGGCTGCATCACCGTTCTGGGCCGCACCGGGCATAACTTCGGTGCCGGCATGACCGGCGGCTTCGCCTATGTGCTGGACGAAGACAACGATTTCTTCGACCGGGTGAACCCGGAACTGATCGAGCTGCACCGCATCAGCTCCGAGGCCACCGAATCCCACCGCAGCCATCTGCGCCACGTGATCCATGAATTCGTGGAAGAGACCGGCAGCGAATGGGGCCAGTACATTCTTGATAATTTCGATGCCATGAGCCGTAAATTCTGGCTGGTTAAGCCCAAGGCGGCCAGCCTGGAAGATCTGCTCAAAAGCACGCGTGCGAATCCGGCATAACGGGGAACAACATGGCTGAACGTTTAAACAACCATTTCCAGTTTCTTGATGTCCCCCGGGTGGACCCGAAGAAAAAGGACATCGAGCAGCGCAAGGACCGCTACGAGGAAATCTACTACCCGTATGAAACCCGGGAAGTGGAACACCAGGCGCATCGCTGTCTGCACTGCGGCAACCCGTACTGCGAGTGGAAGTGCCCGGTGCACAACTACATCCCCAACTGGTTGAAGCTGATCAGCGAAGGCAACCTGATGGAAGCGGTGGAGCTGGCGCACCAGACCAACTCCCTGCCGGAAGTGTGCGGCCGCGTTTGCCCGCAGGACCGTCTCTGTGAAGGCGCCTGCACGCTCAACGACGGCTTCGGCGCGGTGACCATCGGTGCCACCGAGAAGTACATCGCCGATACGGCGCTGGCCATGGGCTGGCGCCCGGACATGTCCAAGGTGGTGTGGACCGACAAGCGGGTGGCGGTGATCGGCGCCGGCCCGGCCGGCATCGGCTGCGCCGATGTGCTGGTGCGCAACGGCGTCAAGCCGGTGGTGTTCGACCGTTATCCGGAAATCGGCGGCCTGCTGACCTTCGGCATCCCCGAGTTCAAGCTGGAAAAGCCGGTGATGACCAAGCGCCGCGAAGTGTTCGAGGGCATGGGCATCGAGTTCCGCCTCAACACCGATGTCGGCACCGACGTGACCATCGATGAACTGCTGGAAGAGTTCGACGCGGTGTTCATGGGCATGGGCACCTACACCTACATGAAAGGCGGTTTCCCCGGTGAAGATCTGGACGGCGTGCACGAAGCGCTGCCGTTCCTGGTCGCCAACGCCAACCGCAACCTGGGCTTTGAAAAGGATCCGGCGGACTTCATCGACGTGAGCAACAAGCGCGTGGTGGTGCTGGGTGGCGGCGACACCGCCATGGACTGCAACCGCACCTCGATCCGCCAGGGCGCCGACAGCGTGGTCTGCGCCTACCGCCGCGACGAGGAAAACATGCCCGGCTCCCGCCGCGAAGTGGCCAATGCCAAGGAAGAAGGCGTGCAGTTCCTGTTCAACCGCCAGCCCATCGAGGTGGTCGGTGAAAACGGCAAGGTGGTGGGCGTCAAAGTGGTGGAAACCAAACTCGGCGAGCCCGATAACAACGGCCGTCGTCGTCCGGAGCCGATTCCCGACAGTGAGGAAGTGCTGCCCGCCGACGCGGTGATCGTGGCGTTCGGTTTCCGTCCCAGTCCGTCCGACTGGTTCGACGCCAAGAACGTGGTCACCGACGACGCCGGCCGCGTCACCGCCGTGGAGAAGCAGACCTTCCCGTTCCAGACCAGTAACGAGAAGATCTTCGCCGGCGGCGACATGGTGCGCGGCTCTGACCTGGTGGTGACCGCCATCTGGGAAGGCCGCGAAGCCGCCAAAGGCATCCTCGATTACCTGGACGTTTGAATTTTATGGTGCACGCGCCGCTGAAGAATGACCGCTTGTTGAAAGCCCTGGCCCGCCAGCCGGTGGACCGTACGCCGATCTGGATGATGCGCCAGGCCGGTCGTTATCTGCCGGAGTACCGGGCCACCCGGGAGCAGGCCGGGTCCTTCATGGACCTGTGCCGCAACGCGGAACTGGCCTGCGAGGTGACGCTGCAGCCGCTGGAGCGTTACCCGCTGGACGCGGCGATTCTGTTTTCCGACATTCTCACCATTCCCGACGCCATGGGGCTGGGTTTGTACTTCGAGCCCGGCGAGGGTCCCAAATTCCGCAAGACGGTGCGCACCGAGCAGGAGATCGCCGCGCTACCGGTACCGGACGCGGAAGCGGACCTGGACTACGTGATGCGCGCGGTGAGCACCATTCGCCACGCGTTGAACGGCCGGGTGCCGTTGATCGGCTTCTCCGGCAGCCCCTGGACGCTCGCCACCTATATGGTGGAAGGCGGTCCCAGCAAGGATTTCCGTCATCTCAAGGGGATGGTCTACAACCGGCCGGAGCTGGCCCACGCGCTGCTCGACAAGCTGGCTCTGGCGGTGACCGATTATCTGAACGCCCAGATCCGCCACGGCGCCCAGGTGGTGCAGATCTTCGATACCTGGGGCGGCGCTCTGTCCGCGGAGGCCTACCAGACGTTTTCGCTGCGCTATATGCAGCGCATCGTCGACGGGCTGGAGCCGGACGCCGAGGGCCGCAAGGTGCCGGTGATCCTGTTCACCAAGAACGGTGGGCTGTGGCTGGAATCCATGGCCGATACCGGCTGTGACGCCCTGGGCTTGGACTGGACCATCAACATCGGCGAGGCGCGCCGCCGCGTCGGCGACCGGGTGGCGCTGCAGGGCAATATGGATCCGGCGGTGCTGTACGCTTCACCGGCGGCGATTCGCGCCGAGGTGGCGCGCATCCTCGATGACTTCGGCGATCACCCGGGGCACATCTTCAATCTGGGGCACGGCATTACGCCGGAAGTGGACCCGGAGCACGCCAAGGTATTTATCGAAGCGGTGGTGGAGCTGGGCGAGCGTAAATGAAAAGCGCGGCCCGAAGGCCGCGCGAGATTTCCAGACTCTCATGTCGGAAACGCACCCCCGGGCTCCGTGCCTCATCGGAGTGCGATTTCAGGCTAGCCCCGACGAACAAAGCCTGTCAATACGCCTTTGCGAAAGCGGCAACGAATTGCGGATGTCGCTTTGACCCTTCACCTGTACCGCTTCAGCTGCCGATTTTGCGCAGCTGATAGACGTTGTGGGTGAGCGCCACCACTTCCCCTTTTTCGTCCTTGATCTCGGTATCCCATTCAAAATCGCATTTGCCGTTGGCGTCCGCCTCGGACTGGATGCGTTCGATTTCCTGATCGGTGATGCGCACTTCCACGGTCACATCGGTGGCGGCCGGGCGACGGAAACGGATCCGCATGTCCTTGACGATCGGGTAGAAGCGCCGCGTGTCGAACGACGACATATAGATCACGCCGCCGGGCAGCTCCGCGATGGTGTACAGGGCGCCGGCGTACATGATGCCGACGTGGTTCAGGTTGGGCGCCAGCGGCATCATCATCTTGCAGTAGCCGCGGTCCACGTCCAGGGTTCGGGCGCCGCAGCGTTCCACGAACGGAAAGGTTTTATCGGACGCCGCTTTGATTTGTTCTTTTTGCTCTTCGCTTAAAGCCATGGGTCTCTCCTGATTGCCGTGACCCATGCTAGCAAAGGGCGTGGGCGGGGCGGCTGTCGCGAAGCGACAGCCGGGTGATGCTTCCGGTCACCGTAAGGTTCAGGACAGGGGTCGGATATCCGCTTCGGGGAAGTCGAGGTGGAAGTCCGGCAGGTACAGAGAGCCGCGTCCGCGTCCGTACTGCAACTGCGGGAAATCCTTCCCGTTGCCCCAGGCATCGCTCAGGCTGGCAACGCCCAGGCGGCCCCGCACCGAGGGCGCGAAGACGAATTGCTGGTTGTCGCGCACCTGGCCCAGCCGGCGCCAGCGCTCGGGCAGCCAGGGTCCGAGTACGGGTAGGGCGGGACCGCGCCGCTTCAGGGTCAGACCGGCGATGTCCCGGTCCTGGTAGCGCACGGTCACGCTCTCACCGTAGCGGGTTCGCTCGACCCGGAAGGAGGCCACGCGCTTGTCCAGGCCCCAGTTGCGGTTGCCGTTGCGGGCGCTGTCTTCGCTGGACACATAGATGCGGCCGATCGACCAGCGCCGGTGACCGTCCGGAAAGCGACAGGGCCCGGGCATGAACAACAACTCCCGGTACGGCCCCACCTCTGAACGCTGGTAATCCACGAACATGACCACCCCGAGGCGGCCGGTCGCCGGGCCGAGTGCTTCGGCGGTGCCGCCTTGCGGCCGACGCAGGGCATCGGGCATCGCCAGGGCGCACACGTAGGCGTGCCCTCTCAGCGTCCAGGGAGCGGGTGCGTCCATTCGACCTCAGGTCCTTTCGTCGAACAGCGCGTCGGTCTTCGCCGCGCAGATGAAGTCGTTACGGTGCAGACCGCCGATCTTATGGGTCCACCAGGTCACCGTGACCTTGCCGTATTCGGTGAGCAGGGCAGGGTGGTGCCCCTCCTCTTCGGCCAGGTCGCCGACCTGGTTGGTGAACGCGAGAGCCTGGGCGAAGTCCTTGAACTTGAACTGGCGCTGCAGTTTCTCTTCGCCGTCTTCCTCCACCTGTTTCCAGTCCGGAATCTCGCCGCGCAGCTTGCCCGCCTCCTCATCGCTGATACGGGGCGCGTCGGCGCGGCAGGCTTCGCAATGCTGTTGCTGTAGTGCCATGGGGAATCCTCCTTGTTGCTGGCAGCTTCAAGGCTACAAGCTTCCAGCGGCAAGCTCCAAGCCTGCCGCTTGCGCCGCTCAGCCTCTGCCCAGCAGGTCCCGGGCGATGGCGATGATCTGCATCTCGTCGGTGCCGGCGTAGATCTGCAGGATCTTGGCGTCGCGCATCAGCTGCTCCACGCGGGACTCGCGCATGTAGCCGTAACCGCCGTGCACCTGGACCGCCTCGGTGGACACGTCCATGGCGGTCTGGGCGGCGTACAGTTTCATCGCCGAGGCCTCCGCCAGGCTCATCTGCTTGCCGGCGGCGGTCATTTCAATATAGCGGAACACCATGTTCTGCAGGTTGGCGCGCGCCACTTCCATCTTCGCCAGCTTCAGCTGAATCAACTGGTTGTCGCCGATCGGGCGGCCGAACTGGGCGCGGTCACGGGCGTAGGCGGTGGACAGTTCCAGCGCGCGCTCCACCATCCCCAGGGCCATGGCGGCCACGCCGGCGCGCTCCTGCATGAAGGTGGCCTTGGCGCCGGAGCGGCCGTAGCCGGTCTCGCTGCCGCCGAGCAGGCGGTCGGCGCCCACCTTCAGGTCACTGAAGAACAGCTCGCCGGTGGGTGACGAGCCGATGCCCATCTTCTTGAACGGCTTGGACTGCTCCAGGCCTTCCATGCCGGCGTCGAGAATAAAGGACACGATCTTGCGGTCCTTGGGTTCCACGCCTTCCTCATCCAGCTTGCAGATCAGCACGATGGTGTCGGCGTAGGGGCCGTTGGTGATCCAGGTCTTGCTGCCGTTGATGATGTAGCCGCCGTTGCCGTCGCGCTTCGCCAGGGTCTTCATCTGGCCGAAGGCGTCGGAGCCGGAGTTGGGCTCGGAGATCGCCCAGGCGCCCACTTTCTCCAGGGTCAGCAGCGGCAGCGCCCAGCGCTCTTTCTGTTCGATGGTGCCCTTGCTCATGATGGCACCGCCGGTGAGCCCCATGGACACGCCCATGGCGGTGACCAGCCCCTGGGCGTGGCGGCTCAGTTCGATGATCGGGATCATGGTCATCGCCGCCTGATCGCCGGCGCCCTCGGAGGGGCCGTCCTTCTTCTTGGTGGGGGCGTCCTCGCCGTTTTCGGCGGCGGCTTTCTCGCGGGCGATCTGCTTCTCGTAGTTCTGCGTCGCCATCACGTCCATGCCGAAGGTTTTGATCATCTTGCGCAGGATGTCGTAGGGCGGCACGCCGTTGTATTCGATATCGTCCAGGTTGGGCACCACTTCCTTGGCCACGAAGTCGCGCACCATCTTCTGGATCATCTGCTGTTGTTCGTTCCACTCGATCATGAGGCTTCCCAGGCAATGAGTTAATGCCCTGGGACGCTATCAGGCGCCCGCCGGGCCGTCATTGATCAAGGGGAGCGGCGGAGTTGATGGAAAAGGTCAGGAGGCGCGTCGGATCACGTCGATGCGCGGCACCGGCTCGTAGGTCACGCCCATGATCAGGGCGTCCGGGCCGGCGCTGGAGGCGGCCATGTCGATGTCCTGGGGGCGCAGGCGCGGGTGGCTGCCGTCCAGGAATTTCTTCGCCGCGAAGGCATTGCGGGTGCGCTCGCGGGCCTGCTCCAGGCTGATGCCCTCGCCGCCCAGCAGGCCACGGATGTATTCCGCGCAGGCCACATCCTCGTCGCCGGTGGGGTGGGACGCCACTAGCACCACGGTGTCCGGGTTCTGTTCGCGGATGTAGTTGGCGGTGGCTTCGGCGTTGATCAGCGCGCCGACCAGCACCTGGCGGCTGTCGCGGGCGCGCAGGGTGGCGGCCACGCCGTTGGTGGTGCGCATGATCAGATAGCGGCCGCGCACGTCGGTGTGGCGTATTTCCCAGGGCGAGTTGCCGTGGTCGAAGCCCTCGATGGGCAGCGCCTGCACCTCGCCCACCAGCAGGCCTTCCCGGTAGTCTTCGCGCAGCCGGAAGGCGTCGTCGGCGCTGGACACCGGGTAGATATGGCTGGCACCGCCCAGAAACGCTTCGTGGCTGGTGGTGAAGGCACGGATCACATCAATGATCACGGTGATGCCGTTGATGTTGTGCGGCGGGTTATGCCCTTGGGCGATGCTGATTTTCATGGGCGCGACCGTTTGCGGAACGAAGCGTGCATTATGACGGACCCGTGGTGTCTGATGCCAGACAGGCGAAAATAACGTCTCTGGGATCCTGCCGGCCGCCTTTGGCGGCCTTTCGCGAGCCGGGCTCGCTCCCACAAACCGTACTTTGTAGATGGCGTTAGCGCTCTTGCTGCAGGGTTCTCGCCAGGGCCCAGACGCGCACTTCCTTGGCGCCGCCTTCCAGCAGGGCACGGCTGGCGGCGCGGGCGGAGGTGCCGGTGGTCATCACATCGTCGATCAGCAGAATCCGGCGGTATTGGGCGCCGGGCCGCGCCAGGAAGGCGTGGCGCAGGTTGCGCACCCGTTCCGCGCGGCCCAGCCCCTGCTGATGGCCGGTGGGCCGGTGGCGCAGCAGCAGCGGCACCACCGGACGCTGCCAGTGGCGGGCCAGTATCAGCGCCAGCCGCTCCGCCTGGTCGAAGCCCCTGGCCAGCCGGCGCCGCCAGTGGGCGGGCAGGGGGCAGAGCACCTCGGCGTCCGGCCAGGGCAGCGGCTGCTCGCGCAGCAAGGGTTCCAGGGCCCGTTCCGCCGGCAGGCAGCCCCTGTGCTTGTACGCGTTGATCAGCCGGTCCAGCGGAAACTGATAGACCCAGTGGCAGTAGGTACTGGTGAACGGCGGCGGCCGCCGCAGGCAGCGTCCGCACAGCCCCCCTTGCTCGGTGCCGGGCAGCCCGCAGCGGCAGAGCGGGTCGTACAGGGCGCCGCCGTCACGCAGCTCGCCGGCGCACAACCGGCAAAGGCCCTGCGGGCTGCGCCGGCCGCACAGCAGGCAGGGTTCGGCAAGGTCGAACAACATCCGTGTCCTCCGTCTTCCTTGGTGTCGGGTGCCATCATCATCGGCGCGGCGGCCGGGCCCTGCCCAGCCGACATCGGCCCAAAGCCGTGTAGGTCATGGCTGGAAATCCGGTAAGCCAAGTAGCAGCGGGTTCACGTATTTTTGACATGAAGATAAGAATGGTTATCATTGCCGCCCAGTGACGTAGCCAGGTCCACCCCAGCCATCGTCGAAAACACCAACTGGGGGACTGCTATGTCTGCGTTACGTTTTACCCGCCTCTCCATCTGTCTGATCCTGGCCGGTAGCGCCAACCTGTACGCCGCCGACGACGATACCGATGACACCCACGAGCTGGACGCCGTCGACGTGGTCGGCGCTTCGGTGGACGGCTATGACGCCGGCATGATCACGGAAGGGTCCGGCAGCTACACCAGCGGCGCCAGCAACACCGCCACCCGCATGGTGCTCTCGCCCCGGGAAACGCCCCAGTCGGTGACCGTGATCACCCGTGAGCAGATGGAGGACTTCGACCTCAACAGCGTCGCCGAGGTGATGCAGCGGACCCCCGGCGTCACCGTCAACGCCCAGGACACCGAACGGCTCACCTTCAGCGCCCGCGGCTTCGAGATCACCAATTTTCTCTATGACGGCATGCCGTCCATGCGCAGCAGCACCCTGGGCAAGCAGAGCGCCCACGCGGACACCTTTATCTACGACCGCATCGAAGTGCTGCGCGGCGCCAGCGGCCTGCTGCACGGCATCGGCAACCCGTCCGCCACCATTAACCTGGTGCGCAAGAAACCCACCCGGGAATTCGCCGGCCAGGCGGGCCTTTCAGCCAACAGCTGGGACGGCTACCGGGGCGAGCTGGACCTGGGCGGCCCGCTGACCGAAGACGGCCGGGTACGCGGCCGCTTCGTCACCGCTTACCAGCAGGGCGAGTCTTTTCTCGATCATTACGAGAATGAAAAGCAGGTGTTCTACGGCGTTATCGAGGCGGACCTGTCCGAGGACACCATGATCACCCTGGGCGTGGATTCCATGGACTACGACCCGGAAGGCTCCACCTGGGGCGGCGTGCCGCTGTTCTACAGCGACGGCGGCATCGCCGATCTGGACCGGGACACCAACCCGGCCACCGACTGGAGCAGCTGGGCCCAGGAAGCCCGCACCGCCTTCGTCAATCTGGAGCACCAGTTCAGCAGCGGCTGGTACGGCAAGCTGGCCTACACTTACCAGGAAAACAACTACGACGCCCAGCTGGCCTCCGCCGGCGGCGGCACCCTGAACCGCGACGGCAGCGGGCTCACGTTCTGGTCCGGCCGCTATCTGGAGGACAAGAAGCAGCATACCTTCGATGCCTACGCCAACGGGCCCTTTGAACTGTTCGGCCGGCACCATGAGCTGATCGTCGGCGCCAGCTATTCGCGCAGCAAGGTCGACTACATCGGGCAGCCCTCGGTGAACTTCGACAGCACTCTGGACAATCTCTTTACCTGGGACGGCGACCGGGCCAAGCCGCTGTGGGGGGATATCAACACCGACGAAAACGAGCGCGCCTCACAGACCGGCCTGTACGCCACCGCCCGCTTTAAACCCACCGACGATCTGGCGGTGATCACCGGCGCCCGCGTGGTGGATTGGCGCGTCGACCGGGGCGGCTTCAACTGGAGCGGTGACTTCGCCGAGCGCTACCAGGAAAACGGGGAAGTGGTGCCCTTCGCCGGCGTGGTGTACGACCTCACCGACCGGCACTCCGTCTACGCCAGCTACACCAGCATCTTCCAGCCACAAACCCAGCGGGACCTGAACAACCGGATACTCGATCCGGAAGAGGGCAACAGTTACGAGGCGGGTCTGAAGAGCGAGTTCCGCGACGGCCGCTTGAACACCAGCGTCGCGGTGTTCCGCGTCGATCAGGACAACCTGGCCGAGGGCACCGGCCAGCCGATCCCCGGCGGACCGCCCAATTCCGAGGCCTATCGGGCTGTGGACGGCGCCCAGACCAACGGCTTCGAGCTGACCGCCTCCGGCGAGATCCTGCCCCGCTGGCAGATGCTGGCCGGCTACACCCACCGGGTCACCGAGGACCCGGACGGCGACGAGCTGAACACCACCTCCCCGGAGGAGATGGTGCGCCTGTCCACCCGCTACCGGTTGAGCGGCCGGTTTGACGGCCTGACGGTCGGCGCCGGCGTGGCCTGGCAGAACCAGATCTACGCCTTCGTCGACCGCCCGGGCCAGAGTGGTCAATACAAATTCGTCCAGGACAGCTACACCCTGGTGGACCTGATGGCCCGCTACCGCTTCAGCCCGGCCCTGGCGGTGACCGCCAATGTCAGCAACCTCACCGACGAGAAGTACTACAACAACCTGGGCTTCTATAACGGCGGCTACTACGGCGACGCCCGTCAGTACAGCCTCAAGCTCAACTACAACTTCTAACGGCAAAGCGATCAATAAATGATCATTGGTTAACCTTGTTACTTGTTGGAAGTTGACAGGGGCCGGCGCGCTGCTAGTCTGATGCTGACTGTTCAGAGAGATTTCATCATGACTGTAGCCGCCGCCACGCCCCTGTCCGACGCCGCCCCGAACGCCGTACGCCACGATTGGCACCGCGGTGAGATCGAGGCGCTATTCACCCTGCCGTTCAACGACCTGCTGTTCCGGGCCGCCTCCGTGCACCGCCAGCACTTCGATCCCAACGCGGTGCAGGTCAGCACGCTGCTGTCGATCAAGACCGGCGCCTGCCCGGAAGACTGCAAGTACTGCTCCCAGTCCGGCCACTACAACACCGAGCTGGAAAAAGAGAAGCTGCTGGAAGTGGAGCGGGTGCTGGAAGAGGCGCGCGCCGCCAAGGAAAAAGGCGCTTCGCGCTTCTGCATGGGGGCCGCCTGGCGCAGCCCGCGCGCCAAGGACATGCCCTATGTGCTGGACATGGTGCGCCAGGTGAAATCCCTGGGGCTGGAAACCTGCATGACCCTGGGCATGCTCGACGAGGGGCAGGCACAGAGCCTGGCCGAGGCCGGCCTGGACTACTACAACCATAACCTGGACACCTCGCCGGAATACTACGGCCAGGTGATCACCACCCGTACCTACAGCGACCGCCTGACCACCCTGGCCAATGTGCGCGACGCCGGCATGAAGGTGTGCTGCGGCGGCATCGTCGGCATGGGTGAGAACCGCAACGACCGGGTCGGCCTGCTGCAACAGCTGGCCAACCTGCCGGAGCATCCGGAGTCGGTGCCGATCAACATGCTGGTGAAGATCGAAGGCACGCCGCTGTCCGACGTGGACGATCTGGACCCGTTCGAGTTCGTGCGCACCGTGGCGGTGGCGCGGATTCTGATGCCCAAGTCCTATGTGCGGCTGGCCGCCGGGCGCCAGGAAATGAACGACGAGGCCCAGGCCCTGTGCTTCATGGCCGGCGCCAACTCCATGTTCTACGGCGAGCGTCTGCTGACCACCGATAACCCGGAAGCCACCCACGACCATCAGCTGTTCCAGCGCCTGGGCATCCATTCCCTGGACCCGCGCCACGAAGCCTCCGACGAGGCCCACGAGGAAGCGCTGCGCCAGCAAGTGGCGGAGAACGAAGCGGCGCAGAGCGGCTTGTACCACGATGCGCTGGCGCACAGCGGGCAGAGCCGGCGCGGCGCCAAGCACGTGCTGGACAAGGACACCGGCCGCCCTGCCCACCGGAAGCTGGACGCCTGAACCGCGCGGAGTCACCCCCTTGGCTTTCGATCTCACGGCGCGCCTGGACGAACGGCGCGCCCGGCAGCGCTTCCGCCAGCCGACGCTGATGGACGGCCCCTGTGGCCGCACGGCGGTGGTGGGCGGCCGCGAACACCTGAACTTCTGCGCCAACGACTACCTGGGCCTGGCCGGCGACCCGGAGGTGGTGGCGGCGTTCCGCGACGCCGCCGACCGCTGGGGCGTGGGCAGCGGCGCCTCCCACCTGGTGTGCGGCCACCAGCGTCCGCACCAGCAGCTGGAAGAGGCCCTGGCGGCGCACACCGGTCGCGAGCGGGCGCTGCTGTTCTCCACCGGCTACATGGCCAATATCGGCGCCATCACCGCCCTGGTCGGCAAGGGCGACGCTCTTTTTCAGGACCGCCTTAACCACGCCTCCCTGCTGGACGCGGGCCTGCTCAGCGGCGCCCGCTTCCGGCGCTTCGCCCACAACGATGCCGCCGCCCTGGCCGGACAGCTGGCGCGCAGCGACGCCGGGCGCAAGCTGGTGGTCACCGACGGCGTGTTCAGCATGGACGGCGACCAGGCGCCCCTGGCCGCCTATCTGGACGCCTGCGAAGCGGACGATGCCTGGTTGATGGTGGACGATGCCCACGGCCTGGGCGTGCTGGACGGCCAGGGCCGGGGCACCGCGTTCGCGCAGGGGGTCAATGGGCGGGTGCCGGTCTACATGGGCACCCTCGGCAAGGCGCTGGGCACCGCCGGCGCCTTTGTGGCCGGCTCCAACGAACTGATCGAAACCCTGATCCAGTTCGCCCGCACCTATGTCTACACCACCGCCATGCCCGCCGCTGTGGCCGCCGCCACCCTGGTGAGCCTGGACAAGGCGCGCCGTGAACCGCAGCGCCGGGCGCATCTGAACGCCCTGATCCAGCGGTTCCGCCGTGGCGTCGCCGAGCTGGGCTATACGTTGATGGATTCCGACACCCCCATTCAGCCGATCCTGATCGGCGACGACGGCGCCGCGCTGGCGCTGAGCCGCGCCCTGGCGGCGCACGGCGTGCTGGTGTCCGCGATCCGCCCGCCCACCGTGCCGGAGGGCCAGGCTCGCCTGCGCGTCACCCTTTCCGCCGCGCACCGGGAGGCGGACGTGGACCGTCTGCTGGGCGCCCTGGAGGACAATGCATGCCGCGTCTGATTCCTTTCCACAACACCTACAAGGCCACCGGCGTCAGCGACGACCAGGCCCAGGACATCGTGCTGATTCACGGCTGGGGCCTGCACGCCATCGTCTTCGACGACATCGTGCCGGCCCTGCTGGAACGCTTCCGAGTCACGGTGGTGGATCTGCCGGGGATGGGGCAGAGCCCGCTGCCCAATGACCCCTACACCCTGGACTTCCTGGCCGACCAGGTGGCCGCGGTGATGCCGGCGCGCGCCCATCTGCTGGGTTGGTCCCTGGGCGGGCTGGTGGCGCTGCGGCTGGCGCTGGATCACCCGGACCGGGTGCAATCGGTGGTCACGGTGGCCACCACGCCGCGCTTCACCGCCGCCGACGACTGGCCGGCGGCGATGAAGCCGGACATCTTCAGCGCCTTCGAGCAGATGTGCCGCGAGGATTACGAAGGCACCCTGGTGCGTTTTCTGGCGCTCAACTGCAAGGGCGCGGAAAGCATGCGCCAGGACGTGGCGCGGCTTAAGGAAATTCTCTACTTCTGCGGACTGCCCGCCCACCGGGCGCTGCGCGAGGGGCTCGCGATTCTGCGCGATACCGACCTGCGCGGCGACCTGGCGGCGCTGGCCATGCCGCTGCACATGATCTTCGGCGCGCGCGACAATATCGTACCGGCGGCGGCCATGGCCGCGGTCGAGCCGCTGCTGAACGAGCGCGGGGACACCGCGCTGATCGAGCAGGTCGCCCATGTGCCGTTCCTGTCCGCCCCCGATACCTTTAGCCGGGCCGTTTATGACTTCTATCGCCGACACCAGCTCATTGATGGATAAGGCGGCGGTGAGCGACCGTTTCGGTCGCGCCGCGCCAAGCTACGACGCCCACGCCGGCCTGCAGCTGGCCTGCGCGGTCGGCCTGCTGGAGATGGCGCCGGCGGAGCTGCCCGACAGCCGCGCCCTGGAACTGGGCTGCGCCACCGCGCCCCTGGCCCGGCGTCAGCAAAGCCACTGGCCGGACAGCCGCTGGCTGGCGGTGGACCTGTCGCCGTCGATGCTGGCGGAGGCCCGGTCGCGTGGGCGCACCGGCGAGCGCTTCCAGCCGCTGTGCGCGGACGCGGAAAGACTGCCGCTGGCCGACGCCGGCCTGGGGCTGGTGTATTCCAGCTTCGCGTTGCAATGGTGCCTGCCGGAACGGGCCATGGCGGAAGTGGCCCGCGTGCTGGTGCCCAACGGCCACCTGTTGCTGGCGGTGCCGCTGGCCGGTTCGCTGCACGAACTGCGCGACAGCTGGGCCGCCGCCGACGGCGCCCGCCGCCCGCGCCTGAACCACCTGCCGTCGGAGACCGACTGGCGCCGGGCGCTCCAGGGCGCGGGCCTGTTCCCCCAACAGTGGCGGCGGATGGCGTTCACCGAGCATTATCCGGATGTGAGAACCCTGGTCCGGGCCTTCAAGGCCACCGGCGTCGACCATGTGCAGGGCGGCTCGACCGGCCTCACCGGCAAAGCGGCCTGGCGGGCCCTGTGTGACGCCTACGAAGCACGCCGCCAGCCGGCCGGGCTGCCGCTCACCTGGGACGTGCTGTTCGTAGAAGCAATCAAGGAATCCCATGGCTGATACCCCTTCCCCCGAACGTCCCCCGCTGCCCGTTCTCAAGGGCGTGTTCTTTATCACCGGCACCGATACCGAGGTGGGCAAAACCTGGGTCAGCTGCCGGCTGCTGGAGCGCGCCCGGGAGGCGGGGCTGAGTTGCTACGGACTCAAGCCGATCGCGGCCGGCTGCGAGGAGACCGCCGACGGTCTGCGCAACGAGGACGCCCTGAATCTGATGGCCGCGTCGTCGCTGACGCTGCCCTATGAGCTGGTCAATCCGGTGGCGCTGAAAGCGGCCATCGCGCCGCACATCGCCGCCCGGCAGGAGGGCCGGCGTATCAGCCTGTCGCAACTGGCCGGCTATGTGCGCGGTGCCCTGAGCAGCCATCCGGCGGACCTGGTGCTGGTGGAGGGCGCCGGCGGCTGGCGGGTGCCGCTCAACGACAGGGAAATGCTGTCCGCGCTGGCGGTGGAGCTGAACCTGCCGGTGATCCAGGTGGTGGGCATGAAGCTCGGCTGCATCAGCCATGCGCTGCTCACCGCCGAGGCGATCCAGGCGGACGGGCTGCGCTACACGGGCACGGTGGCCAACTGTTTCGGTGAGATGGACGTGCGGGAGGAAAATCTGATCACCCTGCGGCAGCACCTGCCGGGGGCGTTCACGGTGATTTAGCGCCCGGCGTGGCCGGGCGCCGCCGCCGTCGTCAGACGTTCGGGTTGAGGGTGTAGGTGCCGGTCACGCTGGCCTGGTCGAGAATGTGGCCCTGCATGGCTTCCACCACCTGGGGGCCGCGAATTTCACCGCTCAGGCCCAGGGACGTCACGTCCAGCGCGTAGACGGTGAAGGTGTAGTGGTGCAGCCGTTCGTCGTTCCAGGGCGGGCAGGGGCCGTCATAGCCGCCATAGACGCCTTTCATGTCCGGGTCGCCGGCCAGGAAGTCGGTGTAGTCGTTGGCGCCGCGGATGCCTTTCGCGGTTTGCCCGATCTCCTTGCCGCGCGGCACCACGCCGTCGGCGTCCTCGCCTTCATCGATCTGCCGCACGTCGGCGGGAATATCCACCAGAACCCAGTGGTAGAAATCCGCCCGGGGCAGATCCGCGGGCACGGTTTTGCCGTCCTGGTTCACGTCGGAGGCATCGGTGGGCGCGTCCGGGTCCACCACCAGCAGGGCGAAGCCACGGGTGCCTTCCGGTACACCGTCCCACACCACCTTGGGGTTGCGGTTGTCGCTCAGGCTCATGTGTTCTTTGGGATCGGGTACCGCGAATGCGAACGGGCCGGGAATCGGCTGGCCTTCGTTCACGCCTTCCACAGTAATGCGCATGCTCTCCTCCTGATTGGCTTAAAAGTGCCGTCTCTACAATACGGCCTACCCCCAGCATTGCGTCTCCGGCACCGGTAATTCAAGCCCCGTGCGCCTTCGATTTCACGCAACGGCCGCGCGCCTGTCATCGCCTTGTCAATCTTCGCTGGGCGTTTACAGGGTTTTACAGAGCGCAACAGTTTAGTACGGCCGTGCAACTGTTTAAGTGCAACTTCCTGCTTACGCTTTGCCTTCATTCTTTATTGAGGGCCTGTTCACACTACTTGCATCACGCCTGTTGCGGCTAAAAA
>CENV01027841.1_pt1 | contig 16379 bp, 14 predicted proteins | sample 530231 | NCBI WGS metagenome assembly CENV01 (sample SAMEA2619815, study PRJEB7988) | marine metagenome | biome: marine biome (ENVO:00000447); feature: surface water layer (ENVO:00002042); material: "saline water (ENVO:00002010), including plankton (ENVO:xxxxxxxx)" | depth 5 m | reverse complement strand
GATGAACATGCCCACGAACGGCGACCAGGAAATCCACCAGCCCCAGTAGAACAGGGTCCAGCCGCCCATCCAGTCCTGCGGGCCGTCTTCCAGCTTGGGCTGGTAGGTATAGAGGTTGAAGGTCATGTTGACCAGCTCGGAGAGATAGCTGCCCAGGTTCTGCACATAGGCCTTGAGCAGGAACACGGTGGGGCCCATGCACAGCACGAACAGCAACAGCAGGAACGCCAGCCCCAGGTTCAATTCCGAGAGACGGCGGATGCCGCCGTCCAGACCGGTGACCACGGAGATCGTCGCCAGCCCGGTGATGGCGATGATCAGACCCGCCTGTACCCATTCGTTCTTGGGCACGCCGAACAGATAATTGAGGCCGGCGTTGACTTGCTCCACGCCGAAGCCCAGGGAGGTGGCCACGCCGAACACGGTGCCCACCACCGCGAACACGTCCACCGCATGGCCCAGCGGGCCATAGATGCGCTTGCCGATCAGCGGGTAGAGCGCCGAGCGCAGGGTCAGCGGCAGATTATGGCGGAAACTGAAATAGGCCAGGATCAGGCCGACGATGGCGTAGATCGACCAGGCGTGCAGCCCCCAGTGAAAGAAGGTGGCGCGCATGGCTTCCTTGGCGGCGGCGATGGTGCCCGGGTCCGCCATCGGCGGATCGCCGAAATGCAGCACCGGCTCCGCCACGCCAAAGAACATCAGGCCGATGCCCATGCCGGCGGAAAACAGCATGGCGAACCAGGAGGTGTAACTGTAGTCCGGTTCGGAGTGGTCCTTACCCAGTTTGATATCGCCGTAGCGGCTGATGGCCAGGAAAAACACCAGGGAAATCAGAATCGCCACGGTCAGGACATAGAACCAACCCGCTTCGGAAATGATCCAGTCCTTGATGTCGGTGAAGAATGTTTCGGCGGTGGACGGCCAGATCACCGAGAACAATACCAGCCCGGCGATGATCGCCACCGAGGAGAAAAAAACGGGAGGGTTGATCAGAACCTTGGGCCGGCTTTCCTGGGCGGGGGCGTCCGGGGAAGCGGGGTCCGGGGTTTGGGCCATCGTGGGGCTCTCCTTAAATCCGTGGGCCTGAGTGCGGCAACCCACAGAGGCTAACACAGCTTGTTCGTGAGAAAAGCGTGAACCGGGGGCGGTGGATCGCGGCTGAAGCCGCTCCTACAACACCCAACACGCCACCCGCTGCCCCGTTGTAGGAGCGACTTCAGTCGCGATATCCCCCCAGCCGCCATACCACCCCTATCGCGGCTGAAGCCGCTCCTACAGTTAAGAAAGCCTCTTGTAGGAGCGACTTCAGTCGCGATATTCCCCAGCCGCCACACCACCCCCATCGCGGCTAAAGCCGCTCCTACAACACCCAACGCCACCCGCTGCCCCGTTGTAGGAGCGACTTCAGTCGCGATATCCCCCCAGCCGCCATACCACCCCTATCGCGGCTGAAGCCGCTCCTACAGTTAAGAAAACTCTCCGTAGGACGCGATCTCAAAGGCGTCCGGCGCGCTTCAATTGCTGGTAGGTGTGGCCGAGGCGCTCGGCCAGGGTGGCCGGGGTGGCGGCCACCAGATGGGCGCCGGCGTGGCGCAGGCGCAGGTGCAGGTCCCGGCGCTGTTCGTGTTCGCGGGCGTCGGCGGCCACCCGCAGGGCGTCGTCCAGATCCGTCACCGGGCGCTGGCGCAGGGCCGCCTGTTCCGGCAGCTCCATGTCCGCCACCATCACCAGATGGCGGCGGCCCAGCAGGCGCACGGCGGTGAGCAGGTCGTCGGCGTCCTCCGGCTGCACCCGGCTGATGATCACCACCAGGGCCCGGCGCGACCAGCGGCCGTGGAAGTGCCGGGCGGCCTGGCTGAAGTCGCTGGCCCGGTCCGCCGGCTGCACATCGTGGAAGCCGCGCAGCAGACTCTGGATGCCCTGCTGGCCATGCACCGGGTCCAGCCAGCGCGGCTGATCGCCGGAGAACAGCAGGGCGCCGGTGCGGTCCCCCTGGCGCAGGGCCGACCAGGCCAGCAGCAGGGCGGCGTTGAGGCCGTGGTCAAAGGCGGTCAGGCCGCCGATCGGCAGTGCCATGCGGCGGCCGCCGTCGAGCAGCACCCACACGGTCTGGTTCTGTTCGTCCTGGTAATGGCGGGTGATCAGCCGGCGCCGCCGGGCGGTGGCCTTCCAGTCGATGCGGCGCGGGCTGTCGCCGGGCTGGTAATCACGCAGTTCGTGAAATTCCAGCCCTTCGCCCTGGCGCGGCTGCACCCGGTTGCCGAAGCGGCTGCGGCTGCGGTCCACCGCCAGGGCGGCGCGGGCGATGGGCGAAAAGTCCGGGTATACCGGCACCGCCCGGTCGGCGTCGATGCGCCGGCGTGCCCGCCACAAACCGCGCGGCGAGGGCAGCCACAGTTCGATGGGGCCGAAGCGCACGGTGCCGCGCCGGCTGGGGCGGTAGGGGTAGCTGATTTCCACCCGCTGGTGGCCGGGCACCAGGGTCAGGGTGCGGGGCAGGCCGGTGTGGATGTCGTCGGCGGGGTGGTGGTCGGCCACCAGCCAGCGCTCGGCCACGCCGCCGGTTTCCAGAATCAGGGTCACGGTCTGCGCCACGCCCACCGACAGCGCCGCCGGCAGACGCCGCTCGGCGGCCGGCGTGGGCCGCTGCCGCAACCGTCGCAGGTCGTCCAGCGCCCACAGTGCCAGCAACACGCCCAGCAGCGCCCACACCAGCAACGCCGGCATCGCCAGCCCCGGCATCCAGGCCCGCGCCAGCAACGGCGCCACCCCCAGCACCGCCCACGCGAGCAGGGCCTGGATCAGGCGACCGCCGGGGATTATCGACATGCTGCCTCCGCCGGCACCGTGGGAACGACGCCGCCAATACCGGTAGGAGCGGCTTTAGCCGCGATCAAGCCCGGCGGCTGTCGCCGTTTCGCGGCTGAAGCCGCTCCTACAGGGGGAGTTGGCGCTGGTGGGATCGGCGGGGCGGCGATCATTGGCGCGGCGCCTCCACCTGCTCAAGCAGCTGTTCGAGCACCGTTTCCACGGTCTGGCCTTCGATGTCCGCGTCCACGCCCAGGCGCAGGCGGTGGCGCAGTACCGGTGCCGCCACCTGTTTCACGTCGTCGGGAATCACGTAATCGCGGCCGGCCAGCAGGGCCTGGGTCTTGGCGGTGCGCGCCAGGGCGATGCTGGCCCGCGGGCCGCCGCCCTGCACCAGGCTGGGGTGGTCGCGAGTGGCGCGCACCAGCCGCAGGATGTAGTCCACCAGGGCGCGGTCGATAATCACCGCGTCCGCCTGCCGGCCCAGGGCCAGGATCGCCTCGGCGTTGGCCTCCGGGGTCAGTTGGGCGGCGTCCAGGCTGTCCGGCAGGCGGCCGTCCAGCACCATTTCCACCATCCGTGTTTCGTCTTCCTGGCTCGGGTAGTCGATCAGAATCTTGAACAGAAAGCGGTCCAGCTCCGCCTCCGGCAGCGGGTAGGTGCCTTCCTGATCCAGCGGGTTCTGGGTGGCCAGCACCACGAACGGCGGCTCCAGGGAGAAGGTTTCGCCCTCGATGGTGATGCGCCGTTCCTGCATCACTTCCAGCAGCGCCGCCTGGGTCTTGGCCGGCGCCCGGTTGATCTCGTCGGCGAGCAGCAGGTTGGTGAAGGCCGGGCCCTTGCGCACCCGGAAGTCGCCGGTCTGGCTGTCGAACAGCACATGGCCGGTGACGTCCGAGGGCATCAGGTCCGGGGTGAACTGGATACGCTGGAAATCCAGCTCCAGCACCCGCGCCAGGCTGCGTGCCAGCAGCGTCTTGCCAAGACCGGGCACCCCTTCGATCAGCACATGGCCGCCGGTGATCAGGGCGATCATCACCTGGCGGGTGATCGCCGGCTGGCCGATCAGTACCTGGTTGAGTTGCGCTTCGATGCGGCCGGCCAGGGCGGTGGCCTGGTCCGGAGTCATGTCACCCTGCGGGTCGCTGGTCATAGTCGGCTCCTGATCTGTTGCAGTACGGCCACCCGGCGAATCCAGCGGGGGCGGTCTCCCGGCGAGGCATCCAGGGCCTCGCGCAGGTCGTTTTCGGGCAGCGCCAGCCGTTCGGCGGCCAGCGCCAGGGCCTGGTCCGGGTCCGGATGCAGTAGCGCCAGGCGCCGCCGGGCGGCGTCACGCAGGGGCGCCAGCAGGGTCTCGCCCTGGCCGGTGCGCCAGTAAAAATGGCCCAGGGCGCGCAGGTGCCCCAGGTAGTCGGTGGTGTCCCGCGCCGCCGGCCGCCACAGCGGGCCCGGGCGCGGCAGGCGCCGCCACAGCCACAGCACCAGCGCCAGAACCAGCGCCAGAATCGGCGGCCAGGCATGCTCCCAGAGCCACAGCGGCAGGGGCGGCATGTCGATGCCCTGCACGAACCACACCGGCCCGGCGCCGGCGGTGAGGAGCGACAGCAGCCAGGCGTGATCGAAATAATGCAGGTGATCATTGTCCCAGAAGCTCAGGCCGGCCACGGCGGTGACCTGGCCCCGGCCCAGGGCCACCTGCACCAGCTTGAGCCCCTGGTCGTTGCCGGCCAGGGCCGTTTGCCACAGCCCGTCGCCGCCCTGATAGCGGAGTACCAGCTGGTTGTCGATAAGCAGCCGGCGGGGCGTGCCATCGAAATCCCGGGTCAGCGCCGGCGCTGCCTGGGACGGGGCCTGGCAGGCCAGCCGCTCGCACTGGCGCTGGCTGTCCTCGTCGTCCTCGTTGCCCAGGCAGTACTCCAGGAACAGGCTTTCCATGGGCTGGAAGCGGCCCAGCAGTTCCGCCATGGGGTCGTCGTCCAGGTCCTCGGCGGGCAGCCGGCGGGCGCTGATGCCCACCTGTTCCAGCAGCGGATCGGCCCGTTCCCGGTCCTCGTCCTGGTCGCCGTACACCGGCCGGGCGGCCACCACCAGATGGCCGCCCTCGGCCACCCAGGCCAGCAACTGGTCGATGCGGTCGCGGCCCAGGTCGCCCCGGTAGGGGTCCATGACCAGGGTGGTGTCCGGCGCCGGCAGGGGGAACAGGGCACGGGTGCTGAACACCCGGCGGGTGTCGTGGTGCCAGTCTTCCAGCAGGGTCCGCGCCGCCAGATAAGGGTCCCGGGCGGCGGCTTCCGGATAGGCCGGCGCCATGTAGCGCACCGGTTCGGTGGCCCAGTAGTAGCCGCCCACCAGCAGCGCCACGAAAAGCAGGAACAGCACCGTCCAACGCTTCATGACGCCCCTCCGGCCAGCGCCGGGCGCAGCGCCCGCCATTGCGCCATCAGCTCGCGCACGGTGTGCTGATCACTGGGGCGGTGGGCCCAGGCGGTGCGGGTCCAGGCGTTGATCAGGGTGGTCAGCCAGGGGATCACCGGCGCATCACCAAGCTCGTGCCGGTAGGCGCGCAGGCAATCCTGTTCGGTGGCGCCGGCGGTGAGTGGCAGCGGCCGGTACTGAAACAGGGTCACCAGACCATCGCGCAGCAGCAGGGCCAGGGCGGCGCGCACGTCGCCCCGGTCCAGTTCCTGTTCCAGGGCCAGCGCCAGATCCGCGGGCAGGCTTTCCGCGCGGGTGTCCAGGCCCGCCACCCGCACCGGCATCACCGGCTTGCCGTCCGGCTGGCGGCCGCCCAGGCCGGGCAGATAGCGGCGCACCATCAGCACGATCACCAGCAGCAACAGCGCCAGCAGCAGGTAGCCCAGGCCGGTGATCAGCGCGTCCGGCACCGCCAGCGGATCACGGTCGTCGGCGTCCGCTTCCTGGTCCAGCAGCCGGCGCAGCAGATCCTCCCACCAGTTGTCCGGGTCGTCGTCGTCGCGCAGGGATTCGCGCAGGCGCCGGTCCTGGCGTTCCTCGAACGGCATGAAGGTGTCCGAGGCGAGCAGTTCGATGGCTTGTTGTTTGGGGGTGGGGTGGTCGGTGGTGTCGTTATCGCGACTGAAGTCGCTCCTACCGTGCTCCTGTAGGAGCGACTTTAGTCGCGATTCGGCCGATGCTCGCGCTTCGACCTGGTGCGGCGCGGCACCAAACAGCGCCAGCAGCACCAGCAGGGCGGCGCCACCTTGCCCGGCGCGCCGGCGCCGCTTGCCGATGCGGGTCAGCCCCAGTTGCAGGTCCCAGCCTTCCAGCCAGGTGCGCTGATTGAGGTAGAGGGCGAAGGAGGTGGCCACATAGAGCGGCTCGGTGACCATCAGCACCAGGTACCAGGCCAGATTGACGAAGCCCCATTGCAGGTGGCCCTGTTCCTGGAACCAGACACTCCATTCCATATTGAACTGCCAGGGCACCAGGGTCATGGCCAGCACCACCAGGGCCACGGTCATGGCGTGTTCCAGCCCGAGCACGGTGAAGGTGAGGGTGCCGGCGCGCTGGCCCGGCGGGCGCAGCAGCACTCCGATGCGCCCGGATACGCGCTCGCCCCGGCTGCCCTCCAGCTGCCAGACGCCGGTGAGAAAGCCCCGGGACGGGCTGAACCGCCGCCAGGTCAGTTGCGCCGCCAGGCCGTTGAGCCCGTAGCGCGGAAACTGGCGCAGCAGGGTCAGCGGGCTCGGGTAATCGCCGAACAGGGCGCGGCCATAGAAGGCCAGCAGCGGCCGCTCCCACAGCGGCTTGAGCCACCAGAACACCAGCAGCGGCCAGGCACTGCGGGTGGCGGCGGCGTAGCCGGCCAGGGCCGCGAACGGCAGCGCGGTGAACACCAGCCATACCAGCGAGGCCTGCCGCCACCAGCGCCGGTACAGGCGGGTGCCCACGTCCACCGCCTGCCAGCTGGAGCGGGGCGCCAGCCGGGCGTTGATTTTATTCAGATCCACGGCGGCCCCCCTTGGCGGTGGTCGCGGTGACGGCGGCGCGCGGCACACGGCCGGCCAGCAGCAGGTAGAGCAGCACCAGGGCCCAGCAGATCGCGCCCACGGTGTACTTGATCTTCGGGTCCAGTTCCCGGGACGACCAGAACGCCTCGATAAAGGCGGCGGTGACCAGCAGGAAGAACACCCCGTACATCACCGGCAGGCATTCCCGGGCGGCCCGGCGCATGGCGTCCACCCGGCTCCAGGAACCCGGCGCCAGCACCGCCCAGCCGAGCCGCAGCCCGGCGCCACCGGCCAGGCAGATGGCGGTCAGCTCCGGGGCGCCGTGGGCGATCACGAAGGTAAAGAACGGCTGGGAGGCGCCCACCAGGCTCAGGTGGGCGGCGGCGGCGCCGAAGAAGCTGCCGTTGAACAGCATGGCGAGCAGGGCGCCGACGCCGAACAGCAGGCCGCCGGCGAAGGTGCGGAAGGCGATGCCCACATTGTTGTAGATGTAGTAGCCGAACATCATCACGTCGTCGGAGCGGTCGCGGGCGCCGGCGTCGCGCAGGTCCGGGTGGTACATCTCTTCCAGATCGGCCACCTGGTCCGGGCCCACCACGGTGTGCACCAGCTCCGGGTCATGCTGGATCATGCCCCACACCAGCAGCGCCGACAGCACGAACGCCAGGGTGCTGATCAGATGCCAGCGCCATTGATGGCGCACCGCCCGGGGGAAACCGGTGGCGAAAAACGCCGCCAGACGGGGCAGCAGCGGTGCCCGGTGGCGATAGAGCTGGCGGTGGGCGCGCAGCATCAGGTCATTGAGATAGCCCTGCAGGGCCAGGCTGTAGCCGCGCTCCCGGGCCAGCGCCAGTTGGTGGCACAGGCTTTGATAGTCGGCGGCGAAATCGGCGGCGGCGTCCCCCGGCCGGCGGGTTTTTTCCAGGGTTTTGAGGGTGGCTTCCAGACGCTCCCAGAGCGGCCGGTAGCGCTGCTCGAACTGGCTCTGCCTCATGGCCGCGCTCCGGGCTGTTGCTCCGCTGGCTGGCCGTTGGTCTGGCCGGCCGGTTCACCGAGGACGTGGCGCGCCACGCGGCGCAGTTTTTCCAGCGCCGCCGGCGCCGGCTGCTCGGGAAAGGCCAGCCGCGCCAGTTCCTGGCGGCGCTGTTCCGACAGCGCCGGCGCCCGCTCGCTGAAGGCCAGCAGCACCAGCTGGTCTTCCCGGTCCAGGGGCCAGTCCGGCGCCTCGGCGGCACCCGGGTCGCGGGCACCGGCCGGGGGCGGCGCCGGCAAATGAATCACCAGGGTGTCGGCGGCCAGATCACCAAGGCGCTGCTGGCGCGGTGAAATCAGCATCACCAGGAAGCCGGTCAGGTAGCAGATCGGGAACAGATCGGCGGTGCGTAGCAGGTTGCGCACCAGGCTGCCGTTGAAGGTCAGGGGCGCGCCGTTGCCGTGCACCACCGCCAGCTTCAGCGCCCGTTTGCCCGGGGTGCGGCCCTGCCAGAGCATTTCGAAGAACACCGGATAGAACCATTCCAGCAGAAACATCAGCAGCAGGTAGAGGCCATAGCCGTGGCCGCCCAGCAGCATCAGTGGAATCGACAGGATCAGCAGCACCAGCCCGCGCAGGGCCAGGTCGATGCCATAGGCCAGCCCCCGGGGCAGCGGCCCGGCCAGGGACAGGGACAGCCGCGCGCCTTCCGGTGTGTCGATGTGCAGCTGGTCGTCAATCCGCACGGCCGCCCCGGCGGATCAGCTGCATGGCGGCCACGAACATCACCACGGTCAGGGACACCTGGACGATGGCGAAGGTGCGTTGCGGCGGCGGGTTCAGGCACTGCACCACATAGCCGCAGAAATAGAACAGCAGCAGAAAACACAGCCAGGTGAGCGAGCGGGGATGCAGGGTGATCGGCGCCACCATCAGCAGCAGCAATGGCAGATACAACACCAGGGCCATGATCACCGAGGCGGCCACCGGCGCGTTCGGTGGGGTGAACAAGAACTGCGCGGCGATGCCGAGCAGCAATAAGAGTACGTAACAGGCCCGCAGTATAACGTTCAGCATAGTGGTCCTTAATGCTCCGCCGGATTTCCATGCGGTAGGAGCGGCTTCAGCCGCGATGTCCCGGCGCGATACGATTGCGATCGCGGCTGAAGCCGCTCCTACGGTAACGGGTGGCTTAGTTTCCTGGCGAACTCCGCCAGGCGTGTCCCCAATGCCCGGGCAATGGCGTTTTCGTCGTCGCTGGTGGTGCTGTCGCCCCGTTCGCCGGCCACGTGGCTGGCGCCGTAGGGGGTGCCGCCGCCGGTGGTACTCATCAGCGCCGGCTCGGAGTAGGGCACGCCGGCCAGCAGCATGCCGTGGTGCAACAGCGGCAGCATCATCGACAGCAGGGTGGTTTCCTGGCCGCCGTGCAGGCTGCCGGTGGAGGTGAACACCCCCGCCGGCCGGCCGATCAGGGCGCCGGACATCCACAGGTCGCCGCTCTGGTCGAGAAAATACTTGAGCGGCGCGGCCATATTGCCGAACCGGGTGGGTGAGCCCAGCGCCAGGCCGGCGCAGCCGGCCAGGTCCTGCTGGGTGGCGTAGGGGGCGCCGCTGTCCGGCACCGGCGCCGCCGTGGCTTCATGGTTGGCGGACACCGGCGCCACCGTGCGCAGCCGCGCTTCCAGGCCGCCGGCTTCCACGCCCCGGGCCACCTGCCGGGCCAGATTGGCCACCGAGCCGGTGCGGCTGTAGTAGAGCACGAGAATATAATCGCTCATGGCGTTTGGTCCGTCGCGGCTTCAGCCGCGATCCTCCCCGATCAATGCCTGGACGTTTTCCGGCGGGCGCCCCAGCACCGCGCGGTTGCCCTTGACCACCACCGGACGTTCCAGCAATTTCGGATAACGCGCCATGGCCTGGATCACCTTTTCGTCATCGGCGTCCGGGGTCAGACCCGCTTCCCGGTATTCCGCCTCCTTGTCGCGCACCAGCTGGTGCGCGCTGGAGAGACCCAGCTTGCGCACCAGGTCGCGCAGGGTGTCGGCGTCCGGCGGCGTGTCCAGATACTTGATGACGCGCGGTTCGATGCCGGCCTCTTCCAGCAGGGCCAGGGTCTGGCGGGATTTGGAGCAACGCGGATTATGGTAGATGGTGTACTGTGCCATGGATCGGGATCGTTGTTTGCCAGGATGCAGGGCATTGTACGGCACCGACCGCCCCCGGCAAGGCGTGGGATAATTTGTAGCGACGGCGTTGGCACCCTGGCGCCGGATCGGGGCGCAAGCCGCCGCGATCGGATCAACCGATAGTTAAGGAAACCCGTGAGCGAGAAAAGTAACGCCAATTCGGACGATACCCCCCTGATTCCATTCCGTGCCCGGCTGGAATCGATCTGGGCGTTTCTGAAATTGCTGCGCCGCCAGTTCGTCGAGGACGGTTGCCCGTCGGCGGCGGCGGCGCTGACCTATACCACGCTGTTCGCCATCGTGCCGATCATGACGGTGATGTTCGCGGTGATCGCCTCGATCCCGGCCCTCAACGAACGGGGCATGGTGATCCAGAAATGGGCGTTCGAGTATTTCGTGCCGTCCGCCGGCAATCAGATCCTCGGCTACCTGGCCACCTTTACCCAGCAGGCCACCAACCTCACCGGCCCCGGCGTGGTGATGCTGGTGGTCACCTCGGTGCTGATGCTGCGCACCATCGAGCAGGCCCTGAACCGGATCTGGCGGTTGCCCCAGGCGCGCAAGGGCATGGTCAGCATGATGACCTACTGGGCGGTGCTGTCCCTGGGGCCGCTGCTGCTGGGGGCGGGCATGGGCATTTCCTCCTACCTGACCTCGGTGTCGCTGATCAGCGATACGGTGGCCTACTTCGGCGGCATACGCGCCTGGCTGTCGGTGCTGCCGTTCTTCTTTACCTTCGCCATGCTGGCGTTGCTTTATATCGTGGTGCCGAACACCTCGGTGCCGATCCGGCAGGGGCTGTTGGGGGCGGCGGTGGCGGCGCTGCTGTTCGAACTGGCCAAGGCGGCGTTCGCCCAGTTCATCAAACACGCCCCCAATTACCAGGTGGTGTACGGCGCCTTCGCGGCGGTACCGTTGTTCCTGTTATGGATTTATATTTCCTGGATACTGGTGCTGCTCGGCGCCGAGCTGGTGCGCACCCTGGTGGTGTTCCAGGAGCACCGGCGCAAGGTGCCGCGTACCCAGGCGTTGCTGCGTCTGCTGCGGGTGTTCTGGGATCGCCAGCGCCACGGCCGGGTGTTGCGCAGCAACGAGGTGCGCCAGGTGATGCACGACTCCGGTGTGACCCACTGGGATGAGTTCCGCAACCTGCTGCAGGATTGCAAGCTGATCAAGCGCACCGAGGAGGGCGGCTATGTGCTGACCCGGGATCTGCGGCGGCTGACCCTGGCGCAGCTGCTGGCCATGGTGCCCTGGCCGGCGGAACAGCAATTGCGCGTCAACGCCCATGGCAAGGAGCCCTGGGAGGCGGCGCTGAAACAACGCTGCGACGAAGCGCGGCGGGGCCTGCACCGGCCACTGGAGTTTGATCTGGAAGCCCTGTTCGAGAACCGGGTGGAAGAGACCCCAACCAACGATGGCGAAACACAACATGAATAATAATTCAGTGATTGCCCGGCAGGTGACCGTCCGGGGGCGGGTGCAGGGCGTTTTTTACCGCGCCAGCACCCAGCAGCAGGCCCGCCGTCTGGGCGTGGCCGGTTGGGTGCGCAATCTGCCGGACGGCCGGGTGGAAGCCTGGCTGCAAGGGCCCGAGGAGGCGGTGGACGCGCTGATGGCGTGGATGCGCGAGGGGCCGGAGCAGGCCGAGGTCACCGGCCTGTGCAGCCATGACATGCCCCCCCGGGAACTGAGCGATTTCGAGGTCGATCCATGAAAGAGGTGGAACTGGTCAACGGGCACCTGCGCTTTCCGGCGCTGCTCACCGGCGACGGCGAGCCGGTGATTCTGCTGCACGGTTTTCCGGACACCCACGAGAACTGGGCGGTGCAGATGAAGCTGCTGGCGGACGCCGGCTACACCTGCGTGGCCCCGGCGTTGCGCGGCTACGCGCCGTCCTGCCAGCCGGGCAGCGGCGATTATTCCCTGCACGCGGCGGTGGACGACCTGCTGGTGTTCGCCAACCAGCTGGGCGGCCGGGTGCACCTGATCGGCCACGACTGGGGCGCCGCCGTGGGCTACCTGGCCTGCGCGCGCTACCCGGAATCCTTCTGCACCTTCAGTGCCCTGGCGATTCCGCCGCTCAAGCGACTGCCCAAGGCCCTGCTCAAGGTGCCGGAGCAGATCAAACTGAGCGGCTACATGCAGTTCTTCCAGCTGCCGGTGGCCCCGGAGGCCTGGCTCAAGCGGGACAACCTGAGCGGCGTGGACACGCTCTGGCACCGCTGGTCCCCGGACTGGGACCCGGGGCTTTACCTGGACAATGCCCGGCACACCCTGGGCGAGCCCGGGGTGCTGGGCGGCGCCCTCGGCTGGTACCGTCATCTGATCCGGCTGTGGCGCAAGGAGCAGCGCCAGGTGCAGGAGTGGCTGGCCCTGGACGTGCGGGTGCCGACGCAGGTGCTGATGGGCGAGAACGACGGCTGCATGAGCCCGAAACTGCTGGATCATTGCATTAACAACGACGACTTCCCCGCCGGCCTGTACGTGGAGCGTCTGGAGGACGCCGGTCATTTCCTGCACCTGGAACGCCCGGAGGCGGTGGCCGAGCTGCTGATCGCCCACCTCAAGCGCGGTGAGTGTCTGGTCTGATCGCGGCTGAAGCCGCTCCTACAACAAGGCACCCGTAGGAGCGACTTCAGTCGCGATCACCGGCAACGCCAACGTCATCGCGGCTGAAGCCGCTCCTACAACAGGGCGCCCGTAGGAGCGACTTCAGTCGCGATCATCGACAACGCCAACGTCATCGCGGCTAAAGCCGCTCCTACAACAGGGCACCCGTAGGAGCGACTTCAGTCGCGATCACCGACAACGCCAAATCATCGCGGCTAAAGCCGCTCCTACACCAAGGCACCCGTAGGAGCGACTTCAGTCGCGATCACCGACAACGCCAACATCATCGCGGCTAAAGCCGCTCCTACAACAAGGCCCCTGTAGGAGCGACTTCAGTCGCGATCACCGCCAACGCCAACGTCATCGCGGCTGAAGCCGCTCCTACAACAGGGCCCCTGTAGGAGCGACTTCAGTCGCGATAGCTTCGCCGCCCACGCCGGGCCACCAGCACCACCTCCAGCACCGCCGCCGCCAGATAGAACCCGCCCAGCCACGCCAGGCCCTGCGGGTCGTTCCGCCCGGTGTGCACCAGCAGGATCACCAGGCTGACCGCCGCCAGCAGGGCCCCGGCCAGGGGCACCCAGCGGTTCAGGCCGATGCGCCGGTGCTGTTTGAGCGCCGCCAGGTTCACCGCCGTGAAAATAATCAGGAAGGTGGCGCTGGCGAAGGTGGAGATCACCGCCAGCGGCGCGCCCAGGGTGAACAGCATGGCCAGGCCGGTAAGCACCAGCAGCGACACCCAGGGCACCGGCCGGGTCCGTTCGCGCAGGGAGAACACCTTGGGCAGGGCGTGCTCCCGGGCCATCACCATGGCCAGCCGGGCGGCGCCGAACAGGGTGGCGTTGATCGCCGAGGCGGTGGACAGCAGCGCCGCCAGACCGATCAGCACGAAGCCGGTCTGTCCCAGGGTGGGGCGCGCCGCCACCGCCAGTACGTATTCCTGGTCTTGCTGAATTTGCGCGGCGCTGAGATTGCCCTGGGCCACCAGGGCCACCACCACGTACAGGACGGTGGTGATCAGGATGGCGATTACCAGGGCCCGTTTCAGATTGCGCTCCGGGTCGCGCATTTCGTCCACCGCGTTGGGGATCAGCTCGAAGCCTTCGTAGGCCACGAAGATCAGCGCCATGGCCGCCAGGGGCGTGACCAGGCCACGGTCAAACACCGGCGTGAAGTGGTCCGGCTGCACGGTGGTGAAACCGACCACCGCGAACAGCGTCAGGATCGCCAGTTTGATGGCCACCACGGTCAGCTCCACGCCGCCGGACAGTTTGGCGCCGGTAAGGTTGATGCCGAGAAACAGCAGCAGCACCACGCAGGCCAGCAACGGAGCCACCGCCGCGCTGTTACTCAAGCCGGTGAGCAGGCTGGCGCCGTAGTCGCCGAAGGCGCTGGCATACAGCGCCAGGGTACCCACGTAGCCGGCCACCAGCAGCCAGCCGGCGAAGCCGGCCAGGGTGGGGGAGGCGAACGATTTTTCGATGTAGGTGAAGCTGCCGCCGTCGTCCCGGTAGGCCAGCCCCAGGTGGGCGTAGGAAAGACCGGTGAGCAGCGCGATCACGCCGCCGCCGGCCAGGGTCAGGGCCACCGCGTGGCCGGCGGTGGCGATGGCCAGGCCGAGCACCGCGAAGATGCCGCCACCGATCATGCCGCCGATGCCGATGGCGGTGACCGCCGCCAGACTGAGTTTGCCGTCGTTGCCGCCCACGCCGTTCCCCGTTGCTCTCTGTTGCATCCGCGATTCGCCAGAACAGGATTCTGACCGCTGCCGGGCGACCGTGCCAGCGCCGCGTCAGAGGCGGTTATCGTCGGCGATAGCCCCGCCCCCATCGGGCGGCGTCATGGAGCGGCGGGGCGGGTGCGACTAGCGGCGAACGCGGCGGCGCAGGCCCAGCAGGCCCAGCCCGAGCAGGGTGAGCAGGCCGGTGGTGCCGCCGTTATCGTCGTTGTCCTGCTCCGGGGCGGGCTCCGGGTCAGGGGTTTCCGGCAGGGGCTGGACCAGCGCCTTGATCTCATAGGACTCGCCGTCCTGCTGCTGGAACCACACCAGCGCCGCCACGGTGTCCGTGACCACCACCCGGGTGGCCAGGGAGTAATCGACCGTATCCTCATCGCCACTAACGATGGCTACCGGATCACCGACGGAGGCGTCGCCGTCCACGCCGGCCGCCAGACTGACCGGCGGCGCTTGCCGCAAGTCGCTCCAGGTGGTGAGCAACTGGTCACCGTACAGGGCCAGCCCCAGCGGCGGGATCGGCATCGATATTTCGGTATCGTTGGCGATCAGGAAGCCGGCGCCGGCGGTGCCGTCGGCCCGCCGGCGCTGGCTTTGAACGGAGGTTACCGGCTGGCCGCCAACGGCTTCCATTTGATGCCACACGCCCACGAAGCCGCCGTCCTCATCCGCCATCAGGGTAGGGTACACCTGACTGAGGGAGGTGCCCTCCTGGCTGCCGTCGTCCAGGCGGAAGGGGGCCTGGTCCAGGGCGGTGCCATTGATGTTGAAACGCTGCGCCTTCAGAACCAGGCCATTGTCGTAGGTACTCCAGGCCGCCAGCCAGGTGTCGCCGTGCATGGCCAGCGCCATGGGTGACACGGCGTTGCCGGCCGGGGCAAGGTTTTCGGAGTAGGCCATCGCCGAGCCGTCGGCATTGAACCGGCGGGTCTGGTACTGGAAACGCTGGCTCACATTGTCCGGGTCTTCCAGGGTCCAGCCGAGGACGAAGGCGCCGTCCTGGTTCATCGCCAGCGCCACATCGCAGTGCTGGCCGGAAGTCTCGGGGGCCCATTGCATGATGCCGGGCATGCCCTCGCTGGGGAGCAGCATAAAAGCCACGGTGTCGGTGCAATCGTTGCCGCTAACGTCCGCTTCCCAGGCCAGCACCAGATCGCCATCGCCGTCGGCGGCCATCACCGGATTGCTCAGGCTGATCGAGCTGGAGACATCGCTGAACACCGTCACCGTATCGCCGATCCGCGCGCCGTCGCTGTCGAACCGCGCCAGCTTGATGGTTTCGTTGACGTTGCCCTCGTTCCGTTCCAGCCAGGCCACCGCAAAGCGGCCGTCGGGCAGGGCGGCCACGTCGAAGTTCTGCAGGCCCTGGTCGGCGGCGGCGGTGTAGAGGGTGAGCACGCTGCCGGGCGCGGGATCGTCCACCGGTTCCGGTGCGGCGTGGGCGGGAGCGTGAAACAGGGCGGCACAGACCGCCATTGCCAACGGCGTGCGTTGGAAAGCAGTTGAAGACATCGGATTGTTCCCCCAAAAGAGTAAAAGAAGTGTCCGGGGGCTGTTTTTTCGCGATCTTCCACCGCCGATCCACAGGGCAATATAGCACCTTTTTGCACATTCACCATTCGCATATCGCCTCGGGCCGGGCAGGGCGGCCGCCGGGGTCGCCCGCTTCCCGCTGGCGACGTATAATGCGCGCCCCGAATCCCAGCAGTCAGGAGTGCCCCATGACGGTGATCCGCCAGGACGATCTGATTCAGAGCGTCGCCGATGCCCTGCAGTACATCTCTTACTACCACCCGGTGGATTTCATTCGTGGCGTCAAGGAAGCCTACGAGCGGGAAGAGAGCAAAGCGGCCAAGGACGCCATGGCGCAGATTCTGGTGAACTCCCGCATGTCCGCCATGGGCCACCGGCCGATCTGTCAGGACACCGGCATCGTCACCGTGTTCGCCAAGGTGGGCATGAATGTGACCTTCGAAGCGTCCTCTGGGGACGAGAGTATGTCGCTGGATGACATGATCAACGAAGGTGTGCGCCGTGCCTACAATCACCCGGACAACGTGCTGCGCGCCTCGGTGCTGGCGGACCCGGAC
>CENV01002692.1_pt1 | contig 16383 bp, 19 predicted proteins | sample 530231 | NCBI WGS metagenome assembly CENV01 (sample SAMEA2619815, study PRJEB7988) | marine metagenome | biome: marine biome (ENVO:00000447); feature: surface water layer (ENVO:00002042); material: "saline water (ENVO:00002010), including plankton (ENVO:xxxxxxxx)" | depth 5 m | reverse complement strand
GCTTCATGGAAAAACTCGGCTGGCGGGATCGGCGTATTTCACCAGGTTCGGGAAGTCTTTTTCAGACCATCCCTAAAGAAGCAGTTTTTCTACACACGCGGAGCATCCATCGGTATGCCACACTCATGGCCGCTCCACCACTGCCGTCAGTTGTCGATACGCATAATCCGGTTCACCCGGACTTCCATAAGTCGCCGTAGCCTCCACCCGATGGAATATCAGATCTCGCCCTTCCTCCGGTACAAGTGGCTGTAGAACCGTTTTGCTTTCACAAGTGACGACCACTTGGAAGCCCTCCAGATTAAACGGCGAGCAGGTCTGGGATGGGCTGGCCAGTGAACGTGCGATACCGTATTCGAGCCCCGCTCGTGCCGCCTGGAAGGCACGGGCCTGCTGAAGGCTAAGCGTATTGGTCGCCGATTGGGTAATGGATAGCCGCCACATCACCGTGATCGCTGCGGCAATCACGATGATCAGGAACATTGCCGCTACCAGGCCAAAGCCGCGCTGCTTTTGTAGGAGCGGGCCTTGGCCGGGAAGCATTTGTACGGCTCTGGCTTGCGGGCATCGCCCGCTCCTGCGGATGATTTTTTGCGAGAGATCAGGGCGCATTGTCTACGTGGACCTGTTGCAAGAGGGAGATGCGTTCGCCAGCCTGCTCCAGCACCAGCTCGATGGTGACCAACCCTCCCCGCATGGCATTGCCAGGCTGGTAGCGGAAGGTGCAGGAGCGCACGCTGTCCACCAGCAGTGCGGCATCGCTGTAGTCATAGGCAGCAGCATCGCTGAGCTCGCTGAACTCCTTGCGCACGATGCGCCCGTTCGCGCAACGATAGCCAACCACCGCATCTGCCAAATAAAAGCGGCGCTGCGGCGAGGCATAACGGAAACCGAAGCCGGCGATCGCCGCACCGGTCAGAGTCAGGTCGTCTCCCGCATAACCGAAGGTCGCCCTGGGCGTGATAACCGAAGAGGTATTGTCCTGTAGCGGCCAGATGGTGTTGCCTGCCCCGGTACCGCCGATGTTGTAGATCACCATCCAGTTCATACTTGCGATTCGGTCGCTTTCTTGCGAACTGAGTGGGTTGAGTACCTGAATGCTACACGGCGAGACGCTGCATACAGGCGGATCGCTGCGCGTACCGTCATTCAAATTGGCTCGGTAGCGGCCACTCACCGGGCTGCGCAGCAGCTCAAGTTGCCCGGCGCCAGTCACCCGTACCGAGTTGGGCACTGCCATGCGGATATCACGAACCATGCGATTGAGCGCGCCCGAGGCCAAATCGACCAGTTCGGCCCGTCTACTGAGATCGGCAAAACCCTGTAACGGGCGGGACATCACCACGCCAACCATCACCGCAACGGTACCCGCGATAGCGATGACTATCACCAGTTCAACCAAGGTGAATGCGGCGTAGCGGTATGCATTCATGCACCGAGCCCTAGTGCCGGAATATCCGCTCATGGGCAACCTGCCTCACCATAACAACTGCGATAACCTTCAAGCACCAGTGGCTGCCCTGCCGGGTCCGCCACGGTTACGCGCACTCGTAGCATGCTGACTTCATTGAGCGGTGCCGGTCCGCTCACTGCCACCGCAACCCGGTAGCTCGAAAGTGCTTGCAGCGCATTGTCGTTAGGGTCACGAGGGCTCTGGTCGAGGCCATGATAGTCACGCACATCATTGAAACAGGCACGCCCGCAGCCTGCCGGTTGAGGCGTCTGCATGAAATTCTGCAACAGGATTTCTTCCATATAGGCCTCGGCAATCGACAGGCTCTGCTGCCGCAACATCGGGTCGGCGGAGCGGGCGGTGATGGTGGCCATGGCGGAGAAGAGTGCGGCGGCGGCGATGCCGATGATGACAATGGTGATAACCAGTTCGACGAGGGTCATGCCGTGCTGCTTGCGGGGCGTGGCAAGAGCCGGGCTGGGGTGGCGGGCTGCAAGCGGCGGCATGGTCAGTTCCTTCTGCAGTCGGCGGCGGTGACGGGCAGGCTGCCGCTGTTGCTCAGCGGGAGAAACTGCGGTGCATCACCTAGTTTGCTGGGAGGGATATACCTGAATCCGCATTTCCCTCCTACCACGCCCATATGGTCAATATGCGTGATGTTTCCCTCAGCCCCCGCCCCGCTAAAATCCGCCTCCATTCCGGCGGCGATCAACAGGGAATAAGCTTGCGCGGGATAACCGAACTTCACGGTTATGGCCTGCCCTTCCAGAAATATTTGCTGCTCCACTTCACCCATACCGATTCCCGACAGCCGGGCCTTGGCATTGACGATGGCCAACGCACTCTTGGCCGCGCCCAGCCCGGCATTGACCCGTGCGGCGCGAGCTTCTGCCGATACATCGAAAAAGCGTGGCAAGGCGAAGGCCGAGAGGATGCCGAGGATGATGATGACCATGATCAGTTCAATCAGGGTGAAGCCGGTTTGCCTGCCCCTTCGGCCAGCCCTTTGTGTAGGGTAAATGGCCATCCCGTGGAAAGCCGCACAGGGTTTTCCGCTGCGACTCAGGTGGTTGGTGCGTTGGTGGACGGGTGAAGCGTCATCCACCCTACGGGGTTTGCGGCCAATTGGTTTGCCGGTCGGCCTGGTTGGGCAGGTGATTGGCCGGGCGGTCATGGGGTGACCTCGATAAAGCCGGTGGCGGCGTGGATCTTCATCTTGAAACCGGATTCACCAATTTCCAGCTCATCAACACCCTGCGTTGGGCAAAATTTTGTAGTAGAAACACAGCCTAGAGAATTGAAAACAGCCGTAAATGGAGCAGAGCCAAGTTTTTTGACCTGCTTCGGATTATCAACTGCATAATCACCAGATACAGTTTCATCCGCCCCCTTATCACCACAAGTATTGAAATGACTCAATACAGCCCCAGACGCACTAACCTGAACCTTTATATAACATCCACTGGCTACTGCCAGTTTCTGCGCATAACGAACAGACGAAAGAACCTCTTCAAAATAGAAGCGTTCATCGAAACTGCTTTTGCTAAAGAAGCGCGGCCCAACAACGGCGGCGAGGATGCCGATGATGACGATCACCATGATCAACTCGACGATTGTAAAACCGCGTTGTTCAACCATTGGCCTGCCCTTCTTATAGAAGCGGGTTGGAGGCGGGAATCGACCCGCCTCCGGGAATTTGTGGCAACCCGGCCAAAAGCCGGGTTGCGATGCAGCCCAGAACGGGTGAGACCCGCTAGCCATTCCCCGGTAGTGGATTTCAGGCAGCGGTGGGTTGGGGCTGTCTTACAATGCCTATCAATCAGCACCCATCAGTGTTGCTTACGACACGCTCCCCAGTAGCAGGCACGGGTGTATAGGTTACATTGCATTGAGTCCCAGCAGCCGGAGTAAAGCCATTGGGAGTGTATGTAATAGTGCTCGTGGCGGTGGTTCCGCCGCCTGCAGAAGTAAATCCTTCAACTTCCATAGCAGCACCTATACCTGCATCGTTGGCGGTTGGGTAGCCATCAACCATTGTCACGGTAACGTTTCCTTCAAGCGTTACGGATGCAGCAGCACCTAAGTTCCGTGCAAGCTGTGCTGAGTGAGCAATCGCAGCAGCAGAGCGCATAGAGCCAGCCAAACCTTCAACTGCAGCTATACGGGCATCCCTTCCAAAATCCGCAAACCTCGGCAACGCAAACGCCGCCAAAATCCCCAAAATCACGATAACCATAATCAACTCGATCATGGTGAAGCCGCTTTGTTGCTTTTTCATGGTGTTGCTCCTTTTTGCCTTATTCAAAAGTGACGGCGACTTCGCCGGTGTTGCTGTTGTACTCGATGAAATCGTTGTTTCCATCAAGGGTGTAGCGATAGAGGCAGCGGTGGCCCTGGGCCTCGGCGCGGAAGGTAGGGTTGGCGCCGGTGACGCTGGCTGCCGAGGCTTGCAGCAGGTTGGCCCAGAGGTTCATGCATTCCTGCTGGCTCATGCTGGTGCTGGCGCCGGGGTTGCCGCTGCGTTCGGTGCCAACCGGCCAGCCGGCGGCGTTGACGTCGACCGTGCCGTTGCCGTAACCGGCGACGTCGATCTGGCAGTTGCCGGCCACGCAACTGTTGCTGCCGCCGTTGCGGTTGAGTTCGTACTGGCCGCGCACCAGAGAGACGGCCGACGTGAAGGCGCCGCCGGCGCTGCGTACGGTGGCGCGGTGGGCGTCCTTGGCCGAGTCGATGAAGTGCGGTAGCGCCACCGCGGCGAGGATGCCGAGGATGGCGATGACCACCACCAGCTCAATCATGGTGAAGCCCTGGTTCTTCTGCATTACATGCGCTCGCTGCTGGTTTTCATTCATCTGCTCACCTCTCGTGTCGGCACAGGCGTACCGCCCTGCCCTTCGCGTTTCGTTGTTCGCTGCTTCAGTCATCACCCCCTCCCTTGCGCCGCGCTGCCCAGCTCCCACATGGGCAGGAACACGCCCAGCGCGAGGACCAGCACCATCACACCCATACAGACGATGAGGATCGGCTCGATGGCGTCGGCCAGTTGCTTGAGGTCGTAGTCGACTTCCTGTTCGTAGAAATCGGCCACTTCGACGAAGAGGTCATCCAGCGCGCCGGTTTCCTCGCCGACAGCCATCATCTGCAGCACCAGGGGAGTGAACAGGCCGCTGTTGTGAGCCGATCGGGTGAGCGCTTCGCCGCGCTCGACGTTTTCGCGGATGGCGAGAATCGCTTCGCCGATATGGCGATTGCCGACGCTGGCGCTGTTGATGGACAGGGTTTGCAGCAGCGGCACGCCGGCGCGGTACATCATCGCGAAGGTGCGGGTGAAGCGCGCCAGGGCGATGCGCTCGAAGATGCCGCCGACGATGGGCAAGCGCAGCTTGATACGGTCCCACTTGCGCGCGCCGGCGTCGGTTTCCACCCATTTGAAGAAGGCGTAGAGGCCACCGACGATGCCGAGCAACAGCAGCCACCACCAATCGCGCATGAAGTTGGAGGTGCCGATCAGCACGCGGGTGGCCCACGGCAGTTGCGCGTGGAACTGGGCGAAGACCTTGGCGAACGCCGGGATCACCAGGAGGTTGATGACACCCAGCGCCACCCCCATGGCCACCAGCACGAAGATCGGATAACGCGTGGCCTGCTTGATGCGCTTGCGGGTCTCGCGCTCCAGCTCGAGATAGGCAGACAGCTGCTTGAACGCCTGATCGAGCTGGCCGGTGTTCTCGCCGACGCTGACCATACTGACAAACAGATTGTTGAACACCTTGGGATGCGCATTCAGCGCCACCGCCATGGACTGGCCACTTTCGAGGCTGGCGCGCACGTCCTGCAGGATGCCGCGGAAATACAGGTTGCGATTGGACTCGGCCAGACCGCCGATGGCGCGAATGATCGGCACGCCGGCCTTGTTCAGGCTGTACATCTGGCGGCTGAAGATGATCAGTTCGTCCAGATCGACACGTTTACGCCGCAGCTTTTCGCGCAGCACGGCAAACACGTCGACGCTATCGGCCTGGGCACGCTCCGCATCGATGGTCAGCGGGGTGATCTGGCGCGACACCAGCTCGCTGGCCACGGCGTCAGCGCTGGCGCCATCGAGCGCGCCGCTGACCCGTGCGCCGCGCATATCGCGGCCGGTATAGCGGAAGCTAGGCATCGGCAGGCTCCCCGCGAAGCGACCGGACGGCGCCCGTGGCGCTGGCGCCTACGGCCGCGATAGGCAGGAGACTAGCGGCGATCACGCGATCACCTCATCGTCCGCCAGGGTGGCGCAGACCTTCAGCACCTCTTCGATACTGGTGACGCCGGCGATGGCGTAATCCAGCGCGCAAGCCGCCAGTGGTCGATAGTGCGCCTGCTGGCGCGCGGCCTCGGCGAAGCCTTGCGGGTCGCCGCGGCGCAGGGCGGCGATCATCGGCTCGTCCAGTTCCAGCAGCTCGTACACACCGACACGGCCGGCATAGCCACTGTTGTGGCATTGATGGCAACCACTGCCGCGCTTGAAGCGGTTGTCGCGCAGCGAGCCGCCGTGCAGCGCCTCCAGCCAGGCCAGTTGCCGAGGATCGGGCTGATCGTCCTCCATGCAGTTTTCGCACACGCGGCGTATCAGACGCTGGGCCAGCACCGCATTGAGCGCGGTGGCGACGAGGAAGGGCTCGACGCCCATGTCGATCAGGCGCATGGCCGAGGTCAAGGCATCGTTGGTGTGCAGCGTCGAGAGTACTAGGTGGCCTGTCAGTGCGGCGCGCAGGCCGATCTCGGCGGTTTCCTGATCACGGATCTCGCCGACCAGGACGATGTCCGGGTCCTGACGCAAGGCGGCGCGCAGCACGCGGGCGAAGGTCAACTCGATCTTGGCGTTGACCTGCACCTGGTTGACCCGCGGCAGGCGGTACTCCACCGGGTCCTCGACGGTGATGATCTTCTTCTCCGGGCTGTTCAGCTCGGAAAGCCCGGCGTAGAGCGTGGTGGTCTTGCCCGAGCCGGTAGGGCCGGTGACCAGCACCATGCCGTGCGGACGCTGCAACAGGCGTCGGAAGCGCTCGAGCATCGCTGGCGGCATGCCGGTGCCTTCGAGCTTGAACATCGCGCCGCTCTGGTCGAGCAGACGCATGACCACCGACTCGCCGAACTGCACCGGCATGGTGGAAACCCGCACATCGAGGTTGCGGTTCTTCACGCGGATGTTGAAACGGCCGTCCTGCGGCAGGCGCTTTTCCGAGATATCCAGGCCGGACATGATCTTCAGGCGCATGACCAGCGCCGAAGCGACGCGGTGCTCCTTCATCACCTGTTCGTTGAGCACGCCGTCGATACGCTGGCGAATCCGCACCACGCCTTCGTCCGGTTCGATGTGAATGTCCGAGGCCTTCATCTGCACGGCGTCCTCGAACAGCGTCTGCAGCAGGCGCACCACCGGCGCATCGCTGTTGCTTTCGCCGAGGCGCGAGAGGTCGAAATCACTTTCCTGCAGCTCACCTTCCAGCTCGCCGGCCAGCGAGGCGATTTCGCTGGTGCGGCGGTAGAGCTGATCGAGCGCGCCGAGCAGCTCGCTTTCCCGCACCACTGCCGGGTGGACGCGCTTGCCCAGCAGGCGCTCGATCTCGTCCTGAGCGAAGATGTCCAGCGGGTCGGTCATGCCCACCAGCAAACCATCGCCCTGGCGGGACAGCACGATCACCCGGAAGCGCCGGGCGACCGCCTCGGGCAGGCTCTGGGTCAGCTGGTTGTCGAACTTGTAGTGCTTGAGTTCGACGAAGGGAATCTGCAGCTGCTCGGACAGCGCACGCAGCAGGCGGCCTTCGTCGATGAAGCCGAGGTCGAGTACCGTGCGTCCGAGCTTGGAGCCGGTGCGCTTCTGGTCCTGCAACGCCTGCTGCAGCTGCGCCTCGCTGATCAGGCCGGCCTGGACCAGCAGATCGCCGAGACGAATCTTGCGCTGGCGCATGTCTTGCGCGGTCATCGGGCACCTCCGAGTACGCCGGCACGTTCGGCGGCGAAGCGCCGCGAGTTGTCATCGAGCCCCTGCCCTTGCGCGGCCAGACGGTAGTGGCGCGCCGCCCGGGCGGGTTGATCGATCTGTTCCAGCGCGATGGCCAAGCCCAGCTGCCAGGCCGCCTGCTGCGGCTGAAGAGCCACCAGCTGGCGATAAACCGCAGCGCTGCCGGCCCAGTCGCCGACCTGCTGCTGCAGAGCTGCCAGCAACGCGTGATAGCCGGGATCGCTGGCCAGCGACGGCGCGTTCTGCACCAGGGTGGCGAGCGCCGTCTGTTTGTCGCCGCCCTGCAGCTGGCCACGGGCGAGCAGCATACGCAGCTCGGCATCGAACGGCCGCCTCTGCAGCTGGGCCGGCAGCCACTCGAGCAATGGCTCGATCTGTCCAGCCGCCAGGTAAGCACGAGCCAACCAGCGGGCCGCCTCGGCGTTGTCCGGCTGCGCGGCATGGAGCGCCTGCAGCAGCTCAATGGCACGGGGGAAGTTCTGCTGTTGCAGGGCATCGCGCGCCTGGGCCAGCGGGTCCGGTCGATGACTGCCGATCTGCACGGTGGGCGTGGTGGCAACCTGGGGTCTGGCAACCGGCGCCGGGGCCGGCTCGGCGACCGGTTGCACATCCGGCGCGACGGGCGGCGCGGTTTGCGCGTCTGGCGCGGTGCGGGTGACCCAGTCCGGCAGGCTCGCTTCGTCCAGCGCCGGCTCGGCGAAAGGCAGGTCCAAGTCTTCAGGGACGGGGACTGGTGCGCCATCCATGCGGACTTCCAGCCAGAGCTGCGCATGGCCAGCGGCCGGCTCGAGCCGATCACGCACATCGAGGCGATCGGTTATGCCAAGCAGCAGCACCTGCACCTGGTCGCCCTGCTGTTCCACTCGCCAGGACAGGCTTAGGCCATTGCTCTCCACACGGCCGTTTCGCGGGCCACCGGCGAGCGCCACATCCGGCAGGAGCAGACTGATCGCGCCGCCTTCGTCGGTGCGCTGATAGCTGATCGAGCGATCCAGCAGCAACTGCAGCACGAAACGGCCACCGTCTTGCTGCGGCAAGACGTCGAGGAGCTGAGTTGCAGGCACCGCAGCGACCACCGGAGCGGCAGCAGGTAACTCCTGCACAGCGGGGGCTTGCGCGAAACGTTCGAACAGCACCACCGATGCCGCGACGACCAACGCTCCGATAGCCAGCGGCAACAACCAGCGCCGCAGCCGTGCCGATCGCTGACGCCGCGTTGCGGCTGTTTCATCGACGGCCTGCATGTCGAGGAATGGGCTCTGACCGCCGGATGCCGCGCCGCGCGCTTCGAGATCGCGCAGCATGTCGTTGACCAGGCTCATGGCCGCACCTCGGCCAGCTGCGACAGCCACGGCAATGCACTCAGCAGCAGGCTCAGGGTTGCCGCACCCGCCAGCAATGCCCAACGCAACGGAAGGGCTGCACGCAGGAACGGTCGCGCGCCCTCGGTATCGGCCAGGGCACGGCGTACGTGGCGGCGGCCGACCCGTCGCTGGCCTTCGCCAAACGCCGCCATCAGGCACTTGTTGGCCAGGATGTTGAGCAACCGCGGGATGCCACCGCTGCCCTTGACCAGCAGGCGAATCGCGGCCGGCTTGAACAGCGGTTCACCTTGATAACCGGCAACCGCCAGGCGTTCATGCAGGTAGCGCCTGGTATCGCTGACATCCAGCGGGCGCAGGCGATAGGAGAACGTGATGCGCTGGCGCAATTGCCGGAAATTCTCGCTGGCCAGCGTAGCGTCCAGCTCAGGCTGGCCGAACAGCACCACCTGTAGCAGCTTGCGCTGCTCGGTTTCCAGATTGGTCAATAGTCGCAGGGCCTCCAGCGTGGCCGGTGGCAGCGCCTGCGCCTCATCGATCAACAGCACGGTGCTCTTGCCCTGGCCGGCCAGCTCGATCAGCCGGCGATGCAGTGCCGTCAGCAACCCGTGATTGTCCAGTTGCTCGACCCGCGGCACATGCAGCTCATGGGCCAGCGCCTGGCGCAGCGCCATGGGTCCGAGCGCTGGGTTCGGCAACCAGGCGAGCTGGTAGTGTTCGGCATCCAGTTGCTTGAGCAGCGCGCGGCAGAGCAGGGTCTTGCCGGTGCCCACTTCGCCGGTCACCTTGATGAAGCCCTCGCCTTCGGCCAGAGCCACGCGCAGCAGGTTCAGGCAGGCCTGGTAAGGCGGCAGGCGAACCATGAAGCCGGTATTCGGCGTCAATGCGAATGGCTTTTCCTGCAGGCCGAAGAATGCTTCGTACATACCGGCGCCTACCTGACCTGCCGGAACGAATCGGCGCTCTTACGTAAGTCATCAAGCCAGACGCGCTCATCGATCACCTGCGGCCGCAGAAGGATGACCAGCTCTGTCTGCTGGAGGGACTTGCGCTGCTGTTGAAACAGGGCACCGAGCACCGGCAGCTTTGACGCCCATGGCACATTGGCATCACTGTTGGTGTTTCGATTTTCCATCAGCCCGCCGATCACCACCACCTGGCCGCTGCGCGCGCGCACGATGGAGTCTGATTGGCGAGTAGTGGACAGAGCGAGCGGCAGGTTGAAGACGTTATCGGAGCCGCCCAGCTGAATGCTTTTGTTCTGGTCTTGAACACGGCTAACGGTCGGGCGCACGTGCAACGTTACATTGTCGTGTTCGTCGATCTGCGGCGTGACGTCCAGGGAAATACCAGAGAAGAACGGCGTCAACGTAATGTCCAGATCCGGCGCGGTGGTGCCGCCGGCTAGAGTGGTCGTGGTAGTAGAAACATCGGTGACAAAAAACTCATCGGTACCGACTTTGATTACCGCCTTTTGATTGTTCAGTGTCGACACCCGCGGACTGGATAGCACCCGCACATCTCCTTGGGTCTCAAGCAATTGCAGTACCCCGGAGAAGTCACCGTTCCGAACGATCGCGCTGAACACGCCGCCAATGCCTTGCGCACCCGCAAGTGCATCGCCCTGCAGGCCAAGCGTAATGTCGGCGTTGCCGAAGCTGCCCAGCTGCGACCAGTTGATGCCTGCCTGATACCCATCAGACAGATTCACCTCAAGAATTTTCGCTTCCAAGATGACCTGACGCTGTAGATTACGCTGGATGAGCGAGAGAAACTCAGAAACTACTGCATGATCTTCTGACGTAGCCCTTACAGTTAGCACGCCAGACATTGAGCTATAACAAACGCTGGCCCCTTCATATCCGGAGCGGCACGTCGCCTCCCTGTACTTGATCTCGGTGTCAACTGCTGCCGGTGTTACTTTAGAGCTAACCTTCTGAATTTTAAGATCATCCACCTCAAGCTTCGGCTTATCTACTCCAACTATCATAGATACCGCATCAAGAACACTTTTCCAAAGTTCCGTTCTTGATCGGGTGGTAACTCTGCTCGCGTCCTGAGTACTTGAAGTTCTTGAGCTCCTAGAACGGCTGTTATTTGTTATGTCATCTTCCGAAGAAATAACCTGTCCAGAACTAACTCTAGTTTCTGCGACCCCTTCCCGCTCAAGATCCAAATAATTCAAATCGTATGTCTTTACAAAAATCCTATTTGGCAGCACCTGATAGCCATAGCTGGTGCGTCGAAAATCGTAACCGTAGCTGTCGCGCACTGCAGCGAGCACCTCTTCCAGCGTCACGTTGCGCAGGCTGAAGGTGATGTTGCCCGTCACCTCTGGGTGCACCAGCAGGTTCTGCCCGGCGTTGTCCATCAGGCTGAGGAAGAATTCGCGGGCCGGCATGTCGTTGGCGACCACATCGAAGCGCGGGCCACTGACAGCCGAACTGCCGTCGACGCTCAGCGGCGGAATCAGCGCAGCCTGCACCGACGGCGGCGGCAGCGCCTTGGCCTGGGTCTGCTGCAGGCTTTCCTCGAACAGACGGTTGCTCTGCTCGTAGAGGCGCTTGTCGCCGTCCTCGAATGTCTGGCAGGCGGCCAGCAGGCAGAACAGGCTCAGCAAGCCGAGACGTGGAAAAAGGGTCGGCATCATGGTCGGACTTGGCTCGGAGTAATGATCGGGGCAACCAGACGCAGCGTCTGCTGCTGGCCGTCGCGCTCGATCAGGACGGAATTCGTGTTGATGGCCAGGACTCTGGCATCGGCCAGGGTGTCGCCGACTCTCAGCGATTGGCCGTTGAGCACCGCCCGGGCGCTCTGCGCACCGCGAAAAATGGCCTGCAGGTGCAGCGTCGCCGGTGCCTGGCGCTCCGCTGCAGCGGTCACGAACGCCGCGGGCGGGCGCGTGGGGTCGAGCGCGTAGGCCGAAGCGGGCAGCAAAAGGAGCAAGCAAAACGCACGAGAAAAATCAGACACCAACCCACCCCGCTTCGCGACTCAAGGTATGCAGCTCCAGCGTGATCCGCGCCTTGTCCGGCCCGGCCTCATCGATGTGATAGTCCAGGCTGTCCCAATGCAGACGCCAGCCACTGTTCTGCACCGCCTGCAGGTAATCGAGCAGGTCGAAGTAGCCGCCTTGCAGGGTCAGACGCAGACCGTGCCGATAAAAGCTGACCGCCGCTGGCGGCGCATCCTTCGCCGCATCCGTCGCGCTGGCCGGCAACTCCAGCGGCTCGCTGAAACTCTGCAGCGCGACCATCTGCAGATGAGGCTGCCGGCGCAGCAGGTCCTGCAGCAGCGCTTTCATGCGTGCAGGTGAAACCAGTGAGCGGGTCTCCTCGTCGATGCTGCGCAGAATCTGTTCGCGATTGGTGCGCGCCACATCGAGGGCGTCTCGATAGGGACGATTGGGGTCGGCCGCGAGCTTGGCCTGAAGTTCGAGCAATGCATTGTTCGCCTCCAGCTGACGGGCTTCGGCGAGACGCAGCTGGCTGTCCTGCTGGGCGATGCGCTCGGCGAGCGGCTCAGCCACCAGCAGCAGATAAAGCATGCCCAGCAGGGAAGCACCGACCAGCACGCTCAGCCACTGTTCGCGCGGTGCCAGCGCCTGCCAGCGCTGCCGCAGGCTTTGCATGGCGTTATTCATCGTCGCCCTCCTCCGCCGCACGGGATGCCAGGCGGAACGCCAGCAGGCCACTGTCGTCGCGCTGCAGATCGAAGCTGCCGAACTCGCGCCCCTGCAACGTCTTGCTGCGCCCGAGGCTTTCCAGATAAAGCGGAAGCAGTTCCTGATCCTGGCTCAACCCGCGCAACAGCATGTCGCTGCCGCCAGCCTGCAGGCGGATGCGGGTCAGCCAGAGCCCGAGCGGCGGGTGCCGATCGGCCAGGGCCGTCAGCACTGGCGCGAAGCCGCTACGCAGCTGGCCATCGAGCGCGCGCAGATGCGTTGCGAGACGTTGCAGCTGGCGGTTCTCCGCTTCCCGCTCCGCCAGTTGCGCAGGCAGCCGGGTATCCAGCGTCGGTTCCCGGTAGTTGGCCTTGAAGGCGGCCAGCTGCGCCTCTGCAGAAACCGCCTGCGCCTCGGCCAACTGACGGTCCGAGGCGCGCTGCTTGAGGTTCCAGCCCTGCCAGGCAGCATGCAACGCCAGGGCAAGCGCCAGTACACATGCGCCAAGCAGCAGTTGCCGCGGACGCGGGCCACCCTGCTGACGACGTTCGCGCTGATAGAGATTGACGTTCTGCATCAGACGGCGTCCTGACGCAGGGCGGCACCGACGGCGCCAATGCAGAACGCCTGCTGCGCTTCGGACAGCTCGGCACCCGGCTGGCCGGGGAAGAGCTCGCGCAGGTCGAGGCGTTGCAGGTTCACCGCCAGGCCACTGGCCAGCCCCTGATAGGCGCGCTCGCCATCTTGCTTCATGGGCAGCAACATCAAGCGATTGATATAGCCCTTGCCGAGTTGGCTCTCGAAGTAGTCAAGCGAGCGCTGGATCTCCAGTGTCGTACTGCTCAAATCCTGGGCGGCACGGGCCAGCCCCTGCTCTATACGCCGCGCCATGTAAAGGTCGGCGCCGTTCTGGATGCAGATCAGGCCTTCGCTGGTGCGCAGGCGCAGCAGTGCGAGATTCATGCCTTCGGTGCCGGCGAGCGAGCCCAGGTTGCGAAACGCCATCTCGGTGATGTCGATGCTCGCCATGTGCAGACCGGCCTGACGCACGAGCTGGGCGTAATGCTGCATCCGGGTTTTCTCGAGAACGACGCAATAGACCATGCGCGTGCGCCCGCGATAGGCGTCCTCGGGCAGTGCGAAACAGTCGATCACCACATCGTCCAGCGGCTGGCTGATCATGTCCTTGATGCGCCAGCGCATGGCGTCACGCAGCTCTTGCGATGGCACCTCAGGCGCTTCGAGAAGGAACATCTGGTATTCGGAAGGATGCAGCAGCACGTTCGTCGGCAAGCCCTGCAAGGCACGCTCGCTCACGGCCTTCTCCAGCAGAGCGGCCTGCGCGTCGACGCTGCCTTCCAGGTGTTCGCAGTACGGCAGCAGCGGCCGCGCACCGGGCACCCGAACGACGTGCGCCAACGCGATACCTTGCGGACCAGTCTCAATGCCGAGCATGCCGGCTGGTTTTGATTTCTTGGTTTTGGAAAACAGACCCACCACTGGCTCCCTCGCCAAGACGTCGGTGCTCAACTGCCAAAAAGCAGAGAATCGATACTGAGGGCGTCAATAGATAGCATATTGCCATCTGGCGTGACTCTAACAATATCCGATGGGTGCGTCCAAATATTGTCGTGAATCAATCGCGCAACAGAAAACCGTCAATCCAAGGACGTCAAAGATCGCGCGCATTCTGGGTTAATTAATTAGCTCGCGCTATATCGGCTTAAGCCCTTTCGTCGCGCGAGGTCATCACAAACTGCGCATCTGACGAACGGTAGTCAGCGGAATGAGCACGCGATGGATGCAGGAAAAGGAAACTGGCGCTCTTAGAACAGAGTGAGCTGCTCGAAACCACCGCGCAGATCGACCAACCGCACGCCGACGCCAATCAACCGAACCGGCCGCGCACCACGGGAGAAGGCGATGGCGAGCAGATCGGCGTAGTCGTCGATTTCGAGTCCGGCGCCAGCCTGCTCCATTGTGGTCTGGGTGAAGTCATGGAATTTGAGCTTTACGAAGGGCTTGCCGGGTCGATAGCCGTTGTCGAGGCGCGCCATGCGGGTAGCCAACTGCTGCAGCAGCTCCGGCAGACGCTCCAGGCACGCCGCCAGGTCCGGCAGATCCTTGTCGTAGGTCTGCTCGACGCTCACCGACTGGCGCCGACTCTCCACCTGCACCGACCGCTCATCGACGCCGCGCGCCAGCCCCCAGAGCCGCTCACCGAACGCACCGAACTCGCGGACCAGGTCCAATCTGTGCCACTCGCGCAGGTCGCTACAGGTGCGGATGCCGAGCCGGCCGAGCTTCTCAGCGGTGACGCGACCCACACCATGCAGCCGCTTGACCTCCAGCGCCTGTACGAAATCGTCGACCTGTGCCGGGGTAATGACGAATAGGCCGTCGGGCTTATTCCATTCGCTGGCAATCTTGGCGAGAAACTTGTTCGGAGCAACACCCGCCGACACCGTGATGCGCAGCTGCTGCCAGACCCGACGCCGGATGTCCTCGGCAATACGCGTGGCGCTACCGGAAAAATGCTCGCAGGCAGTGACGTCCAGATAAGCCTCGTCCAGCGACAGCGGCTCGATCTGCTCGGTGTAGGTGCGAAAGATGTTATGGATCTCACGCGAAGCCTCCCGGTAGGCATCCATGCGGGGCCGCAGGATCAGCAGATCAGGACACAACTTCAGTGCGTGCCCGGACGCCATGGCCGAGCGAACACCATATGCACGCGCCTCGTAGTTGCACGTGGCAATGACCCCGCGCCGATCCGCAGCGCCGCCAACTGCGATCGGCCGCCGAGCCAGACTGGGGTCGTCGCGCATCTCGATCGCGGCGTAAAAGCAGTCGCAATCAATATGGATGATCTTGCGAAGGGTGGACTGACTCACGGAAAACGGGGCACCGGGCAGGAGTGAACGAATCTTCAGCGCAGCAGGTCGGTTATTGAGATGTTAAGTCCTTTATCACCCGATAGCCGGAGGTTCAGATGAAATTCTTGTACGCAGGCATCATCGCACTGGGCAGCTTGTTTTCCGCGGTTGCGCTGGCCGACCAGGACATGATGAACACTCAGCCGCAAGGCACCAATATCCAGCAGGAAAAGAAAGGCGAGGGAATGGTTCGCGAGAACGAAGATGACGGCGCCGACCCGAAGATGAAAGAGGAAATCCAGGAGGACTGGCGCGAGGATGCCGAGAAACGCCGCGAGAGCGACGTCATGAAACCCGAGCAGCGCGGCTGAGCAATCAGCTTCGTCAAAGCTCCAGCGGGTACGGCTGCACCAGCGCTTTGCCGTAGCCGTCGATGAACTCAGGCGGCATGCGCTTGGGTTTCCCGCTGGAGAGCTCGATGCAAACGAAAGTCGTCTGCGCGCGCAGCAGCGTCGCGCCGTCGGCCGGTCGGATCAGCTGGAAATTGCGTTTCATCTTCAAACGCTGATCGGATTCGGAAATCCAGGTTCCCAACTGCAGCAGATCGCCTTCGTAGGCCGCGGCCAGATAATCGATCTCATGCCGCAGCACCGCCATCGCCCGATCCAAGCGGCGATAGTCGTCGATGCCCAATCCCAGACTCTGTGAATGCTGCCAGGCACACCGCTCCAGCCAGGTTACATAGACCGCATTGTTGGCATGGCCCAGCTCGTCGATATGCTCGGACTGCACCTGCAGGTCGATGGTAAACGCGTCCGCCTGATCCCAGCTCATTCGTTGCAAGCCTCGTTGGCCGTTTGCGATGACCTATGAAACCGCAGCAGCCGCGACGAGTCACGCCTGTTGCTGCGAGCAATGACAAGACATTCAGCGCAGTGCGACTCAACCGACTTTTCGACCACGCAAAACAAAAAGGGCCATCTCATGAAAGATGACCCCTTGAAGCCCAAAACGGGCAATAAAAATGGCGTCCCCTAGGGGACTCGAACCCCTGTTACCGCCGT
>CENV01007216.1_pt1 | contig 16399 bp, 25 predicted proteins | sample 530231 | NCBI WGS metagenome assembly CENV01 (sample SAMEA2619815, study PRJEB7988) | marine metagenome | biome: marine biome (ENVO:00000447); feature: surface water layer (ENVO:00002042); material: "saline water (ENVO:00002010), including plankton (ENVO:xxxxxxxx)" | depth 5 m | reverse complement strand
GTACTGATTATCCAGTTTTAATATCAGTATCTGATTGTGAAGCTTGGTGTCTTGAAGGAGATCGTTACGTAAAATGGGTAAGTTGGAGTAATAGTGAAAATGGTAGTTATCTGGAGGGATATTCTTGTTACTTACCAGAAGGATATGAGCGCCAAGATGGATATTTTATAGCTAATCTAGATACACAAACAGGTTGTTGGCAAACCGAATTATTTGAGGAAAGCAAGGAGTTATCCACAGAAGATTTTGAGGAAAAATATGGGGAACATATGTAATGTGTAAATGTAATCCAAGTATTAGGACACCAGTCTGTGAATATTGTACTCATTTTACTAAAAAGGATTCATGGCAGGGCGAAGGGTGTCCTCCTAAAGTTATCAAGGATAAAATAGATACCATTAACCTAGCTATGGAAACTGATGACTTAATCTACGTAGATGAATTACTTGTACGGCCTCAAGCTATCCATAACAATGAATTAGAATATATGAACTTGATGTCATTACAATACGAGTTTTGTGATTTGAATGAAGTGGAGGTTAGAAAGTATGACGCATAAAGTATTAGTTGATAAAAATGGAACATTGATTGAAGTAGGGGATCGGGTTGTAGCACCTTATTATAATCACGATAAAGAACGTATCGAGCTTCAAGAAGGTGTTGTCCAAGAAGTGTGTATGATTGATAATGTAATTGTTTTAGAAGATGATGAACCTATTGAGCTGGATAAATATGAAGTGCTGGTACTTTGTCGTTGATTGAAGTGAGATTTGAATGGTAACACCTACTAAAGAAGAAATAGAAAAACGTAAAAAGAAGCTAGAACAATTTGAAAAGGGTTTGGATGAATATGGAAAAATGTCTGAAAAGAAACTTTGTTCTCAAATACGTTCAGCCATAAGACAAGTATGGATGAAGCATGATACCAAGCTTGCTAAGATTTACAAACAAACCAAACCTGATATGGACGATAGTACTAGAACAAAATGGTTAATTGAATGTGAATGTTGTGGGAAAGATACTAAATTATCAGATATTGAATGCGACCATAAGTTAGGGGAACATTCTTTAAAGACCTTGGAAGATGTCTTACCTTTCGCTGAAAGTATTCTGAGAGTTGAGTATAAAGATTTACAACTAGTCTGTACCGACTGTCATTCCACGATCACCTACGCTGAAAGGTATGGTATGAGCTTTGAAGATGCGAAGAAAGAGAAGGGTGTTATTGCTAAACTAAAGCAATCTGTAACTAAACAAAAGCAAGAGTTGAAGAAAGCTGGTTTTAAAGATAAGGACATCTCTAACGCGGATAAACGTAGAGAAGCTTATAGAAAACTTTTAAACAATCAGTAATTTCTAATAGTTGACAACGTTAAAGAGGATTGATATACTTCAATCCTCATCACAACAAAGGAGAACTTATGTCATATAAAAATCACAAGACAGCAGAAGAACTAAACAAATATACAAAAGAAGAACGTTTATCAAGATGCGGCTTTTCAGATTACCCTTGGAGTCAAAGTGGTAATTACCAAAGCACACAATATGGTTCAAAAGGTTTCTTTATTCACACAAAACAAAATACTTTCCGCAACAAGGATGATTTGAAGAATGTACTCACTCCTGAACAAGTGAATATTATGCGAAATGACTTTTGTGAAGAATTGCAACTTACTTCAACATTGTCTGATATGCGTAAAAGTTTGGAGGAAAATATTTCTTGAAAGTTTATATCGAAGAAAGTAAGATGAATGGTAAGAAAGGTTTGTTGCTTCTGAGAAGTGCAGAATCTTCTGAAGTAATTAAGCGAGGGAAGAGTATTACAAGTTTAGTAGAGTTTATTGTTTTGAATAAGTTGGAAGTTATTAAGAAGGTATGCTAAAGAGGGTAAGAAAAACTTTATAAGGATGTAGGAAGTGGTATTAATTACAACAGGAAAGGAATTAAAACCATTCTGGAACTCTTATTGCGAGGAGATAGGGTCTCGCTTGTGGTTGCCCACAGAGACCAACTCGCAAGGTTTGGAACAGAATTGTTTGAGTTCTTACTTAAGAGTGACGGAAGAGAACTCGTGGTTCTCAGTGATGAAGAGAAATCTTCAGAACAAAAACTCACAGAAGGTCTACTCACAATTCTCCATGTATTCTCATACAGGGGTTATGGAAGTCATAAATACAAAAAAGATAAGGATAAAACCTAACAAGAAACAACAACAATTCCTAAAAGAATGGATCGGTAGTGCTAGGAACGCATATAATTATGTTATATCTAAAAGTAATGACCATAGGAGTCTAAATGAAGAAACTCTATTAAGCTTACAAGCTTCAGGTTTAACTTATGATCAAGCAAAGGAAGTTATTAAGACCTCCACCTTTCCAACTTGGATGGAATTGAAAAAGAAAGATAATTTCGAGTTCTGGGAAACCAGAGAAGAATGGTTAAAACCTATACCTAGTAAATGTTTTACAGAAGCATTTAAACATGCCTGTGATGCTAGAAAGGCAGGTTTTAAGAAAGGTTCTAAGTTTTCTTTAAAATTTAGAAGTAGGAAAGATAAGATACAATCTTGTTTTATCCCTAAAAGTGCTATAAGATCTGATGGAATCTTTAAACTGAACATGAAAAGGTTCTGTGGTATAGGAGAGATAATATTTACAGAAGATTTACCAAAGAATCATTTAGATTCTGAATTAGTGCTAGACCACGGTGAGTGGTTCTTGTGCGTTCCTTACAAGAAAAAGCTAAAACCTATTGAAAGCCAAAATAGAGTAGTAGCTTTAGATGTAGGTATACGCAAATTCCTTACGTTCTATTCAGAAGATAGTTGTGGTTTTATTGGTAAAAATGTTACTGATCGTCTTTTTAGACTTTCAAAAGTGTTAGATGGAGTGGTTTCTAAGATTTCTCGTAGTAGTGGTAAACTTAAAAGAGTATTAAAGTGTAAAGCTGATAAGCTCAGAATTAAGATGAAGAACTTAGTTAAAGAATTACATTATAAAGTTTGTAATTTCTTAGTTAAGAACTTTGATCTAGTTTTACTACCTCACTATGAGATCAAGAACTTTGTGATAGCTTGCGGTAGAAAGCTAAATAGCAAATCTGTTAGGAATATGCTAAGTTTAAATTTTTACAAGTTTAGTCAAACACTTATTAGAAAGTTTAATGAAAAGAAAGGCTTCTTAAATATTAACGGTACACTTTATTCCAGAGTGGTTAGAGTTAACGAAGCTTTTACTTCTAAAACTCAAACTTGGAATGGAGAGATTGTTAATATAGGAAGTAAAGAGACTTTGAAGATTAGTGAAAATGCCACTATAGATCGTGACATTAATGGAGCACGTAATATATTTTTACGTGCGTTGGTAGATAGTCCCATTTTAAGAGATTTAACTTCTTAAGATGATATAGTTAACTTTTGTTAACTTAAAACTATCGGAGGATGTTTAGTTTATGAGTATTTTTCAAAAAATATTAAAATCAGAAATGATTGGAGGTGGTGATGTTTAATAAATTAATGAACATGTTTAAAAATAAACCTAAAAATAAACCTTTGTATACAAAGAAACAATTCACAAAGTATTCTAATTATAAAGGAGATACTTATGTTTATGATTCTTATTCTAATCAGTGGTTACTTTGGTATTTAATTGCTTCTGATGTAGATGATGGTAGTATATCTGAGTACGATATGATTAAAGATAATGAACACAGTATAATTGCAGATAAACTTTACAATACTGAATTATCAGAAGAAAATTGTTTACCTGATTTAGATAAAAGTAATAATGATACTTCTTACGGGGACTTTAGTACTAAAGATAGTTATTCTGGAAGTAGTTCTAGTAGTTCAGATTCATATAGTTCTTCTAGTTATGATTCTGGGTCAAGTAGTACTTTAAGCTCAAATGATAGTGGCGGTTGTTTCTGATGTTACAGTATGAGAAGGATTATCTAGACGCACTACAATACATCTTAGATGAAGGTAAGTGGATTAAGAATAGACGTACAGGAGTGGAATGTTTAACAGTGCCGTTTTTAGACTTTACCTACAAACCTGAAGATGTACCATTATTAACAGTCAAGCAATGTTATCCTGTTAGTAGCTGGGCAGAAATGTTAGGATATTACCGTAGGTATGATAACGCACAGAAATTTGCAGATATAGGTAGTCCTACTTGGTTCAAAGACGCTAATAAGCATTCTTGGCAAGATAATCATTATTGTAATGGTGAGAATCATATGGGACGAGTGTATGGTGCAGCTACTGAACCTTGGGAAATTCCTTCTCTGCTACGGAAGATTGAACTACACCAAGACGACAGAGGTTTGATTCTTAATTTTTGGCGACCTGAATTATTTGAACAGGGTTGTTTACGCCCCTGCCTCTTCGAACACGGGTTTACTATTGTAGACGATGTTTTGTACTTAAGAAGTAACCAACGCAGTGCAGATTTTACACTTGGGTTACCATTCAATTCGTTTAGTCTGTGGATTAAGAATAAGATATTCTCAAAGGTTGCTGGACTTGAGCAAGGTGTTGTAAAGCACAACATTACCAACGCACATATATACCGTCCACATTTAGAAGGTGTGTATGAAATGTTGGAACGTAAACCTTTAGATATTAAGCCTGAAGTAACTGTTAATCCTTGGGTGGAAACGTTTGAAGATATTATTAGCAGAGAATTACATGCTAGGGAATATTTTACGTTGACAGGCTATGAACATCAAGGTAAGATACCTTTTGAAATGATAACTGATTAGGAGGGTATATGATTAAAGCAATATTTGCAGCAGGATTAAATGGAGAGATTGGTCAAAACGGTGATATGCCTTGGGGAAGGGGTTTACCTAAAGATTTAGAATATTTCAAGAAGGTGACGGAAGGTAACACAGTTATTATGGGTAATAATACGTTTAAATCATTACCATTTAAAAACGGATTACCAAATAGGGATAATGGAGTCCTGAGTAGTGAAGTTCCTGAACTATCTAAGGCAGGGTTTATCAAGAAAGGTGAAAGACTATTCTTCTTAAATAAACAATATACTTGTGCCATACTGGAATTAAACTTTTCACCTAAAGACTACTATCTTATTGGAGGAGCTTCTATTTATGAACAGTTTTGGGACTATGTAGAACAGGTACACATCACAACAGTGAATAAGGCTTACCCAGAAGCAGATACCTATTTCACACCAGATTTATCTAATTTTGAAAAGGTGGGTGAACCTGTTGATGTAAGTAGTGAGGATTTAGAGGCAAGTGTGCAAGTATGGAGACGTAAACAGTAAGCAACCCTTAACAGCATAAAAGATATTGACATAGGTTACACACTTGCTATAATCTATGTCCGACATAATAAAAGAGGAATAATAATTGAATGATGTAAAACAAATCCCTTTATGGAAAATACTTGGTTTTGAAAATGAGATTGAGTATAAAGGACACCAATTTATGAATAGGGAAACAACAGATTTAGATTTAGAAGAAATGGCTATTTACGAATGTGGAGGTGTTGAAGATTATGTTTGAATTGGATAAAGATTCTTGGGATGAATTGCTGAAAATGGCGGATAGTGTTATTGTGACACAAGAAAATATTGAAAATGGTATTACAGAAAGTAATGGCGTAGTTTTAGCGGCAGAGGCTTTAGTTAATATGATTAATGTTGCGAAAGATAGAAATCAGGAAAGTATTCTTGTTAATGAAGAAGAAGTGATGTTCTTAAGTAATTTATTTGGAGAGGTGTGATTTGGAAGTTGTTGTTTATGGTAAACCAGATTGTCCTTACTGTGAGAAAGCGAAGTCAATCTTAGATAATAAGAATATTGAGTATACATACCTTGACATCAGCGAAGATCAGGAAGCCTTTAACTATATTAAGTTTGAGAAAGGTTTTGCAACAGTACCACAAATCTTTGTGAATGGAGAGTATCATGGAGAGAGTGATAGTGCTAATACTGTTGGTGACTTACAGAATAAACGAGTAGTGTTGAAGCGTGACGGTAATAAAGAACCTTTCCATCCTGATAAATTAAATTCTATGGCAGAGTGGGCTGTTGCAGGTAGAAAAGGGGTTAATTGGTCTAGTATTGCAATGGAAGCATTAAAAAAATTACCTGATGATGGATTGGTTACATCTAAGAATATTCAAGATGCACTGATTCAAGCTTGCTTAGATAAAGAGTCCTTTCAACATAATAAAGTTGCTGGACGTTTGTTGCTGGGTGATTTACGTAACTCTAGTATTGCACCAACTAGTTTCCCAGAGTTCTACGAGTGGGTAGTAGAAGAAGGTTATTGGCGGGAAATGGATTACTCGGAGGAAGACATTCAATACTTGTCAACATTTATCGACCATGATTACGACCTAAACTATGGGTATCCTGCTGTTCGTCAATTTTTAGATAAGTATATGCGTTACAGTAAAGATGGTTTCTTGGTGGAACTGCCTCAGTACATGTATATGGGTGTGGCTATGAGTCTGTTTGAAGGTGGTGATATAGAAGATGTTGTAATGTACTACTTAAAAGCACGAGCTAATAAGATTAATATCCCATCACCTATCTTATCTGGTCAACGTACAAAAAGTAATATCGGCGTCAGTTGCGTAATCACTACAGCAGGTGATAGTTTACACGGTATTGAGGCAGCTAAACATATTGCATTTATGGCTACTGCATCTAGCGCTGGCTTAGGTGTTGAGTACGATGTACGTAGTCCTAAAGATGATGTACGTAATGGTTATGCTAAGGCAGGTGGTAAACTCCCTCATTACAAGAGTCTGAATGCTATTGTTAAAGAAGTAACACAATCTGCACGAGGTGGCAGTGCCACTGTAAGTTTCGAGTGTATCGATCCTGAAATTTATAATCTGTTACGATTAAAGTTACCTCGTAGTCCAGAAGAAAGACGTATTGAGTTGTTAGATTACTCTTTCAAGATCAATCACGACTTATTGAAACGAGCATCTAAACGTAAGAAGTGGGCTTTAGTAAGTAAAGTAGATTATCCTGAACTGTATGATGAATTCTACTCAAAAGATACAACTAGGTTTGCTGAAATTATGGATTCAATATTAGAAGACGATTCGGCAAAGAAAACTGTTGTAGATGCTTATGATATTGTAGATTTGTATTTAGAGGTTAGATCTGAGACAGGTAGAGAATACCGTTACAACGTGACAGAGGGTAACAGACACACTCCTTTCAAGGAGACAATACGACTGTCCAACCTCTGCCAAGAGGTGTTGCTACCAACAAAACCATACAACCATATAACTGAGTTGTATAAATATACTTATGAAGAAGGGGATGGTATCACTGCGCAATGTTTTCTATCTGCTATTGATGTGAATAACGTTGAAGATGATAAGGATTATGAGGAAACAGCTTATATTGTGCTTAAATCATTAGATAACCTTATTGATAAAATGGATTATCCGTTTCCGCAGTTTAAGGCTACTGCACAGGGTTACCGTAGTGTTGGGGTTGGTATTACTAATCTGGCAACTAAGATTGCACTGAGTGGTAAGAGCTACAATGATACAGATTTTATTCATGAGATCGCAGAACGTCATTACTACTTCTTATTGAAAGGTAGTTTGCGTTTAGCTAAAGAACGTGGGGAATTCAGTTTCATTGATAAAACTAAGTGGAAAGAAGGTTGGACTCCACTAACTACCTACAACAGAAATGTGGATAAGGTTGCAGCACCAGTTTATAATTATGACTGGGATAACTTAGCTGACCAGATTAAGGTTCACGGTGTACGGTTTAGCGTTACGGCAGCTCACATGCCGTGTGAATCTAGTTCAACTGCATCAGGAAGTATGAATGGGTTGTATCCATGCAGAAGTACGATGATTTACAAAGGTAGTAAGAAGGGACGAGTTCAAGTGTTTGCACCCTACAGTGACGAATATGATTATGAACTTGCTTGGGACTTACATCCTAAGAGTATCTTAAACATGTACGCAGTTATACAGAAGTTCACTGACCAAACTAGTTCAGCGGACACCTATGTAGATTTTAGTAAGTATGAAGGTAAGAAACAACCTAAATCAGAAATGATGGATTTATTCTTCTATGGTAACATGATGGGTGTTAAAACCCTGTACTACTCTAATAGTAAAACAGGTAGAGGTGAAGTTGCTGAGAAAGAGTCTGGTTGTGAAAGTTGTTCATTATAATAAGGAGTAATAGTGAGTAAGAATTTTAATATTAATAATAAGGGTAACCTTACAGGTGAATATCCGTTATACTTTGGTGAAGACTTAGGTATCTTCGATAGTTTTAATATCCCTTATCCAGAGATTAGAGAAGCTGACCAAAACCAACGTGCATTATTCTGGACTAGTGACGAGATTGACTTCACACAAGACTACAAAGATATGCAGACGGTTACTGACGACGAAAAGGAATTGATGGTACGAGCATTATCATTCCAAATGGCGGCTGATAGTATTGCATCGGGAAGTATTCAACAACTATTTTTACCAATTGCTAGTAACCCTTACTTGAAAGGTTTAATATCTTATCATGGGGATGCAGAGTATGTTCATGAGGATACCTATGGTCGTATCATTGCTCAGTGTTTTGATGACCCTAGTGAAATGATTGAGCGTATTAAGAAGGATGAGGATGTTATTAGACGTCTAGGTGGTATCCTATATGCTTTCAAAGATCATATGGATATGGTATACAACATTGAAGACTACACATTACCTGAGAAACGTAAAACATGCTTGCGAACATTAGTGTCATTACTAGGTTTAGAGGGTATTATGTTCTTAGCAAGCTTTGCATCAACATTTGCATTGTGTGAGAGTACCAGTAAGTTTGATGGTATTGCCAAGGCTGTAGGATTAATCAATAATGATGAAGCTATTAGTCATGTTGATAATATTGTTGTTCAGTTAAACATTATCCGTAACAAGGAGAAATGGCCTGAGTGGGATAACGATGAGATTAAGAAAATTCTTGACACCTTTGTGGAACAAGAGTTAGATTGGGCAGATAACTTGTTCAATGGTATTTCTGGTGTGGTAGGTTTTAACTCAACCTTATTAAAACGATTCGTACTATTGTTAGCTAAAAATGTTTATGATAGGATTGGTATTCAGTTTGACTTTGAGGTTGTAGAAGAATCACCATTCCCTTGGTTGAAGAATTACGTATCACCTGACATGCTACAAACAGCTAACCAAGAATCTCAGAGTGCCAACTATATTGCTAAAGGTTTCGTCAATGATGTACCTGATGATTTAGAGTTTGAGTTTGAGGTAGAATAATGAACAACTGGGATGAATTCGACCACAAATATTGGAGACAAGAAGATAACTGGCGTTTCGAATTCTACCCTCTTTCAGGACAAGTGGTGTGTTTCACAGATGGTAGTCTTTTAAAAACTATCCACCATTTTGGAACATGCCTCCTTGATGTAGATTGGAACTCTTTCAAAGGTCGTTCCTTTTACATCAAAGTTCCAGAGGGTATTTCAGAAAGGCAGCTTATTCAAAGGCTATCTCGTGCGGTAAAAGACCTATTGTCCGAAGGTAAATTACGTTCTAAAATGGTGTTGTCCGAGAATATCAATAATGCAACAGGGAAACCTTTGGATATATTTCAGATTAGGAAGTATGTATCTGGTTTGAAAAAGGATGTTCGAGAAAAGAGAAAGAATCGTCAACAAGTGTGTGATTTCTTCAATCAATATAATATTGAAGATGATGATGAACGGAAAAGGTTATCTGTTGACATAATGCGTGTTCTCAAGAGTAAACCATCTTCAACAATGATTGAGGAAGGGAAGAAAGCTTTAGAGAGATTATATAAACAAGGAAGGTTAATTAAGTTGACAAGGGAAGAATATAAGCAGAAGATGGAGAAGTATGGCAAGTAAGAATTCTTCTAAAAGAGATAAAGCTACAAAGAATAGCAATCGTAGGAAAGCGATTAACCGTTTAAGAGAAAAGATGAAAGAGGAAAAGAAGAATGATTAACAGTTACAATTGTTCACCTCCATTCGTGCAAGAGTTTATTGACCACACAATTTATGTGGAAGGGGAGTATGTTAACGACCCAGATGATAGAGGTGGTGAGACTAGATATGGTATTACTAAACGTGTAGCAGAAACATTCTCTGATTATTGGGAGGACTATAGTTGGGATGGTGATATGCGTACACTCCCTTACGGGTTTGCACAAGATATCTATGCACATGAATATTACTACCGCCCTAAGTTTAACCTGTGGGAAGGTGTTAGTGATTATGTTGTAAAAGAGTTATTTGACACTGGTGTAAATATGGGAACTTCTGAACCTGTAAAATATATTCAACGTTGGCTAAATGTTTTCAATCGGCAAGAAAAGTATTATCCTGATTTAGTGGTTGATGGATTATTAGGTAGTAAAACTATTAATGCTTACAAAGTTTTATGTGATAAGAGGGGGAATTCAACTGTAGAGAATATTATTTACAATTGTCTAAATGCTTTACAATGTGTGAACTATTTGGAGATTGCGGAAAGTAATCCTAGTCAAGAGAAGTTTGTATTTGGTTGGGTAGCTAATAGAGTGGATTATAATCCTTTTTAAGGAGAGTGTTTAGATGGGTAAATGTGACGCACAATTACTAAAAGAAATCGGTGTTCCTGTTGAAGAAATCCCAGAGTGCAAGAAAAGGAATCGTAAAACAGTACAGAATTGTAAAGAAGCTAAAAAACGTCATTTGGGGAGAGATAATATTAAAAGTGAAAAACATAAAGAATCTCGTAGAGATAGTGTAATACCTCTAACAGCGAAATCTGATAATCAACGCAAGGCGCTAAAAGCGTTTACTGAAAAACAGTTTACCCTTCTTAGTGGTTCAAGTGGTGTTGGTAAAACTGAGTTAGCTTGCTGGTGGGCATCAAAACTATATCTGGAAGGTAAAATTGATAATATTATTATCACCCGTCCTCACAAACATCTTGGCGAAGACTATGGTGCTGTTAAAGGTAATGATGCGGAAAAGCTACTACCATTTTGCATGAGTATGTTGATGAAGTTTAAAAAGTACTTAGGTGTCGGTATTTTACGATCTGATTTTAAACTTGACGGATTTGATACCTTATTTTCAGAAGCTAACGGAATACAGATTGTACCTATTGAGAAAATTCAAGGATTATCTTTCGATGAACGTACTATAGTCATCGCGGATGAATTACAAAATTGTACGATATCACAAGTAAAAGCTTTGTGTACTAGACTTGAAAGTAACTGTACCCTTTTGGCAATGGGAGACAAAATACAAAGTGCGTTGAAGTCTAAAAATGGTCTAAATTATTTAGAGGAAGTACTAGACAAGCACCCGCATGATCTTATAGAAGTTGTTAAATTTACACCTGCAGATAATTGTCGAGAAGGTGTAACTAAACACTTAACAGCGATTTTTGAACAAGATGGTCAATGGTAAAGGAGAGATAATATGTACGAGAGAGATACACACTTTGTAGAAACATTGAAGGTGGCAAGTTACCCTAAAGCGCAGAATCACGTTATCTTTTTAGATGAGGTTATCAGCGACTCAAGTTATTATCGTAACGCTATCTTAGTATTGAAGACAGCTTCACAAGAAGATAATGTAACTATCATCCATAATACCGAAGGTGGTCAATGTCATACAGCGTCCGTTTTTGTCGCTGCTATGAAAGAATGTGCTGCCACTATTACAGGTGAACTTTGTGGTCTAGTTGCTAGTGCTGGTACTAAAATTGCCCTTGCTTGTGATAATTGGGTTATTGGCGATGATGTTATCTTTATGGTACATACAACGACATACTCAGCTTATAACAGTGCTGAAAAACTACGAGACCATGTAGGCTTTATGGATGAGTGGACTAATAAACTTAACACCGATACTTACACAGGCTTTCTAACAGAAGAAGAGCTGAAGAAGATGTGCGAGGATGGTAAAGAATATTGGTTTAATGCTGAACAACTTAAAGAACGCCTTTCCAGTTATGCAAAGTATCGAGAAAGTCAACACTCATCAGCAATGGAAGAAATGTTCACATTGCAAAATGAACAATCAGAAAAATATGAGGAAGTCCTTATCAAACGTTTACTTGCGACAGGAGAAATCACTCAAGCAGAAGCCGATATTGCAAGAAAGGTTCAAGCAGCTACAATCTCATTAGATGAGAAAGAAGGTGATTCACTTTTCGAAACAATGAACAATCCTTGTGAAGATAATACCTGTTGTATGCCCGAAGATTCTGGTAGCGAAAACCTCATCTTATCGGATATAAAAGGTACTAAATGGCACGTAGATTTCACTATCGATGAAAATGATAATATTTATGATATTTTTATTGGTAACACTGATGAGGACTATTACACTATTAATAAACGCGATTTATCTGACATGAGCATCATTTTGTTAAAAGCATTAGCCGATGATTGGGAAATCCCTTACGTACACAATATTGGTGTTGAAAAACTATCAGATAAAATTGTGTCCTATTTCGAATTAGAGATTATTGAATTCTTATCAGAATAATTGTTGACAAAGTTAAGCCTTATTTGCTACTATGCAGATGAGGCTTTTATTGTAAGAGGAGAACCAATTGAGGAAGCGTGACAAGGCTTTAGAATTAGCTATGGAGAAAATAGCTGTATTCTACTATGTTTTATATTATATTATTGGTAACAGTTTGGATATCCTACCCTCTATACAAGAGATTGGGGAAGGTAACTTCACAGAGTTCACCATTGGGATGATGGTTGTCTATATGGTAGTAGTGAACCTTTCTCATTGGATTACCTGTAAGGGGATAGACTTCTTTACCAAAGAGGAGAAATGATTATGTTAGAAACTATATTATTGGTTAGCACATTTACAATAGGAAATATTACAGAAGAGGGTATTGCTAATAAGGTGTGTGGAGAAATGTCTAAAGGAGATTTTGTAATCTTCGACAGTAACGGAGGTATTGTAGATGAGTTCTTAGAACTTGGTAACTGCATATATGAAAAGGGTGTTAACAGTATTATCATAAAAGCTCGTTCTGCAGCAGCTTATGCAGCGAGTGCTGCAGATAAGACATGTTATTATCAAGACAGTGAAGTTGGTTATCACACACCACATCATCTCATAGATAAAACTGTAGTAGAGTTATCTGTTGGACAACTAAGGGAACATCACGCCAAGGTGTCTAAGTATTTAAACCACTGGGGAATCGATTTCCAGACAATTGTAAATATCAACTACAGTGCTATGATGACACACCCGACATTAATGTTCACTTTAAAAGGGGATGATATTAAAAGTATGGTTAAGAAATCTGCTCGATGTGAAGATGTTATTGGAGGTGGGAATTGATTACTAATAAAGAATATTTAAAGAAAACTTATGCCAACCCTTTTAATTGGACTGGTAGTAAGCATAGGTACTTGAAGGATTTGTTTGAAGTTTTACCTGTTGATAAAGGTAATTTGAAAGTATTAGACCCATTTGTGGGAGGTGGTGACTTAATATCTAAACTCCCTGATACTTGGATTATAACTGCGTCTGACACAATGAGTCAAATAGTGGATTTACACAATGCTTGTAAAGATAAGACTTTCGATACTGAATCTATACTGAACGAGTTTAATCTAAGAGGTATGAGTAAAACCAATAAAGACGCATATTTAAAACTCAGAGAAGAGTATAATAAAAACCCCTCGGTAGAAAAGTTGTACCTTCTTATGACAAATAGCTTTAATAATCAATTAAGGTTTAATAGTAAGGGAAGTTTTAACATGCCTTTTGGTAAGGACAGAAGTAGCTTCACAAATAACATGCAAACCAAACTTAACAATTATCAAGGTTTACTAGAAAGTAAGAATATTAAGTTTGAGGTGGAATCTTGGGACTCTTACAATTTCTCTGACTTTGATTTAGTATTGCTAGATCCTCCTTACAGCAACACCTGCGCAACCTACAATGAGTCTACGGGTTGGAGTGAAAAGGATGATGAAGCACTGTTCTCCGAGTTAGAAAGATCAGGAGTAGACTACATTTACTTTAACCAGACATATAGTAAGGGAGTTTCAAATAACACACTTATAGATTGGTTAGATGGTAGGGATTATAAAGTTCTCAAGGAGACATCTACTGGTTGTAGCTATAACAGGGATAATGGTTTTACACAAGAGATTATGGCTTGGAAGATCAGCAATGTCTGAGTATAACCATATTAACTTAGGTGATGAAAGTAAAGGTTGCAACTCTCAGCGAAAAGACGGTATTACATTAGAAGTTTGTATTTATAATTAGGAGGATGAATGAAGATTAACCATACACTTCTGTTATCAGAAATGGATATTAAGAAAGCCATTGAATACTATATTCAGAAAGAGTCTAAGGAAAAGTTTACACTTGATCATCAAACAAAGTTCACTTATTGGAACGGTAATGTATTAGAAAATCCATGTTACACTCATATAGAAGTTTCTTGTAAAGAGTTTGATAAATCTAAAGGAGGACACTAGTGACACAAACATTTAGTTATGAAGAATTGAAACGTTTTGCAGAAAGAGGCACTTTAGAATCAATGATTCTTTCGCATGGGCTACTCCCTCTTAAAGTGTTAGAAGATTTACTCCTGCTAAAAGACCCTCGTGAAGAATATATTCTTGAATTGGAGAAGGAGAATAACTCTTTGAATAAGATTGTAGAGGATTATGAAACGTTAAAAGCTTCTGTAAGCGTTTCTAAGACGTTTTAAACACATACCCTACCCAACCGTACTACTTTATATAATAAAATGCCTCTGTGTTGATTACAGGGGCTTTATTTTGGAGAAACAATGTATAAATCTGTAGTAAAACTTCGCTGTAGAGGAAACACTCTTTTCAAAGTGTTGTTTATTGGAAATGAATTAATTGTTGTAAGGGATTATTCTGGAAAGGAATATTGTGTCCATAAAGAGAATGTTCTTTGGGGAGAAGAGGGGCAGCAATAGCTGCTCCAATGTAAGTATATCCGATTACTTTTCTAATTGTAATCAATAAGGTTCACATTCATTTAGAAAATGTGTTCCAACAATCCCATAACACTTGGTTATAGCTTCTAATATATCTCTCCTTATAATGTTCACACTCCCATTCATCACTAACATACTTCATAAAATCCTCATAATCATGGTCATTTAACTCATCCCAAGGGTAAGATGATTTCACACTAGCACTTTTAATAATCTCTGTTTTAAGTTTCTTCTCTTTACTTCCTAAATACTTCTGAAATTCATCTTCCAGTTGATAAATTAAATCCTCGTTGTCCAAACCTTTTATTTCACTCATGTTTGTCCTCATATGTTCTACTTAAAATTCTCACAGCTTCCCCAATCATCCAGTGTCTTTCTTTCCTGCAAGTGGTGTCCGCTACTTTAGAAAGGTTCTCCATTACAACTTCATCCCTAATGACATAATTCCTTTGATAATATGTTTGTAACTCTTGTGCAAATTGTAAAGGTACTTCTAAAAGAACCTCCTGTCGAAAATTCACATACTTTGCAATATCTCCTTCTACAATAACAGAGACTATTTCTTTATTGTAATCTTTCACGTTTTAAATTCTCCTGTAGTTACTCTTTAGATTAATGTACCAAACAATCACTACCTTTGTCAAATATAAATTTATTTATAAAAGTAGTTGCAATCGATAAAATGTTTGTGTAAGATGTGAGTGAAATTGGTTATTGAGGAGAACAATATGAAATTTAGTGGCGCTGTATTGGTTGATAATAAAAGGATTAACAATGCTTACAATAATTACAGTAAGATTAACGAACATTATAAGAAGCTATTGGAGGATGCTAAGAAGAAAGCTATTACAGAAGTAGATAATTGGGGTAAGTTTGCTAAGTGGTGGTATAAGAAGCCATGCTACATACATATGTGGAAAATGCGATATGATATAGACGGTTGGACACCACTGAGAAGGGTTTTATGGGAACAAGGGCATATTAATAAAGAAACGCAAGATTGGCTGGAGAGATTAGATTATGGTTTAAAATCAGATATGAACGACTTATATGCTTTTGTGTCTTGTGGAGAACCAGTATACCTTAATCCACATCAAGCAAGATTAGTAAATGAATTTTATAAAGAGGAGGAATAATGATAGAAAATTTCAACCAATTGCAAGAATATATTGAACACCATGAACGTTCGTTAGCGAGTATTAAAAATGATGTGTACAGTATGTGCAGATTTATGAGTGAAGTTACATACGAATGTGTGGATGGAGAAGATTTAAGTGTGTATAACCCTTTTGATTTTCCCAGTAATGAGAAGGTTGAAGGTATGTATTTTACAGAGAAGTGTTTTGTTGTAATTCTTAACTATTATGATTATTATGAAGGTT
>CENV01084401.1_pt1 | contig 16401 bp, 18 predicted proteins | sample 530231 | NCBI WGS metagenome assembly CENV01 (sample SAMEA2619815, study PRJEB7988) | marine metagenome | biome: marine biome (ENVO:00000447); feature: surface water layer (ENVO:00002042); material: "saline water (ENVO:00002010), including plankton (ENVO:xxxxxxxx)" | depth 5 m | reverse complement strand
GCCGATCAGCCTCGAAACGCCGATCGGCGACGAGGAAGACAGCCACCTGGGCGATTTCATCGAAGACAAGAACGCGATCATTCCGGTCGACGCGGCCATTCAGGCCAACCTCAAGGAAACGGTCACCCGCGTTCTCGCCAGCCTCACCCCGCGTGAGGAGCGCGTGCTGCGCATGCGTTTCGGCATCGGTATGAACACCGATCACACGCTTGAGGAAGTGGGTCAGCAGTTTTCGGTGACGCGCGAACGTATTCGCCAGATCGAAGCCAAGGCGCTGCGCAAGCTCAAGCACCCGAGCCGCAGCCGCAAGATGCGCTCGTTCCTTGACCAGTAAGTGATCGAAGGCCGGGGCCGCTATTCCCTTTCGGGCGGCGCCCCGGCTTCCGGTACCCAGACCGCGCCCTTGATGTGGTGGATCAATCCATCCGCGCCAAGCTTGTAGTGGATGTAGAACTCGACCGGCACCGTCATGCCGACCGGGATCGGGGTCATCCCTGAATAGCCGCGCTCGTCGAGCTGGGCCTGTGACAGTTCCTGCAGGCCGGTGAAGCGGATAACGACGTTGGCGACAAAGCCGTTCGTGCCGGGAAAGAACTCCTTAAACTCCACCTCCTCGCGGCAGAACGCGTGGAAGAAGGCATAGAACTCACGGAAAGCCGCCTTGCCGCGCACCGCGAAGCCAGCGTTTTCGAGCACGAAGTCGTCGGCAAAAAAGGTCTCCAGCGTGGCGTAATCGCGCGCGTTGAAGGCCTCGATATAGCGGTGATAATCGTCCTCGGTCATGCGGCAGGTTCCTCTCGCGGCACAGCATATAGGTGAGCGATGGGGTACAAAAGGCTATTTGCGGTAGTCACTGGCCGCAAGTCCTCCTATTGGCTCGCGCACACGAGTCCCTGTCCCGAGAACTACGCCTGAAGAGTTGCCTATGCGTATTGCTATCGCTTCTGACCACGCCGCTTTCGAGCTCAAGGCCCTGTTGCGCGATTGGTTGATCGAAGAGGGGCACGAGGTAGCTGACCTTGGCCCCGATAGCGACGACCGCGTCGACTATCCTGATTTTGGCTACCTGCTGGCCGGTGTCGTCGCCGATGGCACTGCCGAGCGCGGGATTGCGCTGTGCGGAAGCGGGATCGGCATTTCGATGGCGGTCAACCGCAACCCCGCCGTGCGCTGCGCGCTGGTTTCCGAACCGTTGTCCGCCGCCCTCGCGCGCGAGCACAACGATGCCAATTGCCTCGCGCTCGGCGCGCGGCTGACCGGGATCGATATGGCCAAGGCCTGCATCACCGCCTTCATAGAGACCGAGTTCGGCGGTGGCCGCCATGCCGGTCGCGTCGCAAAACTGTCCACTCCGCCCCAAGAGTCCTGATATGTCCACCATTGCTCCTCCCGCCGCCTCAGAAGCCCTCAACAGGTTCTGGAACGAAAGCCTCGAACAGTCCGATCCGGAAGTGTTCGGCACGATCCGCCGTGAACTGGGCCGCCAGCGCGACCGTATCGAGCTGATCGCGAGCGAGAACATCGCCAGCCCTGCTGTGCTCGAAGCGACCGGCTCGATCTTCACCAACAAGTATGCCGAGGGCTATCCGGGCAAGCGCTATTACGGCGGCTGTGAATATGCCGACGAGGTGGAAAATCTCGCCATCGCGCGCGCCAAGCAGCTGTTCGGCTGCAACTTCGCCAATGTGCAGCCCAATTCGGGCAGCCAGATGAACCAGGCGGTGTTCCTCGCTCTGCTTAATCCGGGCGACACCTTCCTCGGCTTGGATCTCGCCAGCGGCGGGCACCTTACGCACGGCTCGCCCGTCAACATGAGCGGCAAGTGGTTCAACGCCGTGCCCTATGGCGTGCGCCGCGAGGACGAGCGCCTCGACATGGATCAGGTTCGCGAACTGGCACACAAGCATAAGCCCAAGCTGATCATCTCGGGCGGCACCGCCTACCCGCGCCTGTGGGACTTCGCCGCTTTCCGTGAAATCGCGGACGAGGTCGGCGCCTACCTGCTGGCCGACATGAGCCACTTCTCTGGCCTTGTCGCTGGCGGCATGCACCCCAGCCCCTTCCCGCACGCGCATATCGTCACCTCGACGACGCACAAGTCGATGCGCGGCCCGCGTTCGGGCATCATCCTGTGGAACGACGAGGAGCTGTCCAAGCCGCTTAACATGGCGGTGTTCCCCGGCATGCAGGGCGGCCCGCTGATGCACGTGATCGCGGGCAAGGCCGTGGCCTTCGGCGAGGCGCTGCGGCCCGAGTTCAAGACCTATGCCGCGGCCGTGGTGGAGAACGCCAAGGCGCTCGCCGGGAGCCTTGAAGAAAACGGCCTGCGCGTCGTTTCGGGCGGCACCGACAACCACCTGATGCTGGTCGACCTCACCGCCGCCGATGTCACCGGCAAGGCGGCCGAGAAGGGCCTCGATCGCGCTTTCCTGACCTGCAACAAGAACGGCATTCCCTTCGATACCCGCTCGCCCTTTGTGACCAGCGGTGTGCGCCTTGGCGCTCCGGCGGGCACCACGCGCGGGTTCGGGCCGGACGAGTTCCGCAAGATCGGCGGGCTGATCGCCGATGTCGTCCACGGCATGAGCCGCAATGGCGAGGAAGGCGACGCACAGATCGAAGAGCGGGTGCAGCGCGAAGTCAGCGAGATGTGTGCGGCCTTCCCGGTCTATCCTGGCCGGTAATCGATGCGCTGCCCGTTCTGCGCCCACGATAACAGCCAGGTAAAGGACTCGCGTCCAACCGAGGATAACTCGGCGATCCGCCGCCGCCGCCAGTGTGAAAGCTGCGGCGCGCGGTTCACCACCTTCGAACGCGTGCAACTGCGGGAGGTGACGGTGGTGAAGTCGGGCGACCGACGTCAGCCGTTCGACCGCACAAAGCTGGAGCAGTCGGTCTCGCTCGCCTGCCGCAAGCGCAGTGTCGAACCGGAACGGATCGCGCAGCTCGTCTCGGGCATTCAGCGGCAGGTGGAGACGGCAGGCGAAAGCGAAGTCGCCTCCTCGCGCATCGGCGAGATGGTGATGGAGGGGCTGAAGCAGATCGACTCGGTCGCCTATATCCGTTTCGCCAGCGTCTACCGCGATTTCTCCGAGGCGCGCGACTTCGAGGAGTTTGCCAGCACCGTGCAGGATGCAGCAGGAAAGTCTGATGACTAAGGACGGGCAACCCGTCATCGTGCTGATCCGTCCGCAACTGGGCGAGAACATCGGCAAGGCCGCGCGCGCGATGCTCAACTTTGGGCTCACCGAGATGCGGCTCGTTGCCCCGCGCGATGGCTGGCCCAATCCCTCTGCCGGGCCTGCTGCCTCAGGCGCGGACATTATTCTCGAACAAGCCAAGGTTTACGAGACCACCGCCGAAGCCGTGGCAGACTGCGCCCATGTCTATGCCACCACCGTCCGCAAGCGCGGTGTGACCAAGCCCGTGGTCACGCCGGAGGGCGCGGCGGCGGAAATGGTGCGCGCCGAAGGGCGCTGCGCGGTGCTGTTCGGACGCGAGGCTTCGGGACTGGAAACCAGCGACGTCGCCCTCGCACGCACCATCATCACCGCACCGATCAACCCCGAGTTCGGCTCGCTCAACCTTGCACAGGCGGTGATGCTGGTGGTCTACGAGCTGTCCAAGCATGCCGATCTCGCTATGCCTACGGTCGAGGAGCTGCTCCCCCCTGCCCCTCAGGACGAGCTGGAGGGTCTGATCGGCCACTTCGAGAAACTGCTCGAACCGCGCCGCTATTTCTGGCCCGAGATCCGTGCCGAGGCGACCCGCCGGACCTTGCGCGGCGTGCTCACGCGGCCAGGCTGGAACCACCTCGAAGTGCGTACCTTGCGAGGAGTGCTGAGTGCGCTCGAACGCCCCGCGGGCGAGCGTCACCGCGACAACGACGATCAATAACTTGACTTTGGACGGCGTGCAGCTATTTGCGCGCCTTCGCGATTGATTGGCTCCGCATCCCGGTGAAGCGGTGGCCGCGTCTGGCAAGTCGGTCAGGCGGTGCGATACCGGGTTGAAGCGCTGCCACTGGGGCAGCGATAGCAGATTGAAGGATACGTCTGATGACGAAGCGCACCAGCGCCAAGCACAAACTCGACCGCCGGATGGGCGAAAACATCTGGGGTCGTCCGAATTCGCCGGTTAACAAGCGTTCTTACGGTCCGGGCCAGCACGGCCAGCGCCGCAAGGGCAAGATGAGCGACTATGGCCTGCAGCTGCGCGCCAAGCAGAAGCTCAAGGGCTACTACGGCGACGTCACCGAGAAGCAGTTCCGCAGCACCTACAAGCAGGCTGCCGCGATGAAGGGTGATGCCAGCCAGAACCTGATCGGCCTGCTCGAGCGTCGTCTCGACATGATCGTCTACCGCGCCAAGTTCGCGCCGACGATCTTCGCCGCTCGTCAGATCGTTTCGCACGGCCACATCAAGGTCAACGGCGTGAAGTGCAACATCGCCAGCCGCCGCATCGACGTGGGCGACGTGATCTCGCTGGGTGACAAGGCCAAGGAAATGGCTCTCGTGATCGAAGCGCAGAGCCTGCCCGAGCGTGAAATTCCCGAATATGTCGTTCCCGATGGCACCGACAAGGTGACCTTCAACCGCGTCCCCACGCTGGATGAAGTGCCCTACCCGGTGCAGATGGAGCCGAACCTGGTCGTCGAGTTCTACTCGCGCTAAGCTTGGCGGCCTATCGCCGAACAACAAAAAGGGCGGTCCTGCGGGGCCGCCCTTTTCGTTTGTGCGCTTGGGACGGCTTACTTGCCAAGATAGTCGCGCCGAAAACCGGCGGCGAAGGCGGCAAAGCGCCCTTCCCCAATCGCAGCGCGCATGGCCTGCATCAGCTGCTGGTAGAACGCGAGATTGTGCTCGGTCAGCAGCATCGCGCCGAGGATTTCGCCCGACTTGTGCAGGTGGTGCAGATAGGCGCGGCTGTAGTTCGCACAGACGTCGCATGAGCAGCGCTCGTCGAGCGGCGCGGTGTCCTCGGCATGGCGCGCGTTGCGCAGGTTGACCGGGCCGTTCCAGGTAAAGCCCTGTCCGTTGCGGCCCGAACGCGTCGGCAGCACGCAGTCGAACATGTCGACCCCGCGTTCAACCGCGCCGACCAGATCGTCGGGCTTGCCGACGCCCATCAGGTAGCGCGGAGCGTCTTGGGGCAGTTGCCCCGGTGCGAAGTCGAGCGTGGCGAACATGGCCTCTTGCCCCTCGCCCACTGCCAGCCCGCCGATGGCATAGCCGTCGAAGCCGATCTCCCGCAGCGCCTCGGCGGAGCGGCCACGCAGGCCTTCATCGAGCGCGCCCTGCTGAATGCCGAACAGCGCTGAATTCGCCGCATGGTCGCCGCCCGCATCGAAGGCCTCGCGGCTGCGTTTGGCCCAGCGCATCGACAGCTCCATGCTCGCCTCGATCTCCTTCAGCGGGCGGTCGGCACGCGGGCATTCGTCGAAGCACATCACGATGTCGGAGCCGAGCAGACGCTGGATCTCCATGCTGCGCTCGGGGCTGAGCATGTGGCGCGAGCCGTCGATGTGGCTCTGGAAGGTCACGCCCTCCTCGGTCAGCTTGCGCAGTGAGGAGAGGCTCATCACCTGATAACCGCCGCTGTCGGTCAGGATCGGGCGGTCCCAGCGCATGAAGCGGTGCAGACCGCCGAGCCGCGCGATGCGCTCAGCGCCGGGGCGCAGCATCAGGTGGTACGTATTGCCGAGGATAATGTCGGCACCTATCTCGCGCACCTTCTCTGGCTTCATCGCCTTGACGGTGGCCGCTGTGCCGACCGGCATAAAGGCGGGCGTGCGGATTTCACCGCGACGCATGGCGATGGTGCCGGAGCGGGCTTTGCCGTCTGTGGCGTGGATCGAAAACTGGAAACGCGGTGCGGTCATGGCGAGGTCGTTAGAGCACTCTAGGCGCCAAGCAAAGAAGGGATACCCAGTGGAATTTCGCGTAGTGATGATCGATGGCCATAATGCCCCAGACCGCCTCTCGGCGGCCCTGCTGGACGCATATGCCGACGGTCTGCCTGAAGGGGCCAAGGTCGAACGTTTCTGTGTTGCAGACATGGCCTTCGAACCTGACTTCAAGGGCGATTACACCGCTATGCCTGAATGGGAGCCCGACCTGTTGCGCCTCGCCGAAGCCATTGATGCGTGTGACCACCTCGTCATCGCTTTTCCGCTGTGGTGGGGTGCCGAACCCGCGCGCACCAAGGGTTTGCTCGATCGGTTGCTGCTTCCCGGCTACGCCTATGCCTATCATCGCAATGGTTCGGGAATGGATAGGTTGCTTGCGGGCCGCTCAGCCGATCTTATCGTCACCATGGATACGCCGCCGTTGTGGTTGCGCCTCGCTTACGGGGATTCGGTCATCCGGCGTTGGCGCGCGCAGGTTCTTGGCTTCGTTGGCTTTGCGCCCCTGCGGGTGTTCCGCTTTGGCCCGGTGCGCAAGGGCAGCGCGGCGCGCAACTTCGCCAAATGGACAGAGCGGCTGCGCAAGGCTGCCGCAGGCTCGGTTTCCCTCAAGCGCAAGCAGAAGCGCGATCAGCCTGCGGCCTTTGAACGGCGAGCGCGACGGCGGAGCTAAGGCTCAGAAGCCATAGACTAGCGTGAAGCGCGTCAGGGTGTCGGTCTTAACCGCGCCAGCAGGCGGATTGCTGTCGTACTCGAGCGAATAGGAAAGCCGCGCCGACAGCGACGAATTGAGCTTCGCCTCAATCCCGGTGATGGCCGACAGGCTGATGTTATCGGCATCGACGAACACCAATGCCTCGCCGCCGCCTTCGGTGGTGGCGCTGGTATCGTTGGTCAGTTTGATCTTGTCGGCAAGCTGCCAGTCGAAATCGAGCCCGAACAGCGCGGCGAGGTTGTCGCTCGAGGTGCCATCGACGAATTCGGACCGGCGATAGGCGGGGCCAGCCTTTATCGAGAGGTTCATGGTCTCGCTATCGATCAGCTTGAGCCCCAGGCCCCCAGACAGCGCATAGCGCGCCGAATAGCCTTGGAACCGGTCCCGCTCGAACTGGGCAAGCCCGAAGACAAACGCACGCTCGGCGAACTGATAACGCGGCTCGTAACTGGCAAGAATCTGCTCGCGCGAGGTGACGCCGTTGGTGCGCTGATAGTCGGCGGAAAGCTTCATCTTGTGCTTCCAGTCGATGCCCTCCCGGGTCAGCGACAGAGCGGCTGAAATACCTATACTGTCGGTGTTGCCGGACGACTGGAAGGCGCCGATCTGCCCTTCCCCACTCCAGTTCGCCAGAAGTCCAGCCTGGCGAATCCGCTCTTCCTCCTCGGCGGCGGCGAGACGATCGGCTTCGGCCTTGCTGGTTTTGAAGGCATCGTGCAGCGCGTCAAGCTCGGCCACGTCGTCCGGATTGGTGGACTTGGCGATATCGATCACCGTCGCGACCTTGTCCGGATCGCCGGTTTCTATTGCGGCATCGACCATGGCGCGGACGGGGTCGGGCAGTTCTGCGAAGGCCGGGCTGGTGGCAGCGCAGGCGAGAACGAAGGCGGGAACGATCAAGCGGGCACGGGTCATGCCCGGATGGCTAGCCAATCATTCGCGCAAGCGCCAGCCTGTGCGGAAAATCCATGTGATGACGCCGACACACAGCACCAGGAAGGCCAGCGTGAAGCCGAAAGCGACGCCGATCGGTACGTCGGCGCTGCCGGTGAAAGTCCAGCGCAGGCCATTGATGAGGTAGAAGATCGGGTTGAACTGAGCGACGGTGCGCCACGGCTCGGCCAGCATCTGCACCGAATAGAAGGTGCCGCCAAGGAAGGTCAGCGGCATGAGGATCAGCATAGGTATGATCTGGAGCTTTTCGAACCCGGTAGCCCACAGACCGATGATGAAGCCAAACAGCGCAAAGGCTGAAGCCACCATCACGACATAACCCACCGCAAGCACCGGATGCGCGATTTCATAGTCCACGAAGATGCGCGCGGTGACGAGGATGATCCCCGAAATGATGAGCGACTTGAGCGCCGCCGCTCCGACAAATCCGAAGATCGTTTCGGCCACGCCGACTGGCGCTGAGAGCAGCTCGTAAATCGCGCCGGTAAATTTGGGCATGTAGATGCCGAAGCTTGCGTTGCTGGTGCTTTCCGACAGCAGCGTGAGCATGATCAGCCCAGGCACGATAAAGGCGCCGTAGCTTGCCCCGCCGAACTGGCTGGTGTCCATCTGCCCGCCGATGGCCGCGCCGAACACCACGATATAGAGCGAGGTGGTCAGCACCGGCGAAAGGATTGATCCAAAGGCGGTGCGGAAGAAGCGCGCCAGTTCGTTCTTCAGGATGGCAATTGCGCCGCGCCAGTTCATGCTGCCTGCTCCTGTTCGACAAGGTCGACGAAGATATCTTCCAGAGTGCTTTCGCGGGTTTCGAGCCCGGTATAGCCAATCCCGGCTCCGGCGAGCGTCTGGGCCAGTTCGGCCACCTCGCGCTTGCCCTTCCCGGTGCCATCGCCTCCGCGATAGATCAGGCGCATGCCGTCATCCTCAAGGGAAAGCGGATAGTGCGCAAAGGCGGAGGGGATTTCGGCCAGTGGCTGGGCCAGAATGAAGTGCGCCTCGGTGCGGCCGAGCCGCGCCATGATCGCGTCTTTCTCGTCGACGAGCAGGATGCGGCCCTTGTTGATCACGCCCACCCGGTCGGCCATTTCCTCGGCCTCTTCGATGTAGTGCGTGGTGAGAATGATGGTCACGCCAGCTTCGCGCAGAGCATCGATCTGACGCCACATGTCGCGCCGCAGTTCGACGTCAACGCCAGCGGTCGGCTCGTCTAGGAACAGCAGTTCAGGATCGTGGGCCAGCGCCTTGGCGATCATTACGCGCCGCTTCATCCCACCCGAAAGCTCGCGGATGGCGGCATCGCGCTTGTCCCACAAGCTGAGGCTTCGCAGCACTTCTTCGATCCGCGCCTCGTTGGGCGGGCAGCCGAACATGCCGCGCGAATAGCGGACCTGCCGGATCACCTTGTCGAACATGTCGAAGCTGAGTTCCTGCGGCACCAGCCCGATCTTGCGCCGCGCCTCGCGCCAGCTTTTCGCGGTGTTCTGACCGAAGGCATGGATCGTCCCGGCAGTGGGGTTCACCAGCCCGCAGACTGCGCCGATAAGCGTGGTCTTGCCCGCGCCGTTCGGCCCCAGCAGAGCGAAGATTTCGCCCTTGTTGATTGCAAGATCGACCCCGGCAAGCGCCTTGGTGCCGCCCTTGTAGGTCTTTTCGAGTCCGCGAATGTCGAGAATTGGTCCACCCATTCGCGGCAATGTGGCGCTTGCGAACGGTATTGCAAGCGGTTCTGTATCGAATGGTATTTTATTCTTCGGTTGTCTGAGGCGCAGCGCGCGCGGGCAGCAGCAGCGACGAATCTCCGTAGGAATAGAAGCGGTATTCGCTAGCGATCGCATGGGCATAGGCCGCCTGCATCGTCTCGCGGCCCATCATTGCGCTTACCAGCATGAACAGCGTGGACTTGGGCAGGTGGAAGTTGGTCATCAGCCCATCGACCGCGCGCAACTTGTAGCCCGGCGTGATGAAGATGTCGGTATCGCCCGCGAATTCACGGATCTGGCCATCCTCGCCCGCCGCGCTTTCGAGCAGGCGCAGGCTGGTGGTGCCAACCGCGATCAGCCTGCCCCCGGCGGTACGTGCGGCGTTAAGCCGCTGGGCGGTGGCGGCATCGATGCGGCCCCATTCGGAGTGCATCTTGTGATCGCTGGTCTCTTCGGCCTTTACCGGCAGGAAGGTGCCCGCGCCCACATGCAGGGTGAGCGTCTCACGGGCGATCCCCGCCTTGTCGATTGCGGCGACCAAGTCGTCGGTGAAATGGAGCGAGGCGGTGGGTGCAGCAACTGCGCCGTCCTCCCGCGCGAACATTGTTTGGTAATCGGAGCGGTCGGCCTCGTCGGTGCCGCGCTTTTGGGCGATGTAGGGCGGGAGCGGCATCGTGCCAGCACGCTCAAGCAGCAGTTCGACCGGCTCCTCACCAGCGAAGGCCAGCGTAAACGAGCCATCGGCATGGCGCGCCTCGGCTGTGGCGAAGACGTCCGCGCCGAAGTCGATCACATCGCCTTCGCGCAGCCGCTTGGCGTTGCGGATGAAGGCCTGCCAGCGTCTGAGGTCGAGCCGCTTGTGCAGCGTTGCCCCAATGCGTGCCTCGCCGCGCCGCCCTTCGAGCTGAGCGGGAATTACGCGGGTATCGTTTAACACCAGCACATCGCCGGGCGCGAGGAGGTCGGGCAGATCACGCACGCCTGCATCGACGAACGGCTCACCCGCTTTCACCACCAGCATCCGTGCTGCATCGCGCGGACGCGCGGGCCGCAACGCTATGCGTTCGGGCGGAAGGTCGAAATCGAACAGGTCAACGCGCATGGCGCGCCCCCTTCAGCAATGGCCGATCAATTGCTCTCGGAGTTGTTGAGCATGTCGAGGGTGATTTCCTGTTGCTGCTGCGGCGGCGCAGCGGGCGCGGGCATCACCTGCGGCTTGTTGTCCGACGCGATGCTTGCCTGCAGGATGCGCGTGGGATTGGTCGGCGGCTCGCCGCGCTCAATGGCGTCGGCCGCAGCCATGTTCGAGATCACGCGGCCGAAATTGGTGTAGCGCCGGTCCAGCGCGAAACGCGGGTAGAACACGATGAAGAACTGGCTGTTGGCGCTGTCTTCCGAATCCGATCGCGCCATCGAAACGGTGCCGCGCACGTGCGGGAGCATGTTGAACTCCGCTTCAAGGTCGGGCAACTCGGAGCCGCCGCGGCCAGTGCCGGTCGGGTCGCCCGTCTGGGCCATGAAGCCATCGATCACGCGGTGAAAGATCACCCCGTCGTAGAAGCCTGCGCGGGTCAGTTCCTTGATCCGCTCGACATGGTGCGGTGCCCACTGCGGCATCAGGCGGATCGCCACCCGTTCGCCGGTCGACAGGTCAAGCAGGAGGATATTGTCGCGATCTTCGGTAAGGTCGAAGTTGACCTTGATCGGCATTTCTTCGGCCCTGGCATTTGCCGCCTCGGCAGTTTCCAGCGCGGGCGACAGCGAGGTGTCCTGAGCCAACGACGGCGCGGCGGTTAACGACAGGGTGGCGGCAATTGCAGCGCCGATCAATTTGCGGATCATGAAGCTAGTCCGGTTATGCACATGGCAGATGAACGGCGGGCCTAGTCAAAGCACGCTGACAGTTCAATGAACATTGCGCGCGCCGCTGTGGTCAAAGCGAGCCGCGCAGCCCACGCTCCGCCACCCGCGCGTCTACGAGTTTGCGAACATGCGGTGCTACGAAAGGCGTGATGTCGCCGCCATAGACTGCGATTTCCTTGACCAGCTTGGAGGCGATTGGCTGCAGTGAGATATCGGCCATCAGGAAGACCGTCTCGATATTGGCATTAATCTGCTGGTTCATGCCGGCCATCTGATATTCGTATTCGAAATCGGCGACAGCGCGCAGGCCGCGCACGATCACGTTGGCCCCTTTGGCTTCGGCGAACTTCATCAGCAGCGCGTCAAAACCGACCACTTCGACGTTATCGAGCCCAAGCCTTGCGACTTCGGCGGTCACCATGTCCATCCGTTCTTCGGAGCTGAACATGGGGTTCTTGGACGGGTTGGTGGTGACGCCGATAATGAGCCGATCCACCAGCTTCGCACCGCGCCGCATGATGTCGGCATGGCCGAGCGTGACCGGATCGAAAGTGCCGGGATAGAGCCCGATGCGGTCAGCACTCATCTGTCACGCTCCACGATGAACCTCGCCAACGCCCGCAAGAGGTCGGCTTCCTCGCCATGCTGGGCAAGGTGCCCGATGGCCTGTTCGCTCAATGCCTGAGCCTGTGCCCGCGCCGCATCAGCGCCCATGAGGGAAACGAAGGTCGCCTTGCCCTGCCCCTCGTCCTTTCTCAGCGTCTTGCCCGCGAGCTCTTCGTCGCCCTCGTGGTCGAGCAGATCATCGGCAATCTGGAATGCGAGGCCGATATCCCGGGCATAGTTGCGCAGGTGCCCCCTACCCTCATCCGGCACCTTGCCGAGGATCGCGCCCATCTCCACCGCCGCCATCAACAGCGCGCCCGTCTTCAGCTGCTGCAGGCGGGTGACGGTGTGCAGGTCAAAGTCTTCAGTCTCGGCGGCGAGATCCATCATCTGTCCGCCAGCCATGCCATTGTGCCCGCTGGCCGCTGCCAGGGCGCCCACGAGCTCGACACGGATAAAGGGATCGGAGCTTACCCGCTCGTCGGCCAACAGCTCGAACGCCAGTGCGTGCAGCGAATCGCCTGCCAGCACGGCGGTCGCCTCATCGAAGGCCTTGTGGACCGTGGGCTTGCCGTGGCGCAGGTCATCATCGTCCATGCAGGGCAGATCGTCGTGGATTAGCGAGTAGACGTGGATCGACTCCAACGCGCAGGCGGCGCGGATCGCGGCATTGCGGCTCGCGCCGTACATCTCTGCCACGGTCACCAGCAACAACGGGCGGACCCGCTTACCCCCGCCAATCGCCACGTGACGCATGGCCTCGACCAACCGGGCGCGCGAATCTTCGGGCACCGGCAGGATCGCATCGAATGCGCCATCGATTTCGCGCTGGATCTGCGTTAGTCCGCGTCCGAGCAGGTCGTCAGCCAGGATAAGCCCCATCGCGTGGTGCTCCCTTAGCCGGCGTCGAACGGTGCGGTGCCGGTCGGCGTACCATCGGCGGCAGCGACGATCTTCTCGATCCGCTCCTGCGCGGCGTCGAGCCGCTTCTGGCAATGGCGACGCAACTCCTCACCGCGCTCATACAGCGCAAGCGATTCGTCGAGCGGCACTTCGCCGCCTTCGAGTTGACGCACTACGTCTTCAAGCGCGCGCAGGGCGTTCTCGAAGCTCAGGTCGGCGATTTGGGCTGGGTTTTCCTCCATGACGGCCACGTTTGACGGGGATGAGTGGCATGGTCAAGCGCAGGAGGACTGGCGCTTGGCCGCAGCCAGCGTTAATGGCGCTGACCATGAGCGAAATCACTACCGAAGTCGTCGAGGCGCACGGCCTCAGCCCCGAGGAATACGAGCGCGTGCTGAATGCGCTTGGCCGCGAGCCGAACATGGTCGAGCTTGGCATCTTCTCGGTCATGTGGTCCGAACATTGCAGCTACAAGTCGTCGCGGCTGCATCTGAAGAAGTTGCCGACCGAGGCACCGTGGGTCATCTGCGGCCCCGGCGAGAATGCCGGTGTGATCGACATTGGCGATGGGCAAGCGGCGATCTTCAAGATGGAGAGCCACAACCACCCCTCCTATATCGAGCCCTATCAGGGCGCGGCGACGGGCGTGGGCGGCATCCTGCGCGACGTGTTCACTATGGGCGCGCGTCCGGTGGCAAACGCCAATGCATTGCGCTTCGGGCGTCCCGAGCATCCGAAGATGAAGCACCTCGTGCAGGGCGTGGTCGCTGGCATCGGCGGCTATGGCAACTGCGTGGGCGTGCCGACAGTGGCGGGCGAAACGAACTTCCACCCGGCCTATGATGGCAACATCCTCGTCAATGCGATGACCGTTGGCGTGGCTGACGCCGATAAGATTTTCTACAGCGCGGCCACCGGCGTCGGCAATCCGATCGTCTATGTCGGCTCGAAGACCGGGCGTGACGGCATTCACGGTGCGACCATGGCCAGCGCTGACTTCGGCGAAGACGCCGAGGCCAAGCGCCCCACGGTGCAGGTGGGCGATCCGTTCACCGAGAAACTGCTGATCGAGGCCTGCCTCGAACTGATGGCGACCGACGCCATCGTCGCCATTCAGGACATGGGCGCGGCGGGTCTGACCTCGTCCTCCGTGGAAATGGCCACCAACGGCAAGGCCGGCATCCGGCTCGACATGAACATGGTGCCTTGCCGCGAAGAGGGCATGACGCCCTATGAAATGATGCTGAGCGAAAGCCAGGAGCGGATGCTCATGGTCCTGAAGCCCGGCAAGGAAGCCATGGCCGAGGCGATCTTCACCAAGTGGGAGCTGGACTTTGCCGTGATCGGCGAAGTGACCGACACCCAGCACATGGTGCTCGAATTCGACGGCGAGGTGGTCTGCGATATTCCGCTCGGCCCGCTTGCTGCCGATGCGCCGCTTTATGACCGCCCCTATCTCACCCGCGACGAGTACCGCACCTGGGCTGGAACCAAGCCGCTGGAGAACATCCCCGGCGGTACCGATATCGGCGGCGACCTGCTCAAGCTGATCGCCAGCCCCGATCTCGCCAGCCGCAGCTGGATTTCCGAGCAATACGATAGCCAGGTGGGCGCGGACACCTTGCAGACCGGCGGCGATGCCGGTGTTGTGCGCGTCCACGGCACGAAGAAGGCGCTGGCGATCAGCACCGATTGCACCCCGCGCTATGTCTATGCCGACCCGTTCGAGGGCGGCAAGCAGGCGATTGCCGAGGCCTATCGCAACCTCTGCGCGGTTGGTGCCCGGCCGCTGGCGGTGACCAACTGCCTGAATTTCGCGAACCCGCAGCGCCCTGAGATCATGACGCAGCTGGTCCACGCGCTTGACGGCATGGGCGAAGCTTGCCGCGTGCTCGACTTCCCGATCGTGAGCGGCAACGTGTCGCTCTATAACGAGAGCAAGGCGACCGGCGGCGGCTCGGCGATCCTGCCCACCCCCGCCATTGGCGGCGTTGGCCTGATCGACGACTATGCCACCATGATGACCGCGCCGTTCAAGCAGGAAGGCGACGCGATCTACCTGCTCGGTGCCGAGCCGTGGGCGACGCCTAACCCCGAGCGCAGCCTTGTCGGCCAGTCGCTGTGGCTGCGGATCATCCATGGCCGCGAGGAAGGCCGCGCGCCCTATGTCGACCTGACGCTGGAGAAGAACTCGGGCGAGTTCATCCGCGAGCTGATCGAAGCTGGCCTCGTCAACGCGGTGCATGACGTGTCCGATGGCGGCCTCGCCGTGGCGCTTGCCGAAATGGCGATGCAGAGCGGGCTTGGCGCGGAAACGGTCAACCATCCCGACTACGACCCGGCTCGCTGGTGGTTCGGCGAGGATCAGGGCCGCTACATCGTGACCGTGCCTGACAACGAGGCCTTCCAGGCGCAGATCGCCAAGGGCACCCGCGACGACGAGACCGCTTCGAGCGGCCTCAGGCGGATTGGCACCGTGGGCGGCGCTTCGCTGTTCGGGGTCGAGGTGGAGGAGCTTCGCAGCACCCACCAGGCCTTCTTCAAAGAGTGGATGGAAGCCTAAACGCCATGCAACTCGCCGACTTGCTTGCGCCGACCTATGTCCAGATGCTCGGCGCCTTGTCGGCGTGGCTGGGCAAGGCGGCGGAGCAATTGCCTGAAGCAGAGGCCGAGGCCTTGCTATCGAAGCGGCTGGCCGACGACATGTTCCCGCTGGCGACGCAGGTGCGTTTTTGTTGCGTGCAGGCGCTTGAAGGCATGCACCGGCTGCGCGGCGAAGACTTCCCGCCACTGGTCGACGAACTGCTGAACGAAGGGCGCAATGCTGGCGAGCAACCCGGCACCATTGCGGAGGCTCGTGCTCGTCTGGATCAGGTGGTGGCCGAAGTCCGCAAGTTGGCTGAGGATATGCCGGCGGGTGACGATGACCGTGCGGTTGAGCATGCCCTGCCCATGGGCCTCGTGTTCGACCTCACTGCCGGACAATATGCGCGCGACTGGGCGCTGGCCCAGTTCTACTTCCACATCATGACCGCCTACGCGATCCTGCGCGCGGAGGGCGTCGATCTCGGTAAGGCCGACTATGTGGCGCACATGTTCCAGTATGCCCGGCCCGGAACCATCCCCGGCGCCTGAAGCCGCATTGCCGCTTGACTGACGATGGATATTACCTAACCCTATAAAGGTAATATCTGGCAGGGTGGGTCTATGAAAAATACGCGGATGATTGAGGCATTGCGCCTGCCGGTGATGGCGCTCGCGCTTTGTTTTGCGACGGGATTTGTTGGTACCACACCTGCCGATGCCGAGACCGCAGCCACATCTGCCCCTTCGTTCATTCCCGCCGACTTCGATCCGCCGACGCTGGTTGAAGCGCCAGGCTTCAAGTTGGTCCCGCTTGGCCCGGAAGTCGTCGAGCAGGATTACGAGGCCTACATGTCCTCGATCGAACACCTCCAGCAGACCTTCACGCGTAGCACGGGCTGGCCCCGCGCCGATCTCACGCTGGCGGATTCGATGGTCGACATGGAGACCGAAGCGGCCCGCTTCGCAGCGCGCGAAAGCTTTGCCTATGGTGTACTTACGCCAGACGGCCAGCACGAACTGGGCAGCGTCTATGTCCGCCCCAGCCCTGTGCCGGATTATGATGCTGTGGTGATGCTCTGGGTCACGAAGCCTCAATACGATGCTGGATTCGACGCGCAGCTTTACGACTGGGTCCAGCGATGGGTCGCGAACGAATGGCCGTTCGCAAA
>CENV01000041.1_pt1 | contig 16413 bp, 12 predicted proteins | sample 530231 | NCBI WGS metagenome assembly CENV01 (sample SAMEA2619815, study PRJEB7988) | marine metagenome | biome: marine biome (ENVO:00000447); feature: surface water layer (ENVO:00002042); material: "saline water (ENVO:00002010), including plankton (ENVO:xxxxxxxx)" | depth 5 m | reverse complement strand
CTGGGCGATGTAGCGGGCCAGCTCCGCCGGCGCCTCGATGTCGATACGCACCGAGCGGGCGTCCGGGGTCATCGCCTTCACCGTGCCCAGCCCGTCCACATGGCCGCTGACCAGGTGGCCGCCCATACGGGTGGAGGGCGTCATCGCCTTCTCCAGATTGACCCGGCCGCCGGTCTTGAGCTGCTTCAGGGACGTCAGCGACAGGGTTTCGCCGGACACATCGGCGCTGAAGGTATTGCCGCCGTCCAGGGCGGTGACCGTCAGGCAGACGCCGTTAACGGCGATGGAATCGCCCAGTTTGACGTCGCCGAAATCCAGTTGGTCGCTCTGGATGCGCAGCGTCACGTCCCCGTTGGCGGGGGTCAGCGCCACCACCCGTCCCTGGGCTTCAATGATGCCTGTAAACATGACTGTACCTCTGTGCCGGATGCGGACGCCGGCGAAGACCGGCCGAGCGTGCGGGAGAACCGCCGGGCGCGCGGAAATATGCAGGAGGAGCGCAATCATAAACGCCCCGGGGGATTCAGTCCAAACCCGGGGCGCGGAAGGCGAAGGGAGCAGGGGGAACGGGAAGAGCTACCAGGTCAGGCGGCCGCTGAACAATGCCCCCTGGCTGTCATGCTCACCGCCCAGGCGGCCCTGGTAACCGGCCCATAGGGACAGAGCCGGGGTCACCGCCAGGCCAACGCCGAGATGGGGGGCCAGCCGCACCCTGTCGCGCTCGGCGCCGGCCACCCGGAAGCGGCCCCCGGAGCCGACGAAGGCGGCATCCTGCTCGGTACGGGTGTCACCGAAACCGCGCTCCACGGCCAGACCGGCATTCAGGCTCAGGCGCCGACGCCCGACCTGGAAATGACGGGTGCCCTCAATGCCCAGAGCCGCTTCCCCGAGCCCCAGGGTGGTGTCGTCCACGGCCAGATCCAGGCCACCGGCGCCGGTTTCCGTGAAGGCGTCCCGTTTCAGCCGGGTCCAGGCCAGGCGCCCGTAGGGCCGCCACACCACCTGGCCCCGGACCAGGTCCACGCCGGCTTCCAGATCCACGCGTAGGCTGCGCAGGTCGCTGTCGGACCGGGCCAGAGCGCCGCCGGCGGCGGCCCGGCTGTGATCCACCCGGGCACGGCCATAGCTGAGATCGCCCCGGGCATAGCGGCCGTCACTTCCCTGCCAGCGTCCGTAGAGGCCGGCGAACCAGGCCTTCAGGTCACCGTCCGCGTCCCGGTTGTCATAGTGGAAATCCCCCTGCCCGTTCCCGGCGGCGGCGCCCAGCAGCCAGTCGCCCCGGCGGCCGTCCACGCCCAGGGCCAGCTGCTCGCCGCGGAAGGTGTAGCCGGCGTTGCCGGTGGGAAATTCACCGTCTTCCTGGTAGCGGGACGAGCCCGCCTGCACCCAGACGCCGCCGTGCTCGCCGGTGCCGCCATCGGCGGCCCGGGCCGGCGTCAGCGCGGTCGGGGTAATGGTGCGCTCAGCACCGGCGCCGGGCGCCGCCAGCGCCTGCAGTCCCCGTTGCAATCGCTGGTTGAGCGAGGCCCGCGAGCCGCCGTCCAAGGCACCGCCGCGCTGGCGCAGGGCATCCGCGAACTGACGCTGCAACGCCACCGACACGGTGGGGCCGGCCAGCAGGCTATCACCGCTCATCGCCACCAACGCCGCCGGTACCCGGTTGCCGCTGAGAGGCAGCAGATACTGTTGCGCGGCCTGGCCGGTGGGCAGGCTTTCCGTGTAGGCCGCCACCGACCGTTGATTGTCGGTGCCCGCCATGCTGGCGAAGCTCACGTTGTTGCGGGCCAGGTTCAGCGTCACATCGTGGCTGCCGTACACCAGCGACGGATCAAGAAAGGCGAAGTCCGAGGACACGCCGTCGAATTGGCCGAGAATCCCCCCAGCGGCGCTGAGAAAGGTGTATTGGCTGAGCGGGCGATAGCCGCCGGCGGCCCCCACATGAATCACCGAGCCGGCCAGGCTGGCCTTGCCGGATACTTCGATCCGGTCGCTGTCGGCACCGGTCGGGTCCACTTCCACCGCCAGGGTGGCGCCATTGTTCAAGGTCAGGTCGCCGTCCACGGCCAGGGTGCCAATGGAGTTGCCCGCCGCCAGGGTGGCGCCGCTTTCCACCACGGTGGCCCCGACCGTGCCGGTGCCGCCCAGGGTGGCGCCATCGGCCACGGTGATGGCGCTGTTGTGCCAATCGCCGTTCACCGCCAGGCCGCCCTGGCCGATCCGCGTAGCGCCGGTGAAGGCGGTGCCATCACCGTTCAGTGCCAGCCAGCCGGCGCCGGTCTTGCGCAGCGCGCCGGTGCCGGCGAACCCATTGCTCAACACCGCATCGGTGGTCTGGTCGATAACCAGGGCGGCGTTATTAATGATGTCACCGCTGCCCAGGCTGGCGGCGGAACCGGTAAGCGTGCCGCCGCTCACCGTCAAACCGCCGCTGAACGCGTTGGTGCCGGTAAGCACCAGGTCCCCGGCCCCGGTTTTCTCAAACGCGCCGCTACCCAGCAGGGCACCGTTCCAGACCAGGGCATGACCGGCGTCGGTCACATCCAGGGTGCCGCCGCCGGCGCCCAGTTGAAGGCGGCGGGCGCTGTCGGTGAACGCCGTGCCGGTAACGATCAGCGTGCCGCCGTCGAGGCCCAGATCACCGCCGCCCAAAGCGCCACCCGTGGCCACCGACAGGCCACCCTCGCGGACCAGGGTGCCACCGGCATGATGGTTGGTGCCGCTCAGGGTGAGCACGCCGGCGCCGGTTTTTTCCAGAATACCGGCGCCGCTGACGGTGCCGGCATAGACGCCGTCGGCACTTTGCTCAAAGCGCAGCACGCCCTGGTTGGCCACATCCCCCCGCAGGGCCTCGCTGTTCCCGGCCAGAGTACCGGCTTCGATGGACCAGTCCTGGGTGCCGGTGCCGGTCAGCCGCCAGGTGCCGGCGCCGCGCTTGGCGAAGCCCTCGAAACCCTGAAACGCCGTGCCGATCTCCCCCAGATCGAACACACCGTCGTCGCCGCCCCCCAGAGCCAACACATCATCACCGCCGTCGGCGCGGACCCCGCCGCGCTGCTGGAAACCGCTCAACAGCGTGAGCCGATTGTCGCCGCCGGTGAAATGGATCGCGGCCGCCCGGTTGCTGCCGTTACTGCGGGTGCCGCCGCTCACCGTGCCGCCCAGGGTGACGTCCAGATTCTCGCCGCTGACACCGACGCCGCCATCCGCCACCATGCCAAAACCGACAAACCCACTGCCGCCGCCTTGCACCTCGGCGCCGTCGGCAATCAGCAGGTCGCCACCGGCCATGACGATGCCGGCGCCGCCATCGCCGCTCTGGGCGCCATCGCCACCCCGGCCGCCAACCACCTCGCCGCCGAGAATTTCGACACTGCCACCGCCGGTGAGACGCAAACCCACGCCGCCGTCGGCGCCGTCGCCCCCGGAACCGACGCTGTCGCCGCCCCAACCACCGTACAGGCCACCCGAGAATTGACGCACGCTGACCGCGTTGTCGATCCACACCGCGTCACCGGCGGCGCCCCCGTCGCCACCGCGCTCCCCCAGGCCGCCGTCGCCGCCGAGGATGTCGCCCCGGTTGATCAGCGTGGCGCCGGCCATGCGCACACCGGTACCGCCGTTGCCACCGGCCCCACCGGCGGCGGGATAGTCATAGGTACTGCCTGCGCCGCCCTCGCCACCGTAACCACCCTGGATATAGCCGCCGGCGCCATTGGTCAGGGTGCCGCCGCCGTCCATGTCCCGGAAGGCATCACCGCCGTCGCCGCCTCTTCCCCCTTCGCCGGCCAGGTAATAGTCGGAAAAACCGCCTTCCCCCCCGTCCCCGCCGTACAATTCACCGGCATTATGGGTGCTGAGATCCACGCCCTGCCGCACCACGCCATGGCCACCGGCACCGCCGTGCCCGCCGTCGTCGAAAGGCCGGGCCAACACCGTGTCCAGCCCCAGGGTCGCAAGCGGCGAGCCGTTCAAATCCCGCATCTCGATGTTGTAAAGATAAAACGTCTGACGGATCGAAAGGCTGTCATTGCCATAGCCGCCGTCGCTGGCATAAGCACTGATAAGACCGTAGGCGAAGGCGCTGTTGATCTTGCCGGCGAGGTCCACCGAGGTGTCGGTGGCACTGATCTCGATGGTTTTGGTCACGCCATCAATGGTGATAGCAAATTGGTCGCCGGGATTGATCCCGGCCTGCCCGGCCAGTGGCGCCGAACCGTCCAGACCGAAGGCGACGGTATTCGCGGCATCGGAATAGCCATCCAGCGAATGCCCCTGCCCCCCCACGCCGCCGTCATGCACGGTGCCCGCGGCGATGGTCAGGGACGCATCGGCATTGATCACGGCGCTACCGCCCTCGCCCCCCGCGCCGCCGCGCACGCCGTCGGAACCGGTGCCTCCGGACCCTGGCGTGCCGGATACCGCCGACGCCATCGCCGGCAACAACGCCAAGGAAAAACACAACCCGACACGTTTTTTTCGGTGAAAATCAGCCCCCCAAGGGCCGGAAGGAAAACAGGACATCGCAGCCTCGATTCGGTATTTTTATCAACGATGGGGCGAAAAAATAGCAAGCCGATGATCGCGTCACCACGACGCCGTTTTATGAATTTCGTGAAAGTTATCATCTAAAAACGACAACAGGGATGATCCAAAAAGGGGGACCCGGTGAGCAGCGAAAACACGTCCAAAAGCACTGTCCACGCACTGGAAATGGGGGGCGGGGAGCGGTTCGAACTGCCCGGTGTACGCGGACGAATGGAACGGCTGGAACTGGCCAGCGGGCTGGTGTTGTACAGAGTTGATTATCGGGCCGGAGAAGACTGCACCCTGCAATTGGACCGCCCCACCTTCCAGCAACCCTGGATCGGGAGCATTTTTCATATTCAGGGCCGCTCCGGCATGGAACTCCCGGATGGCAGCCGCCATGACGTCAGCCCCGAGCGCGCCCTGCTGGTGCGCACCGACATCAGCGGCACCTGCTTTCATCTCAGCAGTGGCGAGCAGGTTCGCCACATTGGAGTTGCCTGCACCCTGGACGTGCTGCGCGACCACCTGGACGGCGAGCTGCCGGCGACGCTGACCCCCTTCCTGGGCGGCTTTGGCGAACAGGTCGTGGTCCGCGCCTTGCACCCCAGCGGCCGTATGCGGCAGCTGGCCGCCAGCCTGTTCGCAGTGCACGCCCAGGGCCTGTGCCGGGGCATGAAGATGGAAGGCGCGGCCCTGCTGTTTCTGTCGGAAATTCTGGAAAATTATTGCGACAGTCCGGTCACCGAGGAGCTGCCCGCCTGGGAAGAGCAGGCGTTCCTGGAAATCCGTGACGCCATTGTCGATAACCCGGGGGCGCCGTTATCCATCCCGGCTCTGGCGGACCGCGCCGGCCTCTCCGAAAGCCGCCTCAATCAATTGTTCCAACACCGGGAAAAACGCTCCTGCGCGGAGTTCATACGCGGCGAACGCCTGGACCAGGCCCAGCGACTGCTGGAAACCGGCGACGCCCCGGTCAAGGTGGTGGCGGCGCAGGTTGGCTATGGACACGTCAGCAATTTTTCCCGCGCCTACCGCGCCCGCTTCGGCGAGCCGCCGGCGCGCACCCTGCGCCGGGCATTGACCCGCTAAGCCCGCGCCGGCGGGTGCCGGTTCGACGGGACCGGGAAAAACATGCACTATTTGCCTGCCTCGAACCCGACACTCCCATCAACCGTGTCCCCCGGGCCGGCGCCCGCTTGACGCCGGCCCCGATCATTGGAGGAAACAGGGGTAATGAAAAAGCAAGACAATGCACCCATGAACCCGCTACCACTGGATTCTGAAACCATGCCGCTTTGGAGCCGGGCCGGCTTTTTGATTCGCCGTCTCAACCAGATCCACTACGCCATGTTCCTCAGTGAATGCGAAGAGTTCGACCTTACTCCGGTGCAGTACGGCATTCTCACGGAACTGCGCGAACACCCGGATATCGATCAGATTTCGCTGGCCCAGGAAGTGGGCATCGACCGCAGCAATGCCGCCGATATCCTGCGCCGCCTGGAGAAACGGGGCCTGGTCAGCCGCCACCCCAGCCAGCGCGACCGCCGCATGAAGCTCAGCCGCCTCACCGCCGAGGGCGAGCGCATCACCCTGCGCATGTACGACAGCATGCGCCGCGCCCAGGACAAGCTGTTGTCGCCGCTGCCGCCGGAAGATCAGAACGCCTTTATCATGATGCTGATGCGGCTGGTGAGCGCCAACAATCACCTGGGCCGCGCCGTGTTCCATCCCACCTGACCGCCCACCGCCCGTGTTTGCCCGTTTATCCCGCCTTTTGGGAAGCACACTGACTATTGGCCTGATCAATGACAAGGGCATAAAAGGCAATTACCTTTAAATACAATAACTTATAGGTATTTTCCGGGCTTTCCACTTCCTTGAAATTAGGAAGTATACTGATATATATTGCGATGAAAGGCCCCTCCCGGTGTGCAGCCGGAGCGCGGGCCCTTCGCTTTGCTATCAGGAGAGGCCCATGCCCAGCACCTTTTTGTACGGCCGCAATGTCCACGCCAACGGCATCCGCCAGCACGTACTTCGCTACGGCGGCCGGGGCCCGGCCCTGCTGCTGATTCCCGGCATCACCAGCCCGGCGGTGACTTGGGGCTTCGTGGCGGAACGCCTGGGCCGGCACTTCGACACCTGGGTGCTGGACGTGCGCGGCCGCGGCCTGTCCGAGAGCGGCGCCCATCTGGATTACGGACTGGACGCCTGCGCCGACGACGTGCTGGCGCTGATCTCCGCCCTGCAGCTGCGGGACGTAACCGTGGTGGGGCATTCCATGGGCGGCCGCCACGGCATTCGCGCCGTCAAACGCGGCGGCGCCGACAGCGGCATTGCCCGGCTGATCATGGTGGACCCGCCGGTGTCCGGCCCCGGACGTCGTGAATACCCCAGCGCCTGGCCCTGGTACCAGGACTCCATCGTCGAATGCGAAAAAGGCATCGACGGGGAGCGCATGCGGCACTACTGCGCCACCTGGAGCGACGAGCAGCTGCGGCTGCGCGCGGAGTGGCTGCACACCTGTGATTTACGCGCGGTGAAGACGAGTTTTGATGGCTTCCACCAGGATGACATCCATGCCGACCTGCCCGCCCTGACCCACATCAAGACCGGATTGATGGTGGCCGGCCGGGGCGGCGTGATCCAGCCCGAAGACGAGCAAGAACTGCGCGGCCTGCTGCCGGACCTGCGCATCGCCCGCACCCCCGACGCCGGGCACATGATTCCCTGGGATGACCTGGAGGATTTCTTCCGCGCCCTCGGCGAACTGCTCGATCAACCGCTGTAAGCGCTCTGACAACAAGGACACGCGCCATGACTACCTATCGCATCGGACAAATCGTTCCCAGCTCCAACACCACCATGGAAACGGAAATTCCCGCCATGCTGCGAGCCCGGGAGAGCCGTTACCCGGAACGTTTCACCTTCCATTCCAGCCGCATGCGCATGCACAAGGTGACCCCGGAAGAACTGAAAGCCATGAACGCCCAGGGTGCGCGCTGCGCCGCCGAGCTGGCGGACGCCCGGGTGGATGTGATGAGCACCGCCTGCCTGGTAGCGATCATGGCCCAGGGTCTGGGCTATCACCGCCAGACCGAGGAAGAACTGCGCCAGGCGGCCCGGGAGAATCACTGCCAGGCGCCGGTGATGACCTCCGCCGGTGCTCTGGTGGAAGGGCTGCATATTCTCGGCGCCAAAAAAGTGGCGCTGCTGGCGCCCTACATGAAACCGCTCACCGAAAAGGTGGTGGCCTATATCGAGCATGAGGGCGTGGCGGTCAGCGACTGGCGCTGCTTTGAAATCCCCGACAACCTGGAAGTGGGCCGCCGCGATCCGCTTAAACTGATCGAGGACGTGGCCGAGCTGAAAACCAGCGGCGTGGACGCGGTGGTGCTGTCCGCCTGCGTGCAGATGCCGTCGCTGCCGGCGATCCAGACCGTGGAAGATGCGTTGGGCATTCCGGTGGTGTCCACGGCGGTGTGCACCGTGCGCGGCATGCTCGACCGGCTCGGCCTGGAACCGGTGGTGCCCGGCGCCGGCGCCCTGCTCAGCGGTCGCTACCCGACTCCGGAGGCGAAGGCGTCATGAGCAGCGCCAGCGACAACTACGCCGGCGTCTGGGACACCCGCATCGGCTTCGGGCAACGCCCGGCGTTGATCAGCATCGACTTCATGAAGGCCTACACCACCGAGGGCGCCGACCTGTACGCCCCCGGCGTGGTGGCCGCCCTGCCCCGGGCCGCCCGCGCCCTGGCCGCCGCCCGTGATCACCGCCTGCCGGTGATCCATACCAATATCCGCTATCAACCCGGCGGTTTTCTGGACGGCGGGGTCTGGGTAAAGAAAGCGCCGGTGATGAAAGCCATGGTGGACGGCAATCCGCTGGCGGAATTCTGCGATGAAGTGATTCCCCGCGACGACGAACTGGTGATCACCAAGCAATACGCCAGTGCCTTCTTCGGCACCTCCCTGGCCGCCACCCTCACCGCCCTGGGCGTCGACACCCTGGTACTGGTCGGCTGCTCCACCAGCGGCTGCATCCGCGCCTCCGCGGTGGACGGGCTGCAGCACGGCTTCCGCGTCATGGTGCTGCGCGACGGGGTCGGCGACCGCCACCCGGCGCCCCATGAGGCCAACCTCTTCGACATCAATGGCAAGTACGGCGACGTGATCGACACCGCCGAGTTCCTCGACCATCTCCAGCAAGCAGGATCCAAGCAATGACAACGATTAAGAAAATCGCCCTGGAAGAACATTTCATGGCGCCGGGTTTCCAGGAATACACCGCCATGTTCTTCGACAAGATCGGATCGGCGGATCAACAGGACCTGGCCGCGCGCCTGGACGACTTCGACCAGCTGCGCCTGGAAGAGATGGACCGCCACCACATTGAAACCGTGGTGCTGTCCCAGTCCGGCCCGAGCGTGCAGGCGGAAACCGATACCCAACGGGCGATCCGCCGCGCACGGGAAAACAACGACTACCTGGCGGATCGCATCGCCCCCCACGGCAACCGTTACGCCGGCTTCGCCACCCTGGCCATGCAGGACCCCAAGGCGGCCGCCGATGAACTGGAATACGCGGTCCGTGAACTGGGTTTCAAAGGGTCCCTGGTGAACGGTCACACCAACGGCGTCTATTACGACGACCCGGCCTACGACTCATTCTGGGAACGCATGCAGGACCTGGACGTGCCCCTGTACCTGCACCCGATCAACCCCTGGAAGGAAGTGGATTCCATGCGCGGCCATCCGGAGCTGGCCGGCGCGGTGTGGGGCTGGGGCGTGGAAACCGGCACCCATGCGCTGCGTCTGTTGTTCGGCGGCGTCTTCGACCGCTTCCCGGATCTGAAAATCATCATCGGTCATATGGGCGAAGGCCTGCCGTTCATGCGCTGGCGTTTCGACAGCCGCTTCCCGGTCTATGCCCAGGGCGTGACCCTGGAGCGGGCGCCGTCGGAGTATTTCGGCCGCAATATCGTGATCACCACTTCCGGGGTGTGCTCGGCACCGACCCTGATGGCGGCCATCGGCGAGATGGGCGAGGACAGCGTGCTGTTCTCCGTGGACTATCCCTACGAATCCACGGAACTGGCCACCCGCTTTATCGACGACGCGCCGATGAGCGATGAAGTGCGCGCCAAGGTGTGCCGCGACAACGCCAAACGCTTGCTGAAACTCTGAATCATCACGGGCGCCATGGACGCCCGACGAAAAAAAGCGGGCAATCGACCCGCCATATGAATCAAGGCGGTGCACCAGCACCAATAAAGTGCTCTAGCATACAAAAAAGTCGGATGTTTACCGGGCCGTGTCTGGCACAGCAATTGCTTTTGACATCTTGGGCCACTCGGCTCCCGGCAATAGATCAGCATACTGACTATTAACAACAGGCGTTCAGGGATGAACCGGATCCCGTTCCCGGTTTTCGACCGAATCGCACATAAAAGGTACTGAAAATGAAAGCATACGCAGCCCTACGCCACGCGCTTCTGATCGCCACCACCCTGGCCCTGACCCTCCCGGGCCTCGGCCACGCGAATGCCCGCGTCGGCCATGTGGAAGCCGCCGACCAGCCATTGGACAAAGTGCTCAAACTGAGCGCCAAACAGATCGCCGAAAAAACCGATGGCCGTGTGGAATTTTCCGTCTTCCCCTCCTCCCAGTTGGGCAACGCCCGCGCCATGACCGAGGCGGTACAGCTTGGCATGCAGGATGCCGTGGTGGTGCCCGCCGCCTTTATCGGCGGCTTCAACCCGCTGGTTTCGATCCTCGATATTCCCTACCTGATTCCCACCAACGACGCCCAGGCCGATGCCCTGCGCAAGAGCGAGTTCGGCGTTGCCCTGCTGGATTCCTTCAAGGAAAAAGGCTTCGAGGCCGTGGCCCTGTGGCCCGGTGGCTTCAAGCACTTCACGTCCAACAAGAAGCTGGAAGGCATCGACGATTTCAAAGGCCAGAAATTCCGCATCATGGATTCCCGGGTGCTGCGCGCCCAGTTCGAAGCCGTGGGCGCCCAGGCCATGCCGATCCCGTTCGGTGACGTGTACACCTCGCTGCAAACCGGCGTGGTGGACGGCCAGGAAAACCCGCTGGATTCCATCGCCCGGATGAAATTCCACGAGGTGCAAAAGTACCTGCTGCTCTCCGCCCATGGCGTGGTGGAAAACGTGGTGCTGTTCAGCCCCACTTTCTGGGCCGGCCTGTCCGAGCAGGACAAGAAAATCGTGCGCCAGGTGTTCGTCGACAATGCGGTGGAGCTGGCCCGGGTGAAAGCGGAAAACCAGAAGCAAGCGCTGAAGGAAATCGAAACCGCCAACCTGACCATCAACAAACTGGATGACGCCCAACAGCAGGCCCTGCGTGAAAAAATGTACCCGGCGGCCCGCGATGCCTTTCTCAAGCAGGCGGGCAGCCAGGGGCAAACGCTGATTGACCTGTACGAAAACGTCTACAGCGACATCACCCAGTAACAGCCGCCGGAGCACGATCATGTGGACGAAACTCTGGGCCGCCCTGGCCTCGGTGGAACGGGTACTGCTGGTCTGTCTGATGCTGGCACTGCCGGTGATCTACGGCATCAATGTTCTGCTGCACAACCTCGCCCCTGGTCTAGCCCGGCATCTGGACGGCGTCGATGAACTGTCCCGCTTCATTCTGGTGTGGCTGGTGTGCGTCAGCCTCGGCTACACCATGGATAAAGGCCGCCATGTGTCGATGAACCTGCTGCAACGGTTCATCGGCCGCTCCCTGCTGTTCTGGGTGCAGCGCGTTATCGATGTGATCGGCGCGCTGTTCTGCGCCTACATGGCGTACATCGGCTGGCAGTTCCTGCAACGCATCATCGCCACCGGCCAGGTGAGCAATACCCTGGATGTTTCCATGGGCTGGCTGTACGCCGCCCTGCCCCTGGGCATGGTGCTGCTGACCCTGCGTTATGTGCGCTATGTGATTTTCCCCTCACATCGGCCGGCGCTCGACAGCACCGACTAGCCCCCGGCGACCAGGACTTTTTATGAAACCATTTTTTCTCACCGTCGTTGCCGTGGCCCTGTTCGTGGCGGGCGCGGAAATCTTTCTGGTACTGGGCGTTTCCGGCCTGCTGGGCAAGCACCTGTTTCTGGAAAACCTGCCCGACATCGTGATGGTCCAGAAGATGATCGGCGGCATCAATCAGTCCACCCTGCTGGCGATTCCGTTGTTCGTATTCGCCGCCGAGTTAATGGCCCGGGGCAGTATCGCCGCGCGCCTGACCGGCATGGTGGAGGCCTTTATCGGCCACCGCCGTGGCGGCCTCGGCCATACCACCACCGGCGCCTGCTTCGCCTTCGGCGCGGTGAGCGGCTCGGCACCGGCCACCGTGGCCGGCCTCGGCAAAATCCTGTTTCCCCGGCTGATCGCCACCGGTGCCAGCCGCTCCTTCGCGGTGGGCCTGATCGTGGCCACCGCGGAGATTTCCCTGCTGGTACCACCGAGCATCACGCTGATTATCTACGGCTGGCTCACCGGCACCTCGATCATTGATCTGTTCGCCGCCGGCCTGGCGGTGGGTACCCTGTTGGCGGCGGCCTTCACCGTGTACGTGCACATCAAAAGCCGCAAGGAAACCGCACCGCTTGGCGAAAAGGCCAGCCGCGAAGCGCGCTGCAAGGCGGTACAGGCGGCGCTGCTGCCCATCGGCATGCCGATCATCATTCTTGGTGGCATCTACAGCGGCCTGTTCACCACCACCGAGGCCGCCGCCGTGGCCGCGCTCTACGCGCTGCTGGTGGAGACCCTGATCACCCGGGCGTTGAGCTGGAAAGGCGTGGCCCAGGTGGCGGAATCCTCCGCGCTGATCACCACCACCCTGTTCATTATTCTTGCGGTGGGCAGCTTCGCCAGTTATCTGGTCACCGTGGCCGGCGTGCCGGCGTCCATCGGCGCCTTTATCGCCGGCGCCGACATCAGCGCCTTGCAGTTCCTGCTGATCGTCAATGTGGTGTTTCTGATCGCCGGCATGTTCATGGACCCGGTGTCCATGCAGATCGTGCTGGTGCCGGTGCTGGCGCCGGTGGCCATGGCCCTGGGCGTGGACCCGGTGCAGTTCGGCATTATCGTGGTTCTGAACGTGGCCATCGGCACCATCACGCCGCCGTTCGGCCTGGATCTGTTCGTCGCCTCCAGCGCGCTGCGCGTACCGGTCACCGAGATCATCGCCGGTGTCTGGCCGTTCCTGCTGGTCAACCTGGTGGTGTTGATGCTGGTCACCCTGTTTCCGTCCGTATCCACCTTCCTGCCACATCTGCTGCATGACTAACCGTGGTGGGCGGGTGGATTTTTTTGTACTATTAGGAAGTATACTGATTAAATTGCGAGGTTGATCTCCATGGCCTGGACCCCAGTGAAGGGCGCCGACGCACTGTCTCCTGATGGCGGCGTCATGGCCGTTACCATCGACAAGATACCGGTGGCCCTTTATCGATTTGGCGAGGACTATCTTGCCACCGGCAATATCTGCACCCACCAGTTCGCGCTGCTCAGCGACGGCTTCGTGGAAGACGGTTGCGTGGAATGCCCGCTGCACCAGGCGCGCTTCGACGTGCGTACCGGCAAAGCCCTGTCCGGGCCGGTGAACAAGGACCTGGACACCTACGCGGTCAAAGTGGAAGACGGCCAGGTGTTCGTGGATGTCACCCGCCCCGCGGAGATTGCCGAGACGCCCGCCGACAACCGCATCGCCATGACCGAACAACGGGATCAACGCTGCTTCGTGATCGTCGGTGGCGGCCAGGCCGCCGCCAGCGCCGCCCGGGCGCTGCGCGATGCCGGCTTCACCGGCACCGTGAAACTGTTCGCCCGGGAACAAGCGTTGCCCTATGAACGCCCGCCTCTGTCGAAGGCGATCCTGCTGGGCGAGGCGCCGCTGCACGGCCCCACTCTGCTGGACAGCGCCGACGCCGCTGAGCTGAACATCGAGCTCCACCTGGGCGTCACGGTCACCGATATCGACGCGGAGCGGAAAGTCCTCACCGCCAGCAACGGCGACAACCACGCCTACGATCAACTGCTGCTGGCCACCGGCGCCTCGCCCCGGCCGCTGCCGATTGCCGGCGCGGATCTGCCGGCGGTGCACAGCCTGCGCACCCTGGAAGACGCCATCGCCTTCAAACGCGCCCTGCAACCGGGCCGCCATATCGCCATTATCGGCAGTGGTTTTATCGGTCTGGAAGTGGCGTCGGCGGCCCGCCAACGGGGCTGTGAAGTGACCCTGGTGGAAGCCGCGCCGCGCATCTGCAGCCGCGCCCTGCACCCGATGGCGGCGCTGCGCGTGCATAAGCTGGCGGAACAGAACGGCGTGCGCATTCTCACCGAGGTGCAGACCACCGCCTTTGAGCCGGCCGACGGCGGCGTGGCCCTGAAACTGAACAACGGCGATACCCTGCGCGCCGACAGCGTGCTGGTCGGCATCGGCGTGATTCCGGAAACCGCCCTGGCGGAGAGCCTGGGCCTGGAAATCGAAAACGGCATCGTGGTGGACCGCTTCGGCCGCACCGGCCTGGACGGCGTGTTCGCCGCCGGCGATGCCGCCGTGACACGCCGCCAGGACGGCACCCTGCTGCGCCTGGAGTCCTGGCAGAACGCCCAGGAACAGGCCGCCGCCGCCGCCCGCACCATGGCCGGCCAGGACACCGCCCACGATGCCGTGCCCTGGTTCTGGAGCGACCAGTTCGGGCACAACATCCAGATGCTCGGCCTGCCCACGGCGCACGACCAGATGGTCGCCCAACCCGGCTCCAACGGTGCCGAAACCCTGTATTTCCACAACGGTGAACGGCTCACCGGGGTGATCGCCTTCAACGATCCCGGAGCCATCCGCCGTGGCCGCGAATGGCTGCGCCGCGGGTTGTCCGTGGACGCCCTGAACCGCCTTTTGGAAAACACCGCCGGCGGCGCCGGTGAGTCCCGTCTGCCCGCCCAACTCCGGAGAGGAACGATGAGCGATCTGTCCAACTACTATGTCTGGCCCCGGGAAGGTCTGACCCGCGTGCCGGACTGGGTGTACACCGACCCCTACATTTTTGAACTGGAAGTGGGACGCATCTTCCACGGCCCCACCTGGAACTATGTGGCCCTGGAAGTGGAAATTCCCAACGCCGGCGATTTCAAACAAAGCAACGTGGGCCCCACCCCGGTGGTGGTGAGCCGCGACCAGGACGGCGACATCAATGTGTTCGTCAACCGCTGCTCGCACCGGGCCGCCCAGTTCTGCCGTGACCTGCGCGGCAACGCGGAAGAGTTCGTCTGCCCGTACCACCAATGGTCCTACGACCTGAAGGGCAACCTGGCCGGGGTGCCGTTCCGGCGCGGCGTGGACGGCAAGGGCGGCATGCCCAAGGACTTCAAGACCTGCGACCACGGCCCCACCAAGCTGAAGGTGACCACCCGCCATGGCGTGGTGTTCGCCTCCTTCGATCACGATATGAAGCCGCTGGAGGACTACCTGGGCCCGGACATGCTGCGCGAGTTCGACGCCACCTTCGACGGCCGCGAGCTGAAGCTGCTGGGCTATTACCGCAACTCCCTGCCGGGCAACTGGAAGCTCTACCACGAGAACCTCAAAGACCCCTACCACGCCACCCTGCTGCACACCTTCCTGGTCAGCTTCGGGCTGCTGGTGGCCGGCAACAAGTCGCAGATGATCTGTGACGAGACAGGGCTGCACGGCGCCATGGCCTCGGCGAAAAGCGACGGCGGCACCGTCAGCGAGGAAAACCAGAAAGAGATGCGCGCCTACCGGCCGGAATTCCAGCTGGAACGGGAAGACATGCTCGACTTTATTCCGGAGTTCAACTCCCAGTGGAGCGTCACCATGTTGACGATCTGGCCCAACCTGATCGTACAGCGGGAAATGAACACCCTGGGCGTGCGCCAGATCGTGCCCAGCGGCCCGGACGAGTTCGTGATGAACTGGACCATGTTCGGCTTCGCCGACGACGACGAGGAAATGACCCGCCACCGCCTGCGCCAGGGCAACCTGATGGGCCCGGCCGGCTTCCTCGGCCTGGAAGACAACGAGGCGATCAAATTCGTCCAGGACGGCATGAAGCGCACCCAGCCCGGTGAGCATCTGGTGGCGCTGGACCCGGACACCCCCACCGGCACCGCCGACACGCTGATTTCTGAATCCGCCATCCGCGCCATGTACCAAAGCTGGCGCCAGGCCCTGGACATCGAATAAGGGAGACCGTTATGGAAGCGATCAAGAAAAACCCGGCCGCTCCCGGGCTCGACCAGGGGCAACTGGTCCATGCCATCGAGCGTTTCAATACCGACTACTGCCGCGCCCTGGACGACGGGCGCCTGCACGACTGGGTGGAGTTCTTCACCGAGGACGCCAACTACGTGGTGTCCGGCCGTGAAAACCACGACGCCAATCTGCCGGTGGGGCTGGTCTACTGCGAAGGCAAGGGCATGCTCAAGGACCGCGCCCTGGCGATCTTGGAGACTTCCATGTTCGCGCCCCGCTACCTGCGCCACTTCGTCACCAATACCTACGCCGAGCCCCAGGACGACGGTACCATCGTCGCCGGCGCCAACTACATGCTCACCCAGGTACTGATGGACCAGCCCACCGCCACCCTGCATCAGGTGGGCTGCTATCTGGACCGCTTCGTGTTCGAGCAGGGCGAATTGAAGCTCAAGGAACGGCGGGCCATCTACGACAACCTGCTGCTGAACAACGACCTGGTTTATCCGGTGTAACCCTCTTGGCGCGCCCGCGTGGCGCGCTTTTTTTATTGCATCGCCCCGCAGCAGGCCGCTTTTACGAAACCGGTTTGGCGTGGGGAAAGCGCGGCGCGTCATCGGCAAGCCGACACCAGGGCGCCTGTTCCGCCACATAG
>CENV01007120.1_pt1 | contig 16416 bp, 13 predicted proteins | sample 530231 | NCBI WGS metagenome assembly CENV01 (sample SAMEA2619815, study PRJEB7988) | marine metagenome | biome: marine biome (ENVO:00000447); feature: surface water layer (ENVO:00002042); material: "saline water (ENVO:00002010), including plankton (ENVO:xxxxxxxx)" | depth 5 m | reverse complement strand
CGTTGGCATGATGATCAAACGCCGGATCGCGGCTGAAGCCGCTCCTACGGTAACGGCAAGAGCCGTGGATGCGGCCGGGCGGAAACCGCCCGGCCCGGGTCCGTCGGTTATTGCGGCGCCAGGGCGTCCAGCAGCAGCAGGCTGTTGGCCTCGATGGCGGTGGTGATCACCCGGCGGGGGTCGATGATTTCGAACTTGGGATTGTGGTTCATCGGCGGCAGTTTGCCGGTGGCCATGTAGTTCTTGACCACGTCCGCGGGCCCGCCGCCCACTTCCATGAACAGGGTCTGGGTGTCCTCGATGCCGGCCACCAGCATGGGGAAGTCCTCGGAGCCCATCACCGGCGGGAAGCCGGGCATCACCGCGCCTTTGCCAAGACCGGCGGCCAGCAGTTGCTGGGCATGCTTGGCCAGCGCTTCGTCGTTGTAGACCGGCTCGGAGTACCCCTTGAAGGTGTACTCCGGCATGTTGTCGTCGGCCACGCCGGCGGCCAGGGCGATGCCGTTGGTTTCCCGTTTGATCGCTTCGATCATCTGATCGCGCACCGATTTTTCGTACCAGCGCAGGTTCAGTTTCAGCACACCGCTGGCGGAGATCACGTTATTGGCTTCGCCGATCTGGCTGGCGCCCACGGTGAGCACCGCCGGTTTTTGCGGGTCCACGTTGCGGCTGACGATGGTCTGGTAGGCCATCACCGAGCGGGCGCCCATCACCACCGGGTCGATGGTGAGCTGCGGCGTGGAGCCGTGGCCGCCGACACCGTGCAGGGTGACATCCAGCTGGTCGCTGCCGGCCATGCGACGACCGGCGCGCACCGCCACCGTGCCCGAGGGCCAGGCCGGGAAGACGTGGGCACTGATCAGCAGTTGCGGCTTGGGCACCTGGTCATAGAGGCCGTCGTCGACCATGGCCTGGGCGCCTTCCAGCAGTTCTTCCGCCGGCTGCGCCACCAGCACCAGGGTGCCGGACCAGTCGTCCCGGGTATCGCGCATCACCTTGGCGATGCCCAGCAACCAGCTCACGTGGGCATCGTGGCCACAGGCGTGGGCCACATGCACCTTGCTACCGTCGTCCAGGGTCACCTGTTTGCGGCTGGCGTAATCCAGGTCGGTGTCTTCCTGCAGCGGCAGGCCATCCATGTCGCTGCGGAACATGACCACCGGCCCGTCGCCGTTTTTCAGTACCGCCGCCACGCCGGTGCCGCCGATGCCGGTGTGCACCTTGTAGCCGAGCTTCTTGAGGCGCTTGCTGACCATCTTGGCGGTTTCGGTTTCCTGGAAACCCAGTTCCGGATTGGCGTGCAGGTGCTTGAAGGTGCTCTCGAGCTGGTCCCCCTGGGCTTCGGCCAGTTCCGCCACCCGTTCGTTCAGCCCGCTGGCCGCCTGGGCTCCCGCCGTGGCCAGCAACAGCGCCGCCGCCAGCGGTTTCCGCCATGACAATGAAACAGACATACACTCTCCCTCGCTGAAAAAGGGACCCGGAGGTCCTTTATTGGAATTGATTTTCGCGGAGACCATAACCAGTCCACCGCCACAAGCCAAGCGCACGCCGGCACCGCCCTCCCGGTAGGAGCGGCTTCAGCCGCGATCCGGCGTTGATCATCACACCCACCGGTGATCGCGGCTGAAGCCGCTCCTACGGGGAGGTCTCGAGGTGGCGGCGCAGGCCTTTCTTGTAGAAAGCCCAGGCCATGGCGCCGGCCAGCAGGTTGCCGGCGCCGGCGCCGATGGCCAGGCCGGTGAGGCCGCCCAGCCAGGCCCCCAGCCACAACAGCGGCAGGTAACAGGCGAACAAACGCAGGAAGGAAATCAGCATGGCGCGCATGGGCCAGCCCAGGGCATTGCTGGCCGACACCACCAGCATGCATACGCCCAGCAGGCCGTAGCTGGGCGGCAGGAAGCGGATCAATTGGGTGAGGGCGTCACGCACCGCCGGGCTCTCCACCAGCAGCGCCGCCAGGGGCGCGGCGCACAGTGCCGCCAGCACCCCCAGCACCAGTTGCCAGATCACCACCATGCGGGCGGCGGCGGCCATCACCCGCTCCACCTCTTGCCAGCGGCCGGCGCCGTAACAGCGGCCCAGCCAGGGCGGCAGCGCCATGGTCATGCCCAGCACCAGCACGATGGAGAAGCTCTCCAGCCGGCTGGTCAGCCCCCAGGCGGCCACCGCCGATTCCCCCAGCCGCGCCACCAGGCCGGTGGCCAGCATCGCCGCCAGGGGCGGCATTAACTGGCTGACCATGGCCGGGCCGGCAATGTGGGCGAACGGCCCGGCGGACGCCCGGGCCTCCGCCAGTACCCCGTCGCGCTCCAGCCAGCCGCGCCCGCGCAGGAACCAGGCGGTGGTCAGGCCACCGGTGGCGAACGCCGCCAGCGAGGCCCAGGCGGCCCCCTCCAGGCCCAGGGCGGGCACCGGCCCGAAACCGAAAATCAGCAGCGGATCGAGGGCCAGGTTCACCAGGCTGGTGAGTATCATCATGGTGCCGGGGAAACGGGTGTTGCCGTGGGCACGGAACAGGCTGTAGCCGAAGTAGGCCATGGCACCGGTCCATGAGGCCAACACCTGCACGCTCCAGAACGGCCGGATCACATCGCGCAGCCGTTCGCTAGCGCCGAGCAGGGCGAACGCCGGGTCCTGAATCGCCCACAGCAGCCACAACAGCGCCGCCATCACCGCGCCGCCGCCGATCAGCACCAGCACCCCCAGCCGGCCGGCGCGATGGCCCTGGCCGGCGCCGATGGCCCGGGAGATCAGCGCGGCAATGGCGATGCCCATGCCCACCTGCACGCCGATGGTGAGAAACACCAGGGGAAAGGTGAACGACTGGGCGGCCAGGGGCTCGGTGCCGAGGCGCGCCACGAACACGCTGTCCACCAGGTTGAAGCCCAGCAACGACATCACGCCCAGGGTCATGGGCCAGGTCTGCTGCCAGATTTGACGGGTCAGGGAGGCGTCGGCGTGGCGCACTGGGGCTCCGGCGGTAACGGGAGCGGCAAGCCTAACACAGGAAGGGGGACGTGATCGGCGTCGGGTCGGGGGGATGACGGCGGCGGGAGAGATCGCGACTGAAGTCGCTCCTACAGGCGCTTTCGACCCGCCGTAGGAGCGACTTTAGTCGCGACAATCACAAAGGCATAAGCCGGTCGGCAAGCTTGCCGGTTTCCACCAGCTCCAGAAACTCGTCGCCCAGGCGCCGGCTTTCGTCGATGGCCTGGCGCCAGGTTCGCTCCCGGCCCGGGTCGTCGCCCAGGTAGCGCTTGAAGTCGGAGCGATCCGGCAGCTTGCCGTTGGGCAGGCGGGCCAGGTAGTCCGCCGACGGCGCCACCAGCAGGGTGCGGGCCAGCCGGCCCGGGTCGCCATTGCGCCAGCGCAGCGGCTTGTCGAACCAGCCCGGTATCACCCGGTCGGTGAAATGGGGATAGAGCACCAGCCCCTCGCTGCGGTAGGGCAGGTCCAGGTGGTAATCCAGCAGCCCACCGTCCCGGTACACCCCGGGCGGCGCGCCGGGGATGTCGCGCACCCCTTCCAGCACCATGGGGATGGCGGCGCTGGCCAGCAGTACCGCGCGCAGGTTTTGCACATCCAGGGGGATGGCGTGGGTGGTAAAGTCGCGCAGCGCTTCCAGGGGCAGCTCCGGTTCGCCGGTGTAGGCCAGGCCCCGTTCCATAAAGGCGCCCAGGGCTCGGCGGCTGACCAGGTTGCCACCGATCACCCCGGCCAGGCCGAGCCCCAGTCCCAGGGGCCGGTCGCCCCGGATCACGCCCCGGCTGCGGATCACCACCACCACCAGCCGGTAATCCGGGTTGGTGAGGATACGGTCGTCGCTGTCGGCGAGCAGATCCGCCAGCATCTTCTCACAGCGGCGGGACACCTCCCGGGGTGTGACACCCTTGGGAAAACGCTGGGAGGTGTAGAGATCAGCCAGCCGCGCCAGCCGGTGCGCCGCCTCGCGGCCGTCCCGGGCGCCGGCCACGGCGGCGAACCGCCAGCTGCCAATGGAGGCGCCGATCAGGGTGCGCCGGCGCGGCGCCCGGGGTAGGAAGTCGCCGAACACCGCCCGGTCCAGGCCGGCCAGGCCCACCGCCTTGGGTCCGCCGGCGGCGCCGGGCACGATGTCCACGTCCTCGGCGCGCAGGCCGTGATCAAGAAGGTGCTGTCGGGCTTGCGCGCCGGCGCGCAATATCAGCGCCGGCTCGCGGGTATGAATGGCGGGCAAGACGGTTCCCCCGGCTAACGGATCCGGGCCATGCTAACCGCTGGCGCGGGAAACACAATGACGGGAATGGTTGCTCGGTTCCGTTACCTTCAGTTCCTCTCTTGAGGATGGCAGTACAACACCAGGGCACCATCCGCTTCACTCTCACTGAGCGGTGGATTCAACGGATCCTCGGAGGCCAGGATCACATCATAGGTTCGGGAACCGCTGAGCGAGCAATTCACCCGGGCGAACCGTTCCTCCGGATTGACGCCGGTCCGCGCCACCACCAGATTGAGGCTGCTGGCATTGGTGCTCTGGTATTCGGTGGCCTGCCCCAGGCGCAAGCCAGTGGAGAAGTAATTGCCGGTGCCGGCGTCGTTGTAACGCAGAGAGAAACCTCTGGCGTCCAGATCTTCCGGGTCCACCGTGTTGATAACCCGGAAACGGGCACCGGAACTCACCTCACCGCCATCCTGTTCAAACAGCGCGATATCGGTATTGAAACCGGTATCACCGTAGGACACGGCGGTGTAGTTCTTGTTGTTCACCAAATCGACCCGGGTGCGGAACAGCCGACCGCTGCTGTTCTCGCCCGCCAACGACACGCTGTTGTCATCGTTGTCATTGGCGTCATCGATACGGACCCGCAGTTCCGGCCCTTCATCACCGCGCGAATAGCCGATACCGGAAGCGCTGTCACTGTCATCTTCCCCGGTCAGCGAGACATCCACCGTCAACAGGCTCTGATCGGCGGCGCCATTGCTGGTGATCTGGTTGTAATAGAACACCGAAGCGTCGGAACGCAGGGAACCGCCGAAGCCGCCATCCTCGTCGTCGCCGCAACTGCTTGCCACCGCCGCCGCCACCAGAACCGGCATGACATAGAACAGATTCATGGTTGTCTCCCGGGATTACTTCCCTGTTCTTGCTGTTGATCATCGGGACCGGGCTCTTCCGGCACCGGTTCCGTGTTGAATTCCTGGATGAAAATCTGCCAGAACGCCACGAACAGGCCGGCCATCAGCGGGCCCAGGGCGAAACCGGTGATGCCAAACAAGGACAGACCACCCAAGGTGGAATAGAGCACCACATAATCGGGCAATTTGGTATCCCGGCCAACCAGAATTGGGCGCAGAAGATTGTCCACCAGGCCGATCACCAGGGCACCGAACAGGGTCAGAATCACCGCGTCGCCGATCTCGCCCACGGCATACAGATAGAGCGCCACCGGCAGCCAGATCAGGCTGGCGCCCACCGCCGGAATCAGGGACAGCAACGCCATGGCCACGCCCCACAGCACCGCCGCCGGGATGCCGAGAAACCAGAAAATCAGGCCGCCGAGCAAGCCCTGCACCGCCGCCACCACCAGATTGCCCTTGATGGTGGCGCGGGTGATTTCCGCGAATTTTTTGAACAGCAGCCGCTCCCGGTCATCGCCCAGGGGCAGCGCCCGGATCAGCATGTTCACCAGCTTGGGGCCGTCGCGCAGCAGGAAGAAGGTGAGGTAGAGCATCAGGCCCAGGTCGATGAAGAACTGGAAGGTGTTCTGGCCCACCGCCAGGGCACGCTTGCCGAGAAACTGGCCGGCGCTCTTGATGCCTTCGATCAGTTGCTGGCCCAGGTTGCCGAATTCCACGCCGGCCCGTTCCAGCAGGTGGTAAGCGGAGGGGAAACCGGTGCGGAAGGTGTCGATGTATTTCTGCGGGTCCAGATTGCCTTGCTGCAGTTTCTGGTAGGTGGCCACGCCCTCGGTGACGAAGGAAGTCGCCACCGCCAGCACCGGAATCACCACCAGCACCGTGCATACCAGCAGGGTGGCCAGGGCCGCCAGGCTGTGCCGGCCGGGCCATTTGGTCAGCAGTTTCTTCTGCATCGGGAAGAAAATCAGCGCCGCCGCGCAGGCCCAGAAAATCGGCGCGAAGAACGGCTTCAGCAGCCACAGGAAGCCGATGCTCACCACCAGCAACAAGGCCAGGAAGGACTTTTGTTCAAGCGGCGAACGCATTGGTTCTCCTTATCCGCGCGGCCGGCTTGCGCAACCGCTCAGGCGGCCGCGCCGGCGGCCACCACCAGGGTGAAAATCAGATAACCGGTGTAGCCCAGATAGGCGGCCACCAGCACGCCGCCTTCCAGGCGGTTGATGCGGCCGCTGCCGGCGCCCCGGAAGCCGTAGCCAAACACAAACAGGGCCAGGGTCAGGACCGCCATCACCACCCAGTCCCGATACAGCAACGCGGGCTCCGTGGGCACCGGCGTGATGGCGCCGGCAATGCCCACCACCGCCAGGGTGTTGAACAGGTTCGAGCCTAGCACATTGCCCAGCGCCAGATCGTGTTCGTTCTTGCGAATCGCCGCCAGGCTGGAGGCCAGTTCCGGCAGGGAGGTGCCCACCGCCACCACGGTGAGGCCGATGATCAGATCACTGACCCCCAGGGAGGTGGCGATGGTCACCGCGCCCCACACCAGCAGCCGCGAACTGACCACCAGCAGCACCAGCCCCAGCAGCAGCCAGAACAGGGCCTTGCCCAGGGGCATGGGCTCAGCTTCCTGCCCGGCTTCCACCTCGCCACCCAGGGGGTCGCCCTTGCCGCTCATGCCCTGGTAAACGGACCAGCCCATCAACCCGACGAACACCGCCAGCAGCACCAGGGCGTCACGGAAGCTCACCTGACCATCCAGCAGCTGGTAGCCGGACACCAGGGTGATCACCGCCAGCACCGGCAACTCCCGGCGCAGCACGGTGGAGTGCACCGCGATCGGGCTGATCACGGCGGTGAGCCCGAGAATCAAAGCGATATTGGTGATGTTGGAGCCATAGGCATTGCCCAACGCCAACCCGGGATTGCCGTCCAGGGAGGCCAGCGCCGAGACCACCATCTCCGGGGCGGAGGTCCCGAAACCGATCACCAGCATGCCGATCAGCAGGGTCGGCATGCCGGCATGGCGGGCGGTGGCGGAAGCACCGTCGACAAACCGGTCGGCGCTCCAGATCAGCAAAATCAGCCCGGCGATCACCGCGCCTATGGCAAGCCCCAAAATTCACCTCCGAAAAGCAGTTGAAAGTTAAAAGTTGAAAGTTAAAACGCGGGCAACGCCGTGCCGGGTCACTGCCGTGCCCGCGTCCGAAGCCGCCCTTTTAACTTGTAACTTTGAACTTTCAACTTGTCGCTGTTTGTTTTCTGTAAAGCCGGGCGCGGACGTCACCGCCGTCCTTTTCGCGCACCAACTCCCAGCCGTCCGGTACCGCCGGCGGGTCCGCCTGGCGGCGGGATTCCACGTAAATCAGGGCGTCGTTGGCGAGCAGGCCCAGGTCTTCCAGGGCGGCGCAGGCCGGGGTCGCCAGTCCCAGATCATAGGGCGGGTCGATGAACACCAGGTCAAAGCGGTCGGCGCAGCGCGGCAGCCATTTGAGCGCGTCGGCGCAGTGTACCTTCACCCGGTCGCCGAACAGAGGCGCCAGTTGCCGGCTCAGGTCAGCGCAGCGCTCGCGTTTGCGCTCCACCAGGGCGGCGTGTTCCGCGCCCCGGCTGAGGGCCTCGGCGCCCAGGGCGCCGGAGCCGGCGAACAGGTCCAGCACCCGGGCGCCGGGCACATCCGCTTGCAGCCAGTTGAACAGCGTTTCGCGCATACGGTCCGAGGACGGCCGCAGATCGCCGCGCTGGTCGACGAAATGCAGCCGGTGCCCGCGGCGCTCACCGCCGATGATGCGAACCTGACCCTTACTGGTTTTGCCCCTGGGTTTCATCCTGTGCGCCTTGCGGCACGTCCGGCGCGCGCGGGCCGATACTGACGATGGCCAGCTTATCGGCGTCCAGGGCACGCTGGAACGCGTTGCGAATGTCCGCCACCGTGACCGTTTCGACCTGCTCATTGAAGCGCTGGAGGTAATCCAGCGGCAGGTCGTAGAAACCGATGGCGCCGAGCTGGCCGATGATATCGCTGTTGTCGGCGGTTTCCAGTGCCCGACGACCAAGAATGTTGGCCTTGGCGTTGTCGAGCTGCTCCTGGGTGGGGCCGTTGGCGATGAAGTCACGCAGGATTTTCATGGTCAGCCCCAGGGCCTGGTCGGCGTTGTCGTTGGCGGTCTGCAATTGCAGGCGGAACGGGCCGCCGCCGGCCATCGGCTGGAAGTAGCTGGACACGCCGTACACATAGCCGTGCTCCTCGCGCACCTGCTGGGTGAGCAGGGAGGCGAAGCCGCCGCCACCGAGGATGTAGTTGCCCACGTACAGGGCCACATGGTCCGGATTGCCACGCCAGGTGGCCTGGTTGCCGATCAGGATATGGGTCTGGTTGGAGGGGAAGTCGATATGCTCCACGGTGCGCTCCGTGAGGCGTTGGGCACGGGGCAGTCGCGGCGCCGGGCCACCCTCCGGCAGCGCCTCGCTCAGGCGCGCGGCAATCGCCTCCGCCTGCTCGCGGCTGGCGTCGCCGACCAGGGCGATCACCGTGTTGCCGGCGGCGTAGTAGCGCTGGTAGAAGCGCTGCACGTCGGCGCGGGTGATGCCGGGCAGGCTCTCCAGGGTGCCGGACTCCGGGTGGCCGTAGGGGTGGCCGGCGAAGACCACCTGCTGGAACGCTTTTTCCACCTGGGGCCCGGGCACCTGGCGGTCCATTTTCAGGCCCTGCAGGGCGCGGGTGCGAACCCGGTCCAGGGCGTCCTGGGGAAAGCTGGGGGAGCCGATCACCCGGGCCAGCAGATTCACCGCGTCGTCCCGCCATTGCGGGCGCGACAGGGTGCGCAGGCTGATCACGCCCATGTCCTGGTAGCTGCCGGTGGAAAAGCTGGCGCCCCGGTCCTCGAAGCCCCGGGCGATATCGTCCACGGTCAGCCCCTCGGCGCCCTCGCCGAGCAGCGCGCTGGTCATGGAGGCCAGGCCGGGCTGGTCGCCGTCACGGGCGCCGCCGGCGTTCATCACCAGGCGCACGTCCAGCATCGGCAGGGCGTCGGAGGGCACGAACAGCACCTTGGCGCCCTGGTCGGTGGTCCAGGATTGAATGGTCAGTTCCGGGGCCGCCGGCTTGGCCTGTTCGACCCGGGCGGCGGTGGTCGGAAAGCTGGCGCAGCCGGCCAGGGCCAGGGCGCACAGGGCGGCGGCGAAGGGTTTCCAGACGATCATTGCGACGCCTCCTGACGGGTGGATGGTGACGCCTCGGCGGGCGGCTCCGGCGGATATACATAGGCCACGGCGCTGCGTTCAGCCACCAGCCAGTCCCGGGCGGCCTGCTGCACCTGCGCCGGGGTTACTTTCTCCAGGTTCTCGTCGAACTGTTCGGACAGGCGCCAGTCCACGCCCAGCACCGACAGGCGGCCCAGCTCCATGGCCTGGCCCATCACCGAATCCCGCTGGAACACCTGCCCGGCCAGCACGCCGGCCCGCACCCGGTCCATTTCCTCGGCGCTCGGCGGCTGCTCGGCGATCCGGCGCACCTGCTCCTCAAAGCCTTGCTCCAGCTGCTCCAGCGTGACGCCCGGATTCGGCGAAGCGGAGAAACTGAAAGTGCCGTTGCCGCGCTGCAGGCCGTCATAGCTGGCGCCGGCACCGGCGGCCAGGCGCTGGCCGCGCACCAGTTGGCTTTCCACCCGGGCGCTGAGGCCGCCGTCCAGTACCCCGGCCAGCATGGTCAGCGCATAGAAAGTGGCCGGGTCCTCGGCGGTGGTCAGCGAGGGCACGTTGTATTGCATGAACAGGGCCGGCACCCGCACCGGCAGATGCAGGGTCATGCGGCGCTCGCCGGCGGGCGGGTCCAGGGTCGGTTTGGGGCGCGGCGGCGTTTCGCCGGCGGCCATGTCGCCGAAGAACTTGTCCACCAGCGGCCGCACCTGGGATTCGGTCACGTCACCGGCGATCACCAAGGTGGCGTTGCCGGGCACGTAGAAGCGTTGGTACCAGCTGCGCGCCTGTTCCGGTTTCAGTTGGGCCAGTTGGTCGCGCCAGCCGATGATCGGGTGAGCGTAACCGGTGCCGGGCCGCGCCACCGCCTGGAATTTCTCCTGGGCCAGGGCGAACGGCTGGTCGTCGGTGCGCTGGCGGCGCTCTTCCATCACCACCTGCAGCTCACGGTAAAAGTCGTCGTCCTCGATGCGCAGATTCTTGAGCCGCTCGGCCTCCAGCTCCAGGGCCAGCGGCAACCGCGAGGCTTCGTACTGCTGGAAATAGGCGGTGTAGTCGTAGCTGGTGAAGGCGTTGTTGGCGCCGCCGTAGCGGGCCACCAGCCGCGCGAATTCCCCGGGGGCCAGATGCTTGCTGTTGCGGAACATCATGTGTTCCAGCAGATGGGCAACGCCGGTTTCGTAGGGCGCCTCGTCGATGCTGCCGGCCTTGAACCAGATCATCACGGTGATCACCGGCGCGCGGTGGTCCTCGCGCACCAGCACCTTCAGGCCATTGTCGAGCTGGAACTCATGGGTGGGCAGGTCCGCCCGCGCGGAGACCGTCAGAACACTCAACGCCAGGGCGATCCACAATACTTTCATGCGCTTTCCTCTGAACAACCGGGGTCAGGGAACCGGCGATTATGATGGTAAGGCCCCGCCGACGCGAGCCGCCGCCGGGTCACCGGGTAGGACTGGCGCGGCGCCGGGAAGTTTCCCCCGCGCCGGCTTCCGGCTACAGAGGAAACTGGCGCAGCAGGGTTTCGCGCACCACCCGCACGATGCGCGCCAGGTGATCTTCGTCCAGCGCCTCTACCCCCAGCCGCCGGATCAGGGTGGTCCGGTGCACGCCGAACACGATGGCCTCACCATACAGGGCCTGCACCTCGATGATCACGTCCGGATCGGTGGCCGGCTTGCCACGCAGCGGCCCCACCAGCCGCGCCAGCAGCTCGTGGACCGGCTCGATCAGTTCGTCGTAGAGAATGTCCATGGCGGCGGTGGGCTGCATCTGTTCGCGCAGCAGGAAGTAGCCGATCTCGTACTTGTGGCGCTGGCTGAGGATTTTATCGAGCAGGGCGCCCACCAGCAGGGCCACGTCCTCGCGGGCCTGAACCAGGTCGGTGACGCCGCCGGCGTGGCGCTGGTGCACTTCCAGCACCGCCGGTTCCATGGCCGGGCGCACCATTTCCACGATGCGCCAGGCCACCGCCTGGTACAGCCCTTCCTTGGATTGGAAATGGTAGGGGATGGCGGCCTGGTTGGCCTTGGCGGCGTTGGCCAGGGCGCGGGTGCTGACCGCGTCGAAGCCCTGGCGGCTGAACAGCCGCAGGCCGGCGTCCACCAGCCGTTTGCGGGTGGCTTCGCTGCGTGACGGTTCGGAGGCCGGGCGCTGGCCCGACCCGGCGCTTTGCTGGGCCATGCTGGGTTCCGGATATTCGGGAGCAGCCGATATTAATTCAATCGATTGATTTTGTCATTGGACTGCTCAAGAATGTTGCCCGACTTGATGGGGAGGCCTTCATGCCCAACTTTCCTTCCGCACCCGGCCGCTGGCGCCAGCTGGCCACCGCCGTGCTGGCGGCGCTGTCGCTGGCCGCCTGCACCCTGGGGCCGGATTTCCGGTCCCCGGCGGACGATCTGGCCGGCGACTATCAGGTGTCCGCCCCGCAGGGCGACACCGCCCATGTCGACGGCCCCGGCGGCCAGGCCCAGCGCTTTACCGACGGGGCGCCCATCGCCGCCGACTGGTACCGGCTGTTCGGCTCACCGGTTCTCAACGACCTGATCCACCAGGCCATGGAAAACAGCCCGTCGCTGCGCGCCAGCCAGGCCAGCCTGCGCCAGGCCGCCCACCAGCTGGAAGCGGTGTCCGGCGCCGATCTGCCCGACCTGGACCTGTCCGGCGGCGCCACCCGCCAGCGCTCCAACGGCGCCCGGATCGGCCAGGACAATCCCATGTTCAACAGCGTCTTCAATCTCTATGAAACGCGCCTGGCCCTGAGCTACGACCTGGACCCGTTCGGCGCCTCCGACCGGGAGACCGAGGCCCAGGCGGCCCAGGTGGCCTACGCGCAAAACCTGCTGCGCGGCAGCATGCTGACGCTGGTGGACAACGTGGTGGTGACCACCGTGCGCCTGGCGGCGCTGCGCGACCGGGTCGCCGCCAGCGAGGCCATCGTCAACCTGCAAAGCGATCAGGCCAGCTTGCTCGGCGACCAGGAGCAGGCCGGTTCGGTGGCCTTCGCCGATGTGCTGCGCGCCCGCGCGCAACTGGCCGACACCCGCGCCGGACTGCCCGCCCTGCGCCACCAACTGGCGGTCACCGAACACGCCCTGGCGCAACTGGTCGGCGCCGACCCGGCCACCTTCCAGGCCCCGCCCCTGTCCCTCAAGGACCTGAACCTGCCGGCGGACCTGCCACTGAGCCTGCCGTCGGAACTGGTGCGCCAGCGCCCGGACATCCTGGCCGCCGAGGAGCGCCTGCACGCCGCCAACGCCCAGGTGGGCCTGGCCACCGCGCGGCTCTATCCGAGCCTGAGTCTCACCGCCAGCCTGGGCACGCTGGCCAACCACGGCGACGCCCTGTTCGAGCCGGCGGCCAAGGTCTGGAGCCTGGGCGCCAACATCACCGCGCCGCTGTTCCATGGCGGCACCCTGCGCGCCAACAAAAAAGCCGCCGAAGCGGCCTGGGAAGCGGAATACGCCCGCTACCGGGATACCGTGCTGGGCGCCTTCGTGCAGGTGGCCGACGTGCTCGACGCCATCGAGCGCGATGCCGATGCCCTGGAGGCCCGCGACCATTCCCTGGAAGCCAACCGGGACAGCCTGGCGCTGGTGCGCAAGCAGTACCGGGCCGGCGCCGCCGGCTACCTGGACGTGCTCAGCGCCGAGCAACGCTACAACCAGGCGCTGCTGTCGCGCATCGACGCGGTGCGCCAGCGCTATGTGGATACCGCCGCCCTGTACCACGCCCTGGGCGGCGGCTGGTGGGACGCTCCCCAGCGCGACGCCACCCCTGAACGGAACGACCGGACGGCCGCCGCGCCGGCCGCCCTCTGATCGCCGGAGACCTTTCATGGCCGAGCAAGACACGCACACCGACCCGGACCACACCGGTCACGCCCCCGACACCCAAGACCCCAACGGCAACACCGACCATAACAACGCCGACAACAATAATGCGGGCAAACGCAAACGCCTGCTGCTGATCCTCGCCGTGGTGGTAGTGATCGCCGCCGCCGGCTACGGCGCCTACTGGTTCCTCTGGGCCCGCTTCCACATCACCACCGAAGACGCCTACGTGGGCGGCAACGTGGTCAGCATTTCCCCCCGTATCAGCGGCACGGTGGTCTCGATCCACGCGGAAGACACCGACCGGGTGGTGGCCGGCGACCTGCTGATCACCCTGGACGACACCGACGCCCAGGTGGCCCTGGAAGAGGCCAAGGCCAATCTGGCCCAGACCGTGCGCCAGGTGCGTCAGCTGTTCGACCAGGCGAACCGCCTGGAAGCCACCGTGACCCTGCGCAAGGCGTCCCTGGAACAGGCCCGCCGGGACTACCAGCGGGCCCGGGATCTGAAGCGGGTACGCGGCATCTCCACCCAGGATTTCCAACACGCGGAAACGCAACTGGAAACCGCCCGCGCCTCCTACCAGGAAGCGCGCCACCAACTGGCCGGCAGCCGCGCGGCGGTGGCCGGCACCACCCTGGACGATCACCCCCAGGTGCAGCAGGCGGAAGCCAGCCTGCGCCAGGCCTGGCTGCGCCTGCAGCGCACCCGCATCCTGGCCCCCGCCGACGGCTATGTGGCCCAGCGCGGCGTGCAGGTGGGCCAGGAAGTGCAGCCCGCCAGCAAGCTGATGGCGGTGGTGCCCCTGGAACAGGTGTGGGTGGACGCCAACTTCAAGGAAACCGACCTCAACAACGTGCGTATCGGCCAGCCGGTGGAGCTGACCGCCGACCTGTACGGCGACGACCACCTTTACCACGGCAAGGTGGCCGGCCTGGCCGCCGGCACCGGCAACGCCTTCGCGCTGCTGCCGGCGCAGAACGCCACCGGCAACTGGATCAAGGTGGTGCAGCGGGTGCCGGTACGCATCCGCCTGGACGCGGAGGACCTGGAGGGCTTCCCGCTGCGCGTGGGCCTGTCAATGGAGGCCACCGTGGAAACCCGGGACCGGGACGGCCAGATGCTGGCGGAAAGCCCGGTCAGCGGCGCCCGTTTTGAAACCTCGGTGTACCAACGGGACCAGAGTGAAGTGGACGCCATGATCGCCCGCATCCTGGCCGCCAACCGGGGCGACGACGCCCCGGCGTCCTGAGCCCGGCATGAACGAGGAGAATCGCCATGCCCGTTGACTCCGCGCCGGCCGGCGCCACGCCGGGGGGCAAGAAGGGCGTCAGCCCCTGGGTGATCGCCCCGGTGGTGGCCATCGCCGCGTTCATGGAAGTACTCGATATTTCCATCGCCAACGTGGCCCTGCTGCACATCGCCGGCGGCCTGTCCGCCACCCACGACGAGGCCACCTGGGTGCTCACCTCCTACACGGTGACCAACGCGGTGGTGCTGCCGATCAGTGGCTGGCTGTCCAACCTGCTCGGCCGCAAACGCTTCTTCATGATCTGCATCGCCGGCTTCACGGTCACCTCCCTGGCCTGTGGCCTGGCGCCGACCCTGGGGACGCTGATCCTGTTCCGCTGCCTGCAGGGCATCACCGGCGGCGGCCTGCAACCGGTGTCCCAGGCGATCCTGTCGGACGCCTTCCCGCCGGCGAAACGGGGCATGGCGTTCGCCATGTACGGCATCGCCGTGGTGTTCGCGCCGGCCATCGGCCCCACCCTGGGCGGCTGGATCACCGACCATTTCTCCTGGCGCTGGGTGTTTCTGATCAACCTGCCGGTGGGGCTGATCCTGATTCCCCTGGTGCAGGCACTGATCCGCGACCCGGACTACATGCGCCAGGCCCGGGACAAACGGGGCGGCAAGCGGCCCCGGGTGGACCTGATCGGCTTCAGCCTGCTGGTGGTGGGCCTGGGCGCCCTGCAAATCATGCTCGACCGGGGCCAGCAGGACGACTGGTGGCATTCCGGCTTTATCCTGACCATGAGCTGCCTGGCGGCGGTGGGCCTGATCACCTTCCTGATCTGGGAGTGGTACGACCGCAACCCGATCGTCGACGTGCACCTGTTCCGCAACCGCAACTTCGCGGTGGCCAACCTGTTCATGATGATTCTCGGCTTCGTGCTGCTGGCCAGCACCGCGGTGCTGCCGCTGTATGTGCAGGAGCTGATGGGCTACACCGCCACCCAGGCGGGGCTGGTGCTGACCCCCGGGGGCATCGCCATTATCTGCCTGATGCCCCTGGTGGGGCGCCTGGTGGGCAAGGTGCAGACCCGCTATCTGATCGGGTTCGGCTTCCTGGTCAGCGGCATCGGCCTGTACACCATGACCGGCTTCAGCCTGCAGGCGGACTACCACACCATCATGATGGCCCGGGTGCTGCAGGCGTCGGCGCTGGGTTTCCTGTTCATTCCGATCAGCACCGCCGCCTACGACGGCCTGCCCATGGAGAAATCCAACGACGCCTCGGCGATTATCAACCTGGCCCGCAACCTGGGTGGCAGCATCGGTATTTCCCTGTCCACCACCCTGCTGGCCCGGCGCAGCCAGTTCCATCAATCGCGGCTGGCCGAGGAGATCACGCCCTACAACCCGGCCTACCAGGACCAGATGCACCAGATCGGCCAGGCCACCGGCGCCGGCGACCTGACCAGCCATGGCCTGCTCTACCATGACCTGCTCAACCAGGCGAGCATGCTGGGCTACCTGGACGTGTTCAAATTCATGGCGATTCTGTTCCTGTGCATGGTGCCGCTGGTGTTTATCATCCGCCGGGGCGTGGCCGGACGCGGGGCTCCGGCCGGGGCCCATTAGTGGCCGCCGGCCGGCCGGCGTTTTTTGCCCGGCCCCATGGTGGTAGCATACCGACCGCCCCGCATTCGACCCCACAGGATCCGACCCGATGACCGACGACGCCCGCGACGACGATCGCAACGAGGAAGCACAGAAAGGCGGCTTCTTCTCGCGCATGTTCCGGCGCAAGCCAGAGGACAGGCCGGACCCGGCGCCGTCCAGCGACCGGCCGGAGCCCGATGCCGACAGTCCGCCGGAAGCCGACGCCGGCCAGCCGCGGGCCCCTGAATCCGCGCCCTCCGAGCCGGCCCGGTCCGAGCCGGTGCGGTCTGAACCAGTACGGTCCGAGCCCGCCGCGCCGCCGGCGCCGCCCCGCGAGGCGCCGGCCCCGGCCGCCGCCGACGAGGGCGGCGGCTTCTGGACC
>CENV01007118.1_pt1 | contig 16426 bp, 15 predicted proteins | sample 530231 | NCBI WGS metagenome assembly CENV01 (sample SAMEA2619815, study PRJEB7988) | marine metagenome | biome: marine biome (ENVO:00000447); feature: surface water layer (ENVO:00002042); material: "saline water (ENVO:00002010), including plankton (ENVO:xxxxxxxx)" | depth 5 m | reverse complement strand
GTGGCGGTGCTGATCGCCACCCACGACCTGTCGCTGATCGCCCGCTACCGGCACCGCCTGCTGACCCTGCGCGAGGGCCGGCTGATCCACGATGGCGAGGAAGGCGTCTCCCAGCGCGACCAGGACCTGGCCCTTTTCGCCCGCCCCCGGGAGGACCGCCGTGGCCCGTAACACTCGCCAGCGCCGGCCCGCCGGCGCGCGCAGCACCCGCACCTCCCTGGGCGACCGACTCACCGCCTGGCGCCAGCATCACCGGGATTCCCTGGGCGATGCCCTGGGCCGCATGGCGGCGGCGCCCACCGCCGCCCTGATGACGGTGCTGGTGATCGCCATCGCCCTGGCGCTGCCCGCCGGGCTGGCGGTGCTGATGGACAATGCCCGCGTCATTACCAAGGGCTGGGACGGCCAGGCGCACCTGTCCGTGTTCCTCAAACTGGACACCGCCGAGGACCGCCAGCGGGCCCTGGCCCGGGAGTGGGACGGGTTCGACACGGTGGCCCGCACCGAGGTGATCACCCGCGCCCAGGCCCTGGACGAATTCAAGACCCTGTCCGGCTTCGGCGACGTGCTGGAAGCCTTGCCCGACAACCCGCTGCCGCCGCTGATCGTGGTCTATCCGGAGAACGTGGCGCCGGGCCAGGTGGAGGCCCTGCAGCGACGGCTCAACGCGGTGCCGGAGGTCGACAACGCCCAGCTCGACGTGGCCTGGGTGCGGCGCCTGCACGCCATTATCGAGCTGGGCGACCGGATGATCAGCGTGCTTACCCTGGGCCTGGCCCTGGCGGTGGTGCTGGTGGTGGTGAACACCGTTCGGCTGGCCATCGAAAGCCGCCGGGAGGAGATCGTGGTGATCAAGATCGTCGGCGGCACTGACGGTTTCGTGCGCCGCCCGTTCCTGTACAGCGGCTTCTGCGTGGGCTTCGCCGGCGGCGTGCTGGCGCTGATCCTGGTGAGCCTGGCGCTGTGGTGGCTGGGGGGGCCCATCGACGAGCTGCTGCGGCTCTACGAAAGTGAACACTCGCTTACCGGCATGAGCCCATCCACCGTGTTTGTTTTACCGCTGTTCAGCGGCACCCTGGGGCTGCTCGGGGCCTGGCTGGCGGTGAGCCGTCACCTGGGCGACATCGAACCCCAGTTCTAGGCCCCCGCCCGGGGGCCGGTTTTGCGTTTCTTTACCCTCGCGGGCCCTTCTTTTCCCTAAAGTGGGAATTCCTCCCGGGATTCACAGTCGATGTTGATGGGCATCACCTAAACGGTGCCCGTTCCCATCGATACTGCCCCCCGGGGCCATTGATGAAACGAATGGCAGGGAACTATTCAGGCTATTAGCACTCCTATTACCCGAGTGCTAATATCCGTCCCAATAGAACCAGGGAGAAGGGAAATGACAACCCAACAACTGCAACAGGCCCAGGCGTTGCCGCTGGCGGTTCCAGGACATGACCTGGATGCGTATATCCGCGCGGTCAACTCGGTGCCGGTGCTCAGCGTCGACGAAGAGCGGCAGCTGGCCGAGCGGTTGTACTTCCAGGAAGATCTCGACGCCGCCCGTAACATGGTGCTGGCCCATCTTCGCTTCGTGGTGCACATCGCGCGCAGCTACACCGGTTACGGCCTGCCGCTGGGCGATCTGATCCAGGAAGGCAACGTGGGCCTGATGAAGGCGGTGAAACGCTTTGATCCCGAAAAAGGCGTGCGCCTGGTGAGCTTCGCGGTGCACTGGATCAAGGCGGAAATTCACGAGTACGTGATCAAGAACTGGCGCATCGTGAAAGTGGCCACCACCAAGGCCCAGCGCAAGCTGTTCTTCAACCTGCGCGGCCAGAAAAAGCGTCTTGCCCGGCTCACCACCGAGGAAGCGCAACGGGTGGCCGATGATCTGGGCGTAACCCCGGCCCAGGTGAAGGAAATGGAAGGGCGCCTGGGCGCCTTTGACGCCAGCTTCGACGGCCCCACCAACGACGACGAGGACAACCCGATCCCGTCACCGGCCGCTTATCTGCACAGCGATAACAGCGACCCGGCGGATCTGGTGGCCGAGCAGGACGACCAGGAACGCAGCTCCCGCCAGCTGGGCTCCGCGATCATGACCCTGGACGAACGCAGCCGCGACATTCTCGAACGCCGCTGGCTGGCCGACCAGAAAGCCACGCTCCAGGAGCTGGCCAATGAATATGGCGTGTCCGCCGAGCGGATTCGCCAGCTTGAAAACAACGCGCTGAAAAAGCTTCGCAACGCCATCGCCGCCTGAGGCGGCCGGCGAAGCCGAGTACCCCTTGCCCCGGCCCCCCTGCCGGGGCTTTTTTTTGGTTCATCATTGCTGTAGGAGCGGCTTCAGCCGCGATCCTCTGGGGAGCCATCGTCATCGCGACTAAAGTCGCTCCTACCAAGGGCCCGGGAGGGCGTCGCGCCCTGAGCCGCGCCCTGGCTGGAGCGAGGCTTCCCGCTAAACCCCGATTCCAGGGCTTGAAGGACGCCCGCCAGGCGCCAATTTCCAGTACAATCGGCGCTCCACCCATCAACACAGCGGTGACCATGAAATACCTGCTTGTACTGGGGGCCCTGAACGGCGCCCTGGCGGTCACACTCGGGGCGTTCGGCGCCCACGGGCTGAAAAACCGGGTCGACGCCGGCATGCTCGAAGTCTGGGGCACCGCCAGCCAATACCATTTCTACCACGCGCTGGCGCTGCTGCTGGTGGGCCTGCTGGCCCGCCAGGCCGGCGCCGGCGTGGTCACCGCCGGCTGGATTCTGTTCGCCGGCACGCTGGTGTTCAGCGGCAGCCTCTATGCGCTGGTGCTGAGCGGCCAGAAATGGCTGGGCGCGATCACGCCGCTGGGCGGCACCGCGCTGATCATCGGCTGGCTGTGGCTGGCCTGGTCCCTGTGGCGCGCCCACGGCTGATCGGCACCCCACCCCCAACCACGGATAGTGAGCACGACCATGACTGCCCTGACCGTAAACGGCGACCCGCTGACCCTGGACGGCACCACCGTCGCGGACCTGGTGGCTCAATTGCAGCTGCAGGGCCGCCGGCTGGCGGTGGAAGTGAACCGGGACATCGTGCCCAAGAGCGAGCACGGCCAGCACCGTCTCAACGACGGTGACGTGGTGGAGATCGTGCACGCTATTGGCGGTGGGTAAATCGCGCCTCACCGCGCGATTTACCCACCGGACAGGAAGTCCGGGCCGGGCGCTCCGACCGGCACGGCGCCGCGCCAGGAATGGCGGGCACGGCCTGGTAGAATGGACAGCCACAACGCCGGGAACACCGGGCGCCCGCCCGCTACAATGAACACCACCGAATCACCGAACCAACGCTGGAACCCACCATGTCCGACCCGCTTCATATCGCAGGCAAAACCTACCAGTCCCGGCTGCTGATCGGCACCGGCAAATACAAGGATTTCGAGGAAACCCGCCAGGCCGTGGAAGCCAGCGGCGCGGAGATCGTCACCGTGGCGGTGCGCCGCACCAACCTGGGCCAGGAGGCCGGCGAGCCCAACCTGCTCGATTTCGTCAGCCCGGACAAATACACCATCCTGCCCAACACCGCCGGCTGCTTTAACGCCGAGGACGCGGTGCGCACCTGCAAGCTGGCCCGGGAACTGCTGGACGGCCACAAGCTGGTGAAGCTGGAAGTGCTGGGCGACCAGAAAACCCTGTACCCGAACATCGCCCATACCGTGCGCGCCGCCCAGCAGCTGGTGGACGACGGCTTCGACGTGATGGTCTACACCAACGACGACCCGATCGTCGCCAAGGAACTGGAAGACATGGGCTGTGTGTCGGTGATGCCGCTGGGCTCCCTGATCGGCTCCGGCCTGGGCGTGCTCAACCCGCACAACATTCTGCTGATCATGGAAGAGGCCAAGGTGCCGATCATCGTCGACGCCGGCGTGGGTACCCCCAGTGACGCCACCCTGGCCATGGAACTGGGCTGCGACGGCATCCTGATGAACTCCGCCATCGCCCACGCCCGCAATCCGGTGCTGATGGCCAGCGCCATGAAGAAAGCCATCGAAGCCGGCCGCGAGGGCCTGTTGGCCGGGCGCATGCCCAAGCGCGCCTTCGCCAACCCGTCGTCGCCCTCCGAAGGCCTGGTGTCCTGACCGGACCTGGAATCGAAAGGATCGCCCCACATGCTCGATTTTCTGCACCAGGACAAGGACCCGGAAACCGGCAAGGTGATGCGCCGGGTGCGCAGTTTCGTGCTGCGCGAAGGCCGCCTCACCGCCGGCCAGCGCCGCGCCCTGGACACCCTGTGGCCGCGCTTCGGCCTGGAACGGGGCCAGGGTGAACTGGACCCGGTGGCGGTGTTCGGCCGTGACGCGGACCGGGTGCTGGAAATCGGCTACGGCATGGGCGCCTCCCTGGCGGCCATGGCCGAGGCGGAACCGGACAAGGATTTTATCGGCATCGAGGTACACCGCCCCGGCGTGGGCGCGTTGCTGATCGAGATCGAGCAGCGCGGGCTGGGCAATGTGCGCAGCTACTGCGATGACGCCGTGGATATTCTCAAGCTGTGCATTGCCGACGGCAGCCTGGAACGGGTGCAGCTGTATTTCCCCGATCCCTGGCACAAGAAGAAGCACCACAAACGCCGCATCGTGCAGCCGGATTGGGTGGCCCTGGTGGGCCGCAAACTGCGCCCCGGGGGGGTGCTGCATATGGCCACGGACTGGGAAAACTACGCCGAGCACATGATGGAAGTGATGGCCGGCGCCGATGGCTTCAAGAACCGGGCCGGCGCGGGCCAATTCGCGGACCGGCCGGCCTGGCGCCCGGAAACCAAGTTCGAGCGCCGGGGCGCCGGCCTGGGCCACGGAGTGTGGGATTTGCTGTTTGAACGAACGGCGCCGTAGCGAGGGCCACGGCGCCGTATCGGGCGGCGGGGTGACTAGAAGCGGTATTCCAGGCCCACGGCCAGACTGTCGTATTCCAGGTCTTCGCTGACGTCATCCGCCTCGAAGGAGTAGCGGCTGTAGGAAGCGGTCACCCCGGCCTGTTCGCTGAGCAGCCAGGCCGCCCGCAGGCCGTAGAAAAAGTCCCGGGCGTCGTCGTCCATGCTGTCAGAGCCACCCGGGCCGCGCACGCGGAACGTAATGTCCGCGTTCTGGATGCCCAGGGTGCCGCCCAGGTAAAACGACGGGGTCAGCGGGAACATGGCGTCGGCGGCCACGTAGAAACCGTCCGCTTCCACCTCGAATTTACCGATGCCGCCCAGGACATCGGCTTCCGCGTCACCGAATTTCCGGTAGCCGAACCGGAAGGTAAAGATATCGTTGGCCGCCAGGCCCACGTATACATCCCCGCCCATTTCCGCGTCCGGCGAGTCGGCATCGACCGCGCCGCTCACCGCATCCTCGAAAAAGTCGTCCGCGTTGCTCTGATCACGGGCGACGGCCGCACCGAACAGAAAGCTGGATTCGGCCTGGGCGGCCAGCGGCGAAAAGGCCAGGGCGGCGGTGGTGGCAAGCAAAAGTGATTTTTTCATTGGGATCCCTCCAACATCGTTTTTTATTTAAGAGCGCCGGAATTTACACAAAAACGTTATAAAAGGTAAATCCCGTATTTCGCCGCTGGCCGGCGTGGGGGCGATGGGGTCCACCTGAATCGCCGCGACGGCGGCGCATCAAGGAGGAGGCCGTGCGCGATTCCCGGGGGGCCCACCCTGTGCGCACTTCTGATCGTATTAGTGGCGGGCCGGCGGGTGGTTATCGCGGCTGAAGCCGCTCCTACAGAGGGGCGTTGGACCGGTGGTATCGCGGCTGAAGCCGCTCCTACGGAGGGGCGTGGGACCGGTGGTATCGCGGCTGAAGCCGCTCCTACAGAACGCGGAGGGGCGTGGGGCGGGTGGTTATCGCGTTTGGTTTGAGCCGCGATCAGACTTCCTTGAGGCGCCAGGACCAGAAGGTGCCGAGGGCGCCCATCAATCCCAGGAACACCAGGGCCCACTGGGCGCCGGTCACCGAAACGCCGGTGCTGATGCCGCCCACCACCAGCAGCAATACGCCGATGACGGTGTTGCTGACCGCCGTGTAATCAGTGCGCTTGGTGCCGCCGGCCATGTCCACCAGATAGGTTTTGCGACCGATACGCACCCCGGAGTGCGCCACCGACAGCACAAAGAAGGCCACCGGGTAGAACCAGGCCAGGCGGTCGCTTTGTGGCGCCCACAGCGCCACCGCCGCCACGCCCAGACAGACCAGAGCCGCCAGCCCGCCACCGCGCATCATCACCTGGCGGCTGGAGGCGTCGGCCATGTATCCCCAGACCGTGGCGCTGAGGGTGCTGGCCAGGCTGGAGGCGATCAGGAAGCCGCCCAGCAGGGCCGCGCCCTGGCCCCGTTCCTGGGCCAGCACCACCAGGAAGGGCGAGCCCAGCGCCGAGGTCATCAGCAGGGCCCGGGCGATCACGAAGTTCCTGAATGGCCGGTCGTCCACCAACAGGCTCAGGCTGGCCAGGGCTTCCCGGAAGGCGTGGCCGCCACCGGCGGTTTCCCCCTCGAATTCATCCACCCGGGCGAACACCGCCGCCGCCAGCCACCAGGCCAGCCCCGCCGCCGCCAGCAACACCGTGTAAAACAGCAGGCCCGGCTCCTGATCGGAGCCGAACAAAAACACCCCCACCGCCAGGGTGGCCAGGCCGGACAGGGTGGAGGCCAGGCCGGTGAGGCGGCCACGGCGGGATTTGGGAATGCACTTGCCCTGCACATCCTTCATGGCCACGGAACAGAACCCGCGCCCCAGGCTGAAGATCACCAGCAGGCCGACAATGGCAAGCCCGGCGGCGAGCCCCTGCCAGTGCCACACCGCCAGCGCCATGCCGAACACGCACAGGCCCTGCAACACCGCCCCCAAGGCCCAGAATCCCTTGCGCACCGGATGGCGGCGCACCCAGGCCCCGATCAACAACTGAGGGATCAGCGAACCGGATTCGCGGATCGGCACCAGGGCCCCGGCCAGGGCGGCGGGGGCGCCCACCGCGCCGATCAGCCAGGCCAGCACGGTCTTCGGGTTGATCAGCAGGTCGCCGATTTTGGAAAGCAGATTGGCCAGAATGATCTTGAAGAAATTGCCGGGCACCTCCCGGCAGGCTTGCTCGCTGATGTCCGTGCAGGTGCGTGCGTCCTCGTCATTGGCCACCAATGCGTACAGCCGCGACAGGGTGGCCCGGTCATCGCCGGAGCGCACCCGTGTGTCCGGATTGCTCATCCGTCTCCCCTTAAAACCTCGTAAAAACCCCTTGTTTCCCGGTACTCCGGCGCCCATGGTGAAACCATAAGGAGATCAGAGCACTCAGGAAGGCGCCGGCCCCGGCAACGGGTCACCGGCATCATTCCAAGGAGGATATCACCATGTACCGCGTGTATTACCTGGTACGCAGCCTGGATCAGGTGAAGGTTGCTCTGAACGGTCTCAAACGGGCCCGCGTCGACGAAAGCCGCGTCTGGGTGGTGAGCCGCGACAATGGCCGCCTCCAGGCCGAAGGCATCCACGCCTCCACGCCCTGGGAGGACACCAATCTGATGAGCAACGGCTTCTATGGCGCGTTGCTCGGCGCCGCCCTGGGCCTGCTGGCGGGCTGGGCGCTCAGTGGCATCGACCCCTGGGGCGTGGATATCGGCGTGTTCGGCGTGATGCTGTGCGTGCTGTTCTTCGGCGCCCAGGGCGCCTGGACCGGCGGCATGTGGGGCATTTCCCAGGCCAACCGACATCTGAAGCCGTACATGAAGGACATCCGCCGTGGCTTATACCTGATTCTGGTGGATGTGGACCGGGAGCCGGAGTGCCAGCGCGTGCACCGGGTGCTGAACGCCAGCGTGCGCCCGGTCCAGGAGGCCGACGACAGGGCCTACAGCCCGCTGTTCTGAGCGCCGGCCCGGGGCGCCGGTCGGCGCCCCGGCCTCCCCAGGGTCAGCTATGCTGGCCGTCGTGCCGGCCTTCGGCCAGTTCCTCTTCCAGCCGTTTGCAGAACACGTCCAGATCCTTGGGCGTGCGGCTGGTGACCAGACCGTTGTCCACCACCACTTCGCTGTCTTCCCAGTGCGCGCCGGCGTTCTTCAGGTCCTGGGCCACCGAGGCCACGGAGGTCATCTTGCGCCCCTCGACCACACCGGCGTTGATCAATACCCAGGGCGCGTGGCAGATCGCCGCCACCGGCTTGCCGCTGTCGAAGAAGGCACGCACGAATTTGAGGGCGTCTTCATTGAGGCGCAGGGCGTCCGGGTTGAACAGACCGCCGGGCAGCACCAGGGCGTGGTAGTCCGCGGCGCTGGCCTGGTCCAGGGTGCGCGACACCTCATAGGTTTCGCCCCAGTCGGTTTCCGCCCAGGCGCGGATGCCATCGGCCTTGCCTTGCGGGGCGATCACGTCCACATCGACCCCGTGGCCGGCCAGGGAGGCCTTGGGCACGGACAATTCGGATTCCTCGAAACCGTCGGTGGCAAGGATCGCCACCCGCTTTCCATTCAAGGCTTGGGTGTTCATGACGTACTCCTGTTGCGTGCATGATGGCCCATGCTAGACCTTTCCCGGCCAGGGTCCCGGCAACACCCCTTAAAAAACTGCAAAACAACCGCGCCCCGGAAAGCGGCCCGCCGCGTTGCACGGCCGGGGGGCGGTCGATAGACTTTGCCCACCTTTGGATGGTTAGCCGAAATGCCCGAATCGATTCCCCAGGACTCCGTGGGCCTGGTCCAGCCCCAGACCCTGCACGTGGACCAGCCGCTTGAGCTGGAATGCGGGCGTGTGCTGCCCGCCTACGATCTGGTGTACGAGACCTATGGCACGCTCAACGCGGATCAGTCCAACGCGATCCTGATCTGCCATGCCCTGTCCGGCCATCACCACGCCGCCGGTTATCACGGTGAGGACGACAAGCGGCCCGGCTGGTGGGACAGCTGCATCGGCCCGGGCAAGCCCATCGACACCAACCGCTTCTTCGTGGTCTGCCCCAACAACCTGGGCGGCTGCCACGGCTCCAGCGGCCCGCTGTCCCGCAACCCGGACACCGGCGAGCTGTGGGGCCCGGATTTCCCGATGATGACGGTGAAGGACTGGGTAAAAAGCCAGACCCGCCTGGCCGACGCCCTGGGCATCGATCAGTGGGCGGCGGTGGTGGGCGGCAGCCTGGGCGGCATGCAGGCGATGCAGTGGGCCATCGATTTCCCCGCGCGTCTGCGCCACTCGGTGGTGATCGCCGGGGCGCCGAAACTGTCGGCGCAGAACATCGCCTTCAACGAGGTGGCGCGCCAGTCGATCCTCACCGATCCCCAGTTCCACGGCGGGCGCTATTACCTGCACGACACCTACCCCCGCCAGGGGCTGATCCTGGCGCGCATGGTCGGGCACATCACCTACCTGAGCGACGACGCCATGCGCATGAAGTTCGGCCGTGATCTGCGCTCCGGACGGTTCCACTTCGGCTTCGACGTGGAATTCCAGGTGGAATCCTATCTGCGCCACCAGGGCGAGACCTTCTCGCGCAACTTCGACGCCAACACCTATTTGTTGATGACCAAGGCGCTGGACTATTTCGACCCGGCCCGGGACTACGACCACTCCCTGGAAAAAGCCATGGAGCAGACCCGGTGCAAGTTCCTGGTGATGTCGTTCAACTCCGACTGGCGGTTCGCGCCGGAGCGCAGCCGCGAGATCGTCAACGCGCTGGTGCAGGCGGGCCGCGATGTGAGCTACGCGGAAATCGACACCCCCAAGGGGCACGATGCCTTCCTGCTGCCGATTCCTGAATACACCAAGCTGCTGGGCGCCTACCTGGGCCGGGTGGCGGACGAGGTGCGCGCCGATGTCTGAGGCAATCACGGACCCACGCAAGACGGCCGCCCACCGCGACGACCTGCGCCTGATCAGCGACTGGATTCCCCGTGGCGCCACGGTGCTGGACCTGGGCTGCGGCGACGGCTCCCTGCTGGCATCGCTGCGCCAGGAGCGCGACGTGAACGGCTATGGCCTGGAGATCGACCAGGACAACATCGCCGCCTGCTTCGAGAAAGGCGTCAATGTGATCGAGCAGGATCTGGACAAGGGCCTGGGCAACTTCCAGAGCGAGCGCTTCGACTATGTGATCATGACCCAGGCCCTGCAGGCGGTGCTGCGGCCGGACGCGATTCTCGACGAGATGCTGCGCGTGGGCCGCGAGGCGATCATCACCTTCCCCAATTTCGGCCACTGGCGGGTGCGCTCCTATCTGGGCTTCAAGGGCCGCATGCCGGTATCCTCGGCGCTGCCCTATGAGTGGTACGACACCCCCAACATTCACCTGTGCACGGTGAAGGATTTCCAGGTCCACTGTCAGCGCAAGGATATTCGTATCATCGAGCGCACCGTGGTCAACCGCCACCATCGCAGCGGCGCCCTGACCCGGGCCTGGCCCAATATGTTCGGCGAAATCGCCGTTTACCGTGTCACCCGCTGATCGCGGAGAGCAATGATGACGACCCTGGTGCTGGCCTCCGGCAACCGCAAGAAACTCGAGGAAATGCGCGCCATTCTGGCGCCGCTGGACCGCGAGGTGGTGCCACAGAGTGATTTCGACGTGCCCGAGGCGGAGGAGACCGGCCTGACCTTCGTGGAGAACGCCATTCTCAAGGCGCGCAACGCCGCCCGCCACACCGGTCTGCCGGCCATCGCCGACGACTCCGGCCTGGAAGTGGACGCCCTCAATGGCGCGCCGGGGATTTATTCCGCCCGCTTCTCCGGTGCCGACGCCAGTGACGCCAAGAACAACGCCCTGCTCGTGGAAATGCTCGGCGACCTGCCGGAGGCGCCCCGTACCGCCCGCTACCAGGCGGTGCTGGTGCTGATGCGCCACGCCGAGGACCCCACGCCGCTGATCTGCCAGGGCACCTGGGAGGGCGAGATCGTGCTGGACCCCCGGGGCGAGCACGGCTTCGGCTACGATCCCTACTTCCTGCTGCCGGACCTGGGCAAGACCGCCGCCGAGCTGGACCCGGTGGAGAAAAACCGGGTCAGTCATCGCGGCCGGGCCCTGGCGGAACTGATCGCCCGCCTGAACGGGGATCGCGGCTGAAGCCGCTCCTACGGGCGATCGTAGGAGCGGCTTCAGCCGCGAACGACCATGACCTCACCGCCCCTGAGCCTTTATGTGCACGTGCCCTGGTGCGTGCGCAAGTGCCCCTATTGCGACTTCAACTCCCACGAGGGCGACCCGCAAGAGGACGCCTATCTGCGCGCCCTGCTCACCGACCTGGACCAGGACCTGCCCTGGGTGACCGGCCGGACGGTGGACACCGTATTCATCGGCGGCGGCACGCCGAGCCTGATGAGCGCCGACTTTTACCGGGACCTGTTTATTGGTCTGCGCCAACGGCTGACCCTGGCCGCCGACGCGGAGATTACCCTGGAAGCCAACCCCGGCACCCTGGAAGCCGGCCGCTTCGCCGGTTTCCGCGAGGCCGGCATCAACCGGCTGTCCATCGGCGTGCAGAGCTTCCACGCGGATCACCTGCGTGCGCTGGGGCGCATCCACGGGCCGGATCAGGCGCGGGCGGCGGCCCGTGAGGCCCGTGCCGCCGGCTTCGACAATTTCAATCTGGACCTGATGCACGCGCTGCCCGGGCAAACCACCGGGCAAGCGCTGGACGACCTGCGCGCCGCACTGGAATTGGGGCCCACCCATCTGAGCTGGTACGAACTCACCATCGAGCCCAATACCGCCTTCTTCCGCGCACCGCCGGAACAACCGGACGGCGACCACCGGGCCGATACCGAGGAGGCCGGGTTCGCGTTGCTCGCCGACGCCGGCTTCCACCGCTACGAAGTGTCCGCCTTCGCCCGGCCCGGCAAGGCGTGCCGTCATAACCTGAATTACTGGCGGTTCGGGGATTATCTGGGCATCGGCGCCGGCGCCCACGGCAAACTGACCCTGCCGGACCGGCGCCTGCGCTACCAGAAAACCCGCCAACCGGCCCACTACCTGGGCGACCCGGCGGCGGCCCGCTGTCAGGAAACGGTCATCGAAGCGCCGCTTCAGGAAGCCCTGCTCAATGGTTTGCGGTTGCTGGACGGCGTGGCGGTGGAAACGCTGGCGGCCCGCAGCGGCGTGGCGGCGGCCACCATTAAGGACACTCTGGCGCCATTCCGGGCCCAGGGTTTGCTGGTCGACAATACCGACCGTGCCGCGTGCACGGCCCTGGGCCTGCGCCATCTGGATACGGTTCTCGAACGTCTGTTCGAACGGCTGGTTTAATATCCCGCCACGCTGTCGTATGCTCGCGGTCAGATTTTACGTTGTAAGGGAACGACAGCCAGCTCCAGGGAGAGAGCTTCCTGCAAGGCAAGCCCGCGAATACCCACCCTTACAGGCATAACCCTTTAAAAAATACCGCCTTTAATCAGGGATCCGGACTAATGAGCAAGCGCATGGTGATCATGCTGATCATCCTGGCAATCGTGTTTGGGGGTATCTTCGGCTGGAAAGCCTTTGTCGGCATGAAGATCAACGAATACTTCGACAACATGCCGCAACCCGCCGCCGCCGTGTCCACCTATGAAGCCCGACCGGACAACTGGGCGCTGATGCTGGAGGCGGTGGGCACCGTCAACGCGGTGAACGGCGTGGACGTGACCAGCCAGGTGGCCGGGGAAGTTCAGAAGATTGAGTTCGAGTCCGGCGACACGGTGAAGAAAGGCGATGTGCTGGTGACCCTGGAATCCGCCGCCGACCGTGCCCAGCTCAATGCGCTGGAAGCCACCGCCCGGCTGTCCCGCCAGGAGTTCGACCGTTACCAGCGGCTCTTCAAGCAGGGCAGCATTTCCAAGTCCGAACTGGACAACCGCCGCGCCCAGCGCGACCAGTCCATGGCCCAGGCCCAGGCGCAGCAGGAACAGCTCAACTACAAAACCGTGCGCGCGCCCTTCGACGGCCGGCTCGGCATTCGCCGGGTGGACCTGGGGCAGTATTTGCAGCCCGGCACGCCGGTGGTGAGCCTGACCCAGCTGGAGCCGATTTTCGTGGACTTCTCGCTGCCGGAGCAGGAGCTGAGCAAGGTGGAGCAGGGGTTCAAGGTGCGGGTGCGGCTGGATGCCTTCCCGGATGAAACCTTCGAAGGCGAGATCAGTGCCATCGAGCCCGGCGTGGACGCGGCCACCCGCAACGTGAACATCCAGGCCCGTTTCGAGAACGCGGACCGCAAGCTGCGCCCGGGCATGTTCGCCAAGGTGAACATCCAGCTGCCCCAGGCGGAAGACGTGGTGGTGGTGCCGCGCACCGCGATCAGCTACGCCCCCTACGGCAACGCCGTATTCGTGCTTCAGGACAGCGACGGCAAAGCCAAGCAGGAAGAGGGCAAGGACAACGGCGAACCCCAGAAGATCGTCAAGAAGCGCTTCGTGAAACTGGGCCGCCAGCGCGGCGACCTGGTGGCGGTGGTGGAAGGGCTCAAGCCCGGCGAAGTGGTGGCCACCAGCGGCCTGCTGAAACTGCGCAACGACGCCAAGGTGACCATCGAAAACGATGTGCAGCCTTCCGCCGACCCGGCGCCGACGCCGGGTAACAGCTGAGGCCGCCCATGAAATTCACGGATATTTTCATCAATAAACCGGTGCTGGCCAGCGTGGTCAGCCTGTTCATCTTCCTGCTCGGCCTGCGCGCCGCCACGGAGCTGAACGTTCGCCAGTATCCGGAAATGGAAAACGCCGTGGTCACCGTGACCACGGTGTACACCGGCGCCGACGCGGACCTGATCCAGGGCTTTATCACCACGCCCCTGGAACAGGAAATCGCCTCCGCCGAGGGCATCGACTACCTGGTTTCCACCTCGCTGCAGGGCGCGTCTTCGATTCAGGCGTATATCCGCCTGGGCGCCGACCCCAACGAGACGCTCACGCAGATCGTGGCCAAGGTCAACAAGATGCGCAGCGAGCTGCCCCAGGAATCCGAGGACCCGACCATCGAACTGGCGGTGGGCGAGGACATCGCCGCCATGTACCTGTCGTTTTCGTCGGAGATTCTCGACAACAACCAGATCACCGACTACATCGTGCGCGAGGTGCAACCCAAACTCGCCACCATTCCCGGCGTGCAGCGCGCCCGCGTGCTCGGCGACCGCACCTTCGCCATGCGTGCCTGGCTCAAGGCCGAGCGCATGGCCGCCCTGGGCGTGACGCCCTCGGACGTGTACGGCGCCCTGCAACAGCAGAACGTGCTGGCCGCGGTGGGCAGCACCAAGGGCGTCAACGTGGCCCTGGACCTTAAAGCCAGCACCGACCTCAATTCCGCGGAGCAGTTCAAGCGGCTGATCATCCGCTCCGAGGGCAACGCCATCGTGCGGCTGGGCGATGTGGCCGATGTGGAACTGGGCTCGGAGTCCTACCAGTCGTCGGTGACCTTCAACGGCAAACAGGCCACCTTTATCGGCGTGGAAGTGGCCACCGACGCCAACTCCCTGGACGTGATCGCCGCCGTGCGCGACACCCTGGAGAATCAGATTTTCCCGCAGTTGCCGGAAGGCATGAGCGGCGACATTCCCTACGACGGCACCGAGTACATTCAGGATTCCATCGACGAGGTGGTGAAGACCCTGGTGGAAGCGGTGCTGATCGTGATCCTGGTGATTTACCTGTTCCTCGGCTCGCTGCGCTCGGTGCTGATCCCGGCCATCGCGGTGCCGCTGTCCATGGTGGGCGCGCTGTTCCTGATGCTGCTGATGGGTTTCTCCATCAACCTGCTGACGCTGCTGGCCATGGTGCTGGCCATCGGCATCGTGGTGGACGACGCCATCATCGTGTTGGAGAACGTGCACCGACATGTGGAGGAAGGGCTATCGCCCTTCGACGCCGCCATCAAGGGCGCCCGGGAGCTGGCCTGGCCGGTGGTGGCGATGACCACCACCCTGGTGGCGGTGTACCTGCCCATCGGCTTCATGGGGGGGCTCACCGGCACCCTGTTCGTGGAGTTTGCCTTCTCCCTGGCCGGCGCCGTGCTGCTCTCCGGTATCGTGGCGCTGACCCTGTCGCCGATGATGGCGGCCAAGATTCTCAAGCCCCATGACCCGGAGCATCGCGGCAACCGCTTCGAGGCCTGGCTGAACCGCAATTTCGAGAAGCTGGAAAAGGGTTACGAGCGGCGCCTGCACGGCGCCCTCAACGACCGCCCGGTGATCTATGTGTTCGGCGTGATCATTCTGGTGTCCTGTTACTTCCTGTTCGTCAGCTCGCCCAGCGAACTGGAGCCGGCGGAGGACCAGGGCTTCGTTCTGACTTCGTCCACCGCCGATCCCTACGTGACTCTGGATTATCTGGAACCCTTTACCCGGGAGTTCAACCAGATCGCCGATACCATGCCCTCGGTGGATAACGTGTTCCTGCTGAACGGCATCGGCGGCGGCGCCGGCACCTCCGCGTCCAACTCGGCGCTGGCCGGCTTCGTACTGAAAAGCTGGAACGAAAGGGACCAGACCACGGCGGAAGCGAACGCCGAGCTGTCCCAAAAGGTCAACAACATCGCCGGCCTGCAGGTGGCCTCGTTCGTGCCGCCGTCACTGCCCACCGGCGGCGGCATGCTGCCGGTGGAATTCGTGATCGGTACCACCGAGCCCACCGCAAACCTGCAGGAGTTCGCCAACGAGGTGCTCGAGAAAGCCCGGTCCAGCAACAAGTTCATCTTCATGGACTCGGACCTTAAGATCGACAAGCCCCGCTACAACATCGTTATCGATCGGGAAAAGGCGGCCAGCCTGGGCCTCACCATGCAGCAGCTGGCCCGGGAGATGGGCGCCATGCTGGCCGGCGGCTACGCCAACCGTTTCTCCCTGGAAAACCGTTCCTACAAGGTGATTCCCCAGGTGGAGCGGAGCGGCCGGCTGACCCCGGAGCAGCTCAAGCAGTATTACGTGCGCACCGGCGCCGGCGACCTGGTGCCGCTGGCCACGGTGATCAGCCTGGAAGAAACGGTGCAGCCGCAGCAGCTGAAACGCTTCCAGCAGCTGAACTCGGTGACCATCTCCGGGGTGCAGCGGCCCGGCGTGACCCTGGGCGAGGCCCTGGACGTGTTGGAAAAAGCCGCCGACGCAGTGCTGCCGCCGGGCTACTCGGTGGACTACTCCGGCCAGTCCCGCCAGTTCAAGAAGGAGGGCAGCGAACTGGTGCTGACCTTCTTCTTCGCGCTGATCGTGATCTATCTGGTGCTGGCCGCCCAGTTCGAGTCCTGGCGGGACCCGATCATCATGCTGATCACCGTGCCCATGTCGGTGTGCGGCGCCATGATCTTCGTGAGCCTGGGCCTGACCACCCTGAACATCTACACCCAGGTGGGCCTGGTGACCCTGATCGGCGTGATCTCGAAACACGGGATTCTGATCGTGGAGTTCGCCAACAAGATGCAGGACGAGGGCATGAGCAAGCGCCACGCCATCGAGCACGCCGCGGCGGTGCGGCTGCGG
>CENV01036668.1_pt1 | contig 16441 bp, 16 predicted proteins | sample 530231 | NCBI WGS metagenome assembly CENV01 (sample SAMEA2619815, study PRJEB7988) | marine metagenome | biome: marine biome (ENVO:00000447); feature: surface water layer (ENVO:00002042); material: "saline water (ENVO:00002010), including plankton (ENVO:xxxxxxxx)" | depth 5 m | reverse complement strand
CAAGCAGTACAAAGTTGCTGCCAATGACCTGGTCCGCGTCGAAAAGCTCGCTGGTGAAGCCGGCGATGCCATCACCTTCGAAAACGTTCTCATGGTTGGCGCCGATGCCGACGTCACCCTGGGCACTCCGCTCGTTGATGGCGCGCTGGTGGCCGGCGAAGTCGTCGAGCAGTTTCGCGACAAGAAGGTCATCGTTTTCAAAAAGAAGCGCCGCCAGGGCTATCGCCGCAAGAACGGCCACCGCCAGGAACTGACCCTGGTCCGCATCACGGAAATCCTGACCGGCGGCGCCAAGCCCTCGGGCAAGAAGGCCGCCGCGCCCAAGAAAACTGCAAAGGCCGAGACTGCCAAGGCTGAAGACAAGCCTGCCGCCGAAGCCAAGCCCGCAAAGGCCGAAGCCAAGCCGGCCAAGGCTGAAAAGACCGAAGCGGCGCCCGCTGCCGACTTCAAGGACGACATCAAGCTGATCGGCGGCGTTGGCCCCGCGCTTGAAAAGAAGCTCGCTTCGGCCGGCATCACCAGCCTGACCCAGATCGCCAAGTGGACCAAGGCCGATATCGCCAAGTTCGACGAAGAGCTCGACTTCAAGGGCCGCATCGAGCGCGACGAATGGGTCGACCAGGCCAAGGAACTGATCGCCGGCAAGCCCCCGCGCGCCAAGGCCGACCAGTAATCGCGACACAGACAAATTCGAGGATTTTGAACCATGGCACATAAGAAAGCAGGCGGCTCATCCCGCAACGGTCGCGATACAGCCGGCCGCCGCCTCGGCGTCAAGAAGTTCGGCGGCGAAGCCGTTATCGCCGGCAACATCATCGTGCGCCAGCGCGGCACCAAGTGGCATCCGGGCTCCAATGTGGGTCTGGGCAAGGACCACACCATCTTCGCCCTCGTCGATGGCAAGGTGACCTTCGCCACCAAGTCGGGCGGCAAGAGCTTTGTTTCGGTCGAGCCACTCAAGGCTGCTGAATAGATCGGCAGACCGCTCGAAAGAGAACTGCCGGAGACCTTCTCCCCGGCAGCCAGATCGAATATGGATCAGGGGAGCCGGTCGATGGCTCCCCTTTTTCGTTGCCGGGACAAAGTGATGGACACCCAAGCGCTCAGGAGTGCGATGCCGGATCGGATAAGGACCGAACGCCTTGTCCTGCGCGCGCCCTGCCGCGCCGATATTTCGGCCATTGCCACACTCGCCGACAACCGCAAGATCCACGCAATGACCACCCTGCCCTATCCTTACAGCCAGCACGATGCCGAAGCGTTTGTCGAAACCTTCGCCCGGAGCGAAGCCGAGCACGCCTACGCCATCGCGCTGCCCGACGATGAGCTGATCGGGATGGTGGGCCTGCATCTCGATCCCGGCGCCGACCCCGAGATCGGATACTGGCTGGGGGAGCCCTATTGGGGCCGGGGCTATGCGACTGAGGCCGTTGGCGCGCTTCTCGAAGCCGCCCGCGGCACGGGCCATTGCACAACGCTGCGGGCCAAAGCCCGAAGCGAAAATGCCGCCTCCCGCGCCGTCCTTGAAAAGCTCGATTTCAGATATGTCGGCGAAACGGTTTCCGGTTGCGGTCCGCACAAGGACGTTCCGGTTGCGAGCTATGAACTGACCAAGTCTTTCGGAACGCCCTGACCATGGCCGAACAGCCCGAAATCGTGACCCAACGCCTGATCCTGCGCCGCCCCCGGCTGCGGGACGCACCCCGTATTGCATCGCTGCTCAACAATTTCGAGGTGACCAAGAACCTGGCGCGCGTGCCCTACCCCTACACCATCAACATGGCAGTGGATTGGCTGATGCGCCAGAAAAAGGAGTGGTCCCCCGATTCGATCACCTTTGCCATTTGCGAACCCCGCCATGGCCTGATGGGCTTTTGCGGCATGCACAAGGAAGGCCCTGACGCCGAAATCGGATACTGGCTGGGCCAGCCCTATTGGGGCAAAGGCTATATGACCGAAGCAACGGCGGCCGTCATAGACTGGTATTTCTCGACCACCGGCACCGACCGCCTGGTCTCGGGGGTTTTCCATTTCAATGCAGCCTCGCTTGCCATCCAGAACAAGCTCGGCTTTGTCCGGACCGGCATCGGCAAGCGAATCTGCCTTGCCCAGAACACCGACATCGACCATATCGAAACCGAACTGACACGGGACGCCTTCGAAAAGGCGCTTGAAACACTATGAAATTTCTCGACCAGGCCAAGGTCTATATCCGCTCGGGCAATGGCGGGGCCGGCTCGATCGCCTTCAGGCGCGAGAAATTCGTCGAATTTGGCGGCCCCAATGGCGGCAATGGCGGACGCGGCGGTGATGTGCTCGTCGAGTGCGTCGATGGCCTCAATACCCTCATCGACTATCGCTATCAGCAGCATTTCAAGGCCGGAACCGGCAACCATGGCATGGGCCAGGACCGCACCGGTGCCGATGGCGCCGATATCGTGCTCAAAGTGCCGGTCGGAACCCAGATCTTTGAAGAAGACGGGGAAACCCTGATTGCGGATTTCACCGAAGTCGGGCAGCGCCAGACCCTGCTCGAAGGGGGCAATGGCGGCTTTGGCAACGCGCATTTCAAGACCTCCACCAACCAGGCCCCGCGCCGTGCCAATCCCGGACTTCCGGGCGAGGAGCGGTGGATATGGCTCCGGCTCAAGCTGATCGCCGATGCCGGCCTGGTGGGACTCCCCAATGCGGGAAAATCCACGTTTTTGTCCGCCGTTACGGCCGCCAAACCAAAGATCGCCGATTACCCCTTCACCACCCTTCACCCCGGCCTTGGCGTGGTCCGCGCCGGCGCGCGTGAATTCGTGCTTGCCGACATTCCCGGCCTGATCGAGGGTGCCTCGGAAGGCGCCGGACTGGGCGATCGATTTTTGGGCCATGTGGAACGGTGCGGCGTACTGATCCATCTGGTCGACGGCACCCAGGACGATGTGGTTGGCGCCTACGAGACGATCCGCAGCGAGCTCGAAGCTTATGGTGGCGGGTTGGTCGGCAAGGAACAGATCCTCTGCCTCAACAAGATCGACGCCCTCGACGATGAAACGCTTGCCGAGCGCAGGGCCGCGCTGGAAAAGGCATCGGGCGGCGATGTGCTGGCCATTTCCGGAGCAACCGGAAAGAACGTCGAGACTGTGCTCTATGCCGTATTGGACGTGCTCGATCACAACGCCGAGAACGACGCGCGCTCGTCGCGGACCGAGCCCGGGGACAAATGGGTGCCCTGATGCAGTCCCAGCCTCTCGATACGCAAGACGCATTGGCAGGATACAGGCGGCTGGTCATCAAGATCGGCTCTGCCCTGCTTGTCGATGACAAATCGGGAAAATTGCGCACCGAATGGCTCTCGGCCCTGGCCAGTGACATTGCCGCGCTCAAGGCCGAAGGGCGCGACCTGGTCATCGTATCCTCGGGCGCCATCGCCCTGGGCCGCCGCATTCTGGGCCTGCCCGGCAAGGCCCTGCCGCTCGATCAGAGCCAGGCCGCGGCGAGCGCGGGCCAGATTGCCCTGTCCCAGGCCTGGGCAAGCCATCTGAACGCACACGACATCACCACGGGCCAGATTCTGCTCACGCCCAATATCACCGAGGAGCGGCGCTATTTCCTCAATGCCCGCACCACGATCAACACCCTTCTGGGGCTGGGCGCCGTTCCGATCATCAACGAGAACGACTCGGTTGCGACCTTCGAAATCCGCTACGGTGACAACGACCGGCTTTCGGCCCGCGTCGCCACGATGATCGAAGCCGATATGCTCGTCCTGCTCTCCGATATCGACGGTCTCTACACGGCACCTCCGGCGCACAACCCCGATGCGCGTCATATCCCACATGTCGCCGAAATCACCCCCGAGATCGAGGCGATGGCCGGTGGCGCGGCAAGCCACCTCTCGCGCGGCGGCATGACCACGAAACTGGGTGCAGGCAAGATCACAGCGAACGCGGGAACCGCAATGATCATCGCACTCGGAACCCGACTGCATCCGTTGCGCGCTCTTATCGAAGGCGGCCGGCACACACTCTTTGCTCCCGCAACCAACACCACGGCGGCACGCAAGCGCTGGATCATGGGAACGCTCGAAGTGACCGGACAGATCACCATCGATGACGGCGCCGTGCGGGCGCTCAAATCGGGGCGCTCCTTGTTGCCCATCGGTGTCGTCAAACTGCGCGGCGATTTCGTGCGCGGCGATGTCGTGGCGATCCACGATCTTGAAGGTCGCGAGATTGCCCGTGGCCTGGTCGGCCTCGATCGCGACTCAGCCGATCTGGTGATCGGCAAGAAAAGCGAGATGATCAAGGATATGCTCGGTCCCTCGACACGCACCGAACTTGTGCATCGCGACAATCTCGTGCTTTTGAGCCAATAAGGAAAACCGGGAGGCAATCTTGAGCGCAGCCGCACCCCAAACCGACGCCCTTGAGGCGACCATGAACGACCTCGGCCGTCGGGCGCGCAAGGCCGCTTCCATTCTGGCACACACAGCGAGCGACAAAAAGACCGCTGCCCTGCGCGCCGCCGCCAGGGCCATTGACACCAGTCGCGCAAAAATTCTGGCCGCCAACGCCACCGATCTCGAAACGGCGACGTCCGGCGGCATGAGCGCTGCGTTTCTCGACCGCCTGAGGCTCGACGATGCCCGCCTCGATGGCATCATCGTGGCGCTTGAAACGGTCGCCGACCTGCCCGACCCCGTCGGAACGGTCATTGCCAACTGGCAGCGCCCCAATGGTCTCGACATCTCCCGTGTGCGCACGCCGCTGGGCGTGATCGGTGTCATTTTCGAATCCCGGCCCAATGTGACAGCCGACGCTGGCGCGTTGTGCCTCAAGGCCGGCAATGCGGTGATCCTGCGCGGCGGATCGGACAGCTTTCACTCTTCGCGCGCCATTCATGCCTGCCTTCTCGAAGGTCTCAAATCCGCCGGCCTGCCCGAGGACGCCATCCAGATCGTCCCAACCACCGACAGGGCGGCGGTGGGCGAAATGCTCAAGGGTCTCGATGGCACGATCGACGTTATCGTGCCGCGCGGCGGCAAGGGCCTTGTGAGCCGCGTCCAGTCCGAAGCCCGCGTGCCGGTCTTTGCCCATCTCGAGGGCCTTGTTCACGTCTATGTCGATAAAAGCGCCGATCTGGGCATCGCCGTCAGCGTGATCGCCAACGCCAAGATGCGCCGCACCGGTATCTGCGGCGCCGCCGAAACCCTGCTGATCCACAAGGACGTGGTTAGGACCCATCTCGAACCCATAATTGCCGCCCTGATCGAAAGGGGCTGCGAAATTCGCGGCGACGAGACCGTGCGCGAAATGAATACTGCGGCCGGCCCTGCCACCGAGGACGATTGGCGCACCGAATATGAAGACGCGATCATCTCGGTAAAAATCGTTGCCGACGACGATGAGGCCATCGCCCATATCGAGCACTATTCGTCACACCACACCGAGGCGATTATTGCCGAGGACGGGCGGGCGGTCGAAAAATTCTTCAACGAAATCGATTCGGCGATCCTCATGCACAACGCATCGACCCAGTTTGCCGATGGCGGCGAATTCGGCTTTGGCGGCGAGATCGGCATCGCCACCGGCAAGATGCACGCGCGCGGTCCGGTGGGCGTGGAACAATTGACGAGCTTTAAATACCTCGTTCGCGGCACCGGGCAGACCCGGCCTTGACCGACCGTCTCGTTGTTCCCGGCATCACCGATCTGCCCCCCTCGGCGCCCGGCATGCGCATCGGGCTGTTTGGCGGCAGTTTCAATCCGCCCCATCAGGGCCATGACCTCGTATCGCGCGAAAGCCTCAAGCGGCTCGGCCTCGATGCCGTCTGGTGGCTGGTGACGCCGGGCAATCCTTTAAAGGACCGCACCGAACTCGCCCCGCTCCCGGATCGCGTCCGAGCGGCGCGCGTGCTTGCCGATCACCCCGCCATCCGCGTCACGGGCTTTGAGGCCGCGCACGGCTTTACCTACACATATCAGACCCTCGATTATCTCACCCGCACCCTGGCCGACCGGCGCTTTGTCTGGATCATGGGGGCTGACAGTCTCTCGAGCTTTCATCGCTGGGAGCGCTGGGAGGATATTTTCGCCCTCATACCGATCGCGGTTTACGTCAGGCCCGGCTCCACCCGCCGCGCGCCCTTCTCGAAAGCCGCGCTGCGATTTGCCCAATCGCGTCTCGATGAAAGCGATGCGCCGCTTCTCGCGACAGCCCAACCACCCTCCTGGGTGTTTCTCCATGGCCTGATGAGCACATTGTCATCGACCCAGTTGCGCAATGGCGCACCGAAGGATCAGCAGCCCTGACATTTGGTTACCGTCTCATTAACGACATTAATCCATGATCGATATTGGACCATGCTGGCCCTTGGCAAAGCGCCGTGGCGCACGCATATTGGTTCCATGCAACCGATAACGCGTTGCATGTGTTTATCGACAAGCTGACACAAGGAAACCGAACAGGCTTGATGACCCAAAAAATGCCCCAAAGGGTGGAGGACCACGCTTGATGGCTCCCACGCCCAGCAAGTCGGTATCGGGCGATGCCGCAACCAAGGCCGCTCCCCAGGTCCCCGTTCTCGACCTGATCCTCGCATCGCTCGACGATGCAAAGGCCGAAGAAACGATCTCCATCGACATCACTGGAAAATCCTCACTCGCCGATCATATGGTCGTGACGTCGGGACGCTCCAACCGTCATGTTGCAGCGGTGGCCGACCAATTGGTCCAGGCGCTCAAGGAACATGGCCACGACAAGCCCCGGATCGAAGGACTGCCGTCCGCCGATTGGGTTCTGGTCGATGCATCCGATGTGATCGTGCACATTTTCCGCCCTGAGGTTCGCGAGTTCTACAACATCGAAAAGATGTGGGCTGCGGATTTCGGGACCGATACGCACTAGCAGAGCCAAACGGTTCGCATGCGTGTTTTGATCGTCGCGGTCGGGCGAATGAAAGCCGGACCCGAGCGCGAACTTGTGGCGCGTTATCTCGACCGCGCCACCGCCAGCGGCAAGCCACTCGGGCTTGCCGATTTCTCCGTCATCGAGCCTGGTGAATCCCGTGCTTCGAGCGCCGATGCGCGCAAGGCTGAAGAAGCCCGGGCCATTCGCACCGCCATCCCCGAAAAAAGCGTTGTCATCGCCCTCGACGAACGCGGCAAATCGATTGCCAGCGCCGACTTTGCGACCCGCATTGCCGATTGGCGGGACATGGGCAAACCGGCACTCGTTCTTGTGATCGGTGGGGCCGACGGCCTTGCGGCCGACCTCCGCGATGCGGCCGACCTTGTGATCTCGTTTTCCGCAATGACCTGGCCGCACCAGCTCGTGCGCATCATGGCGGCCGAACAGCTCTATCGCACGACGACAATTTTGTCCGGCCATCCCTACCACCGGGGCGATTGATGGCGCCGTCTCTGCTATGGTCCGGGCTGATTCGGAGTTTGCCGGTTTGAGCCTGCCTGTGGGACCTTTCCTTAAGCCTTCTTTGCCCATTTTGCGGGCCGTCCTTGCGGTCCTGGGACTGGCGCTTGTCCAAACCGCGGCCCCCTCCCACGCCCAGGAAGGCGAAATCCCCGCCGTCGAGGACGTCCCCGCACAAGAGCTCGAGCAGACCACCCAGTCGGTCCAGGGCGATCTTGAAAGTGTCCGCGGCGAAATCGATCTCAGCGAAGAGCGCATAGAGGCGATCCGGGCCGAAATCGAGGCACTTGACGGCGATGCCACCCAATTGGGTGCCGAGTTGATCGCTGCGGGACAGCGGGTCGATCTGGCCGATGAGGACATCAGGCTGATCGAAGAACGGCTCGAGGCCCTTTTTGCCTCCGAGCAATCGATCCGCGCCCGCCTTGACGGCCATGACCGCTCGATCTCCAATCTTCTGGCCTCCCTGCAGCGCATTTCGGCCCAGCCGCCTCCAGCCATCATCGTCGATCCCTCCGACGCATTGGGATCGGCCCGCGCGGCCATGTTGCTGGGCGCGGTATTGCCTCAGTTGCAGGAACGGGCCGAAACGGTCACCGAAAGTCTTACCGAGTTGATCTCGCTCAAACAGACCGCGCTCGCCGAGGCTGAGCGGCTCAATGCCAATCTCACCACGCTCAATGAGGAGCGCCTGCGCATCGCAACCATTATCGAAGCCCGGTCCCAGGGGCTCGAATGGCTGAGCGACGATCTGCTGCGCGAGGAGGCCGAGGCCCAGGCTCTGGCCGACCGGGCGACATCTCTCGAACAATTGATCTCGGGGCTGGAGAGCCGCATCACCGCCATGACAGCGGCCGATGAAGCCACGCGGGCGGCCAATTCCGGCCAGCGCGTACCCACGCTCGATCCCGAAACGCTCCGGCTCGCCTTTGCCGATACAGAGCGCACCGAGCCGGCGGTTCCCATAGCATCCGCAAGGGGTTACCTCAGCGCGCCCGTCGCCGGGACAACCCTTACGACCTACGGCGCCGCCGACGGTTATGGCGGGCAATCGAAGGGCATGACGATCGCAACGGCGGACGGTGCCTCGGTTTCGGCACCGGCCGATGGCTGGGTGGTTCACTCCGGGCCGTTCCTCAATTACGGCCAAATCGTCATTCTCAATGCAGGCCAGAATTATCTGGTCGTTCTGGCAGGACTTGATTCGATATCGGTCGAGCCTGGCGACTTTGTCAGGATGGGCGCCCCCCTTGGAACCATGGGCAATGCGCCGAACCTTGAAGCGGGTGCTGGAGCTTCGGGTCCTGCGCTGTATATTGAACTCAGGGAAGGTGGCATTCCCATAGATCCCGAGGGATGGTGGACAGCCCAGTCCCCACAACAGGAAAGTGGAACGAGCTGATGGCGTTGGTATTCAAGCGGGCTCTGATCGTTATGTTGGCGATCGCCGCGAGTGTAGGGCCGGTCACGGCTCAGTCCGAGCAGACCCAACTCGAACAGGAAGAGCTCTATCGTCAGCTCGAACTGTTCGGTCTGGTTCTCGATCGCATTCGTGACGAGTATATCGAGGCACCCGACGAGACCGAACTGATCCGCGCCGCCATTCAGGGCATGCTGACCTCGCTCGACCCCCACTCGGCCTATCTTTCACCCGAAAGTTTTGCCGACGTGCGCGAGGACACGTCGGGAACCTTCGGTGGCCTGGGGATCGAAGTGACCATGGAAGAGGGCGTGGTCAAGGTCGTTACCCCCTATGACGACAGCCCCGCCTCGCGCGCCGGCATCCTTGCCAATGATTACGTTGTCGAGATCGACGGCCAGCAGGTCATGGGCATGACGCTCGACGATGCAGTCGAATTGATGCGCGGCGAAGTGGGCACCGACGTCGATGTGGTGATTTCCCGCGACGGCGCCGAGCAGCTCATCGAATTGACCCTCACGCGCGACATTATCTCGGTCTCGGCCGTTCGCTGGAGCATGGAACGCGATGTACCGCTGATCCGGCTCTCGCGATTCTCGGGCCAGGCCTATAGCGGGCTGACCGATGCGATCCAGGAGGTCTTCGAAGAAAACGACGGCGAAGCTCCAGAAGGCATCATCCTTGACCTGCGCAACAACCCCGGTGGCCTCGTCGACCAGGCACAGTTTGTGGCCGACGCCTTCCTCTCAGAGGGATCGGTGGTGTTGACCCGGGGTCGTATCCCCAACCAGAATTCGCGCTACGACGCCAGCGCCGACGAAATCGATGCCATGCTGACCGACGTGCCGATCATCGTGCTCATCAACGGCGGATCGGCCTCGGCTGCTGAAATCGTCGCCGGGGCGCTGCAGGATCAGGGTCGCGCAACGCTGGTGGGCACACGCTCGTTCGGCAAGGGCTCGGTGCAATCGATCATTCCACTGGGCTTTGATGGTGCCATGCGGCTGACCACGGCCCGCTACTACACGCCCAACAACCGCTCGATTCAGGCGCTCGGGATCACGCCCGATATCGAAGTGCTCCAGGACGTGCCCGAAGAATTTCAGGGCCGCGACCTCCTGATCGGCGAAGCCGGTCTGGCCGGACATATTTCAGGCGAGGCCGAAGAAGAGGCAACCGTTGGGTCCTCGGTTTACGTTCCCGCCGAACGCTCCGAGGACAATCAGCTCCAATATGCGATCGATCTCATATTGGGTGAGGCCGAGGACCCGGCCTTCCCGCCCAATCCCGATGCCATCATCGCGCAGCAGCAGACCGATGAAGCCGAGGTGACTGAATCCCAATAGCCTGTGCTATAGCTCGGTTTGACCCTGTGCCGGCCCGATTCGCGGGCCGGCCCCGATGACGCCCGCGGCGCGGGCAGCACTGCGAACGGTGGACATACATTGCGAGCTTGGGGACCAGCCGCATCATGACTGACGAGTTGAGCAGACCGCTCGGCCGGAAACGCCGCGACCATCCTCGCCGATGGCTGGGACTGCCCTGGGGCCGCATATGTGCGGCTCTTGTGGTCCTTGCCGGCCTTGGTGTCGGCGCATGGATCGTGCTTGTCGATGATCCGCAGGGAGGCCGGCCGGTGGCCGATGCCCCCGTCAGCCTCGAACCCGAACCGAACCCGGTCGCAGAGGAAGTCGCCTCCGACCCTGCGCCGACAACCACAAGTCCTGCCGTGACCAATGGTCCCTCGATCATCACGCTGGGTGAAACGCCGCCCGCGCCGGACCTGGCCGGAGCGCCGGCAGGCGATCTCGCACAGGATTTGTTCGAGATGACCGAAAACGGGCCCCTTCCCAGAGTCAGCAGTTCAGGTCTCAAACCCTATGAGGCCTATGCCCGCCCCTCGATCTCTACCCAGGCAGCCGGGGGCCGCAAGCTTATTGCTGTCGTCGTCTCCGGGCTCGGGTTGAGCGATCCCACCACCCGCGAAGCCATCAATGCCCTTCCAGGCACGGTAACGCTAGCCTTTGTACCCTATGGCAGCAATCTCGAAACGCTGACAGATATGGCGCGGGCCGATGGCCATGAAATCATGCTCGAAGTTCCACTCGAGCCGTTCGACTACCCCCAGAACGACCCGGGACCCCACACCCTGCTCGTCGAACAACCGACCCGCGACAACCTTGAAAAGCTCTATTGGCTGCTGACGCGAATGACCGGCTATACCGGGGTGATCAACCATATGGGTGCGCGCTTTACCGCCTCTGCGGCCGATTTCTCGCCAATCATGGAAGAACTCGGTATGCGCGGCCTGGCCTATCTCGACGATGGCAGCTCCAACCGCTCGGTGGCGCCGCAACTGGCCCGCCAGAACGCCGTCCCCTATGCCCGCGTGGACCGCGCTATCGACACCAACCCTTCTCAGGCATCCATCCTTGCCGAACTTGACAATCTCAAGAGGGCGGCCGACGAGCGGGGCAGCGCCATCGGCATCGTTTCGGCTCTGCCGGTGTCGATCCGCACCCTGTCCGACTGGGCCGACGCGCTCGATCAGGAAGAGTATCTCCTCGTCCCGGTCAGCGCCCTTTCCTCCATGGAGGCAACACAATGAACACGGCGCCCAATCGTGCGCAAATGCCCTATCGCGACTGCGTCGGTATCGCGCTCTTCAACGACCGCGGGCAGGTTTTCCTGGCCCGGCGCATTCTCACCCCCGGCCCAGACACCTCCGAAGTCGACGCGCCATGGCAGATGCCCCAGGGTGGGATCGATGACGGTGAAGATGCGTTACCCGCAGCCTATCGTGAACTTTACGAAGAGACGGGCATCCGCACGATACGCCTTCTGGCCCAGGCGCCAGACTGGATCCACTACGACCTCCCCGACGAGGTCCTGGGGACTGCGCTCAAGGGCAAATATCGCGGCCAGCGCCAGCAATGGTTTGCCTTTTTGTTCGAGGGCGAGGAAAGCGAGATTACGCTTCTGCTCGACAACCCCGGCATCGACCCCGAATTCGATGCCTGGCGCTGGGAAGATTTCGACAAGGTCGCCGATATCATCGTGCCCTTCAAGCGTCCGGCCTATCTCGAGGTGCATAAGGCCTTCGCGCACATACCGGGCCAGATCCGGGCGCAACGGACGTGAAGACGATCGGGCTGATCGGCGGCATGAGCTGGGAGTCCACAGCTCAATACTACGCCCTCATCAACCGCGAGACCGCAAGGCGACGGGGCGGGCTGCATTCGGCAGCCATTGTGATCGACTCGCTCGACTTCGCCGAGATCGAAGCGCTCCAGGCCCAGGGCGATTGGGCCGGTGCCGGCGAGCGCCTCGCCGCTTCCGCCAGACGGCTCGAGGCCGCGGGCGCTCAATTGCTCGTGCTGGCAACCAATACCATGCATATCGTGGCACAAGACATCCAGGCGGCGACGACAATCCCCTTCCTGCATATCGCCGATCCCACAGCCGACGCGCTCATCGAAGACGGGGCGAAAACGGTTGGACTGCTGGGCACACGGTTCACCATGGAAATGGATTTCTACAAGGACCGGCTGCGCCATCGGGGCATCGAGCCAATCGTTCCCGAGGTCGACAGGACCAATCTCGACGGCATCATCTACAATGAGCTCTGCCGTGGCATCGTCAGCGACGCTTCGCGCGCCACATATGTTGCGGCCATCGAACGGCTCGGCGCACGCGGAGCCCAAGCGATCATTCTGGGCTGCACCGAACTCGGACTGCTCATTTCAGACGATAACAGCCCCCTGCCTCTTTACGACACGACCGCCCTTCACGCCGCAAACGCGGTAGCGCAAGCCCTCGATTGATTCCGGGCTCCGACAACGAAAAAGGGGCGCCGAAGCGCCCCTGATACCAACCCCGGTCGGACAAGGATCAAAATTCGCTCCACTCGTGATCCACAGCGGCATTGCCGTGGCTCAGATAAGCGCCGGCTGCCTGCTTGACCTTGCTCTGAAGCGCGCGGGCGTCGCCCGATCCACTGCCGCCTTCTCGTCCCGAGGACGATTGCGCGATGGCAGTTGTCCGATCGATCTTGAAGATATCGACGATCCGATCGAGCGCCGTGGCCTGTTCCTCGGTCTGGGCGATGGCCGCATTGGTCTCCTCGACCAGCGCCGCATTGTGCTGGGTCATTTCGTCCATCTGGCGCACGGCGGCATTGACCTCCTCGATCGAGGACGCCTGTTCGCGGCTGTCATTGGCGATCTGCTGCATCTGGCTGGTGTTGGTCCGCGCCGCCTCGAGCATGGCGACCAGCTTTTCGGCAGCCTGCGCCACCAGACGCGATCCGCCATCGACCTCGTTGGCCGATTGCTCGATCAGTGCCTTGACCTCCGAGGAGGCCGACGCGGCGGACTGGGCCAGACGGCGCACTTCGACGGCAACCACGGCAAACCCCTTGCCCGCATCCCCGGCTCGCGCCGCTTCTACCGATGCATTGAGGGCCAGAAGATTGGTCTGGAAGGCAATGTCATCGATCATCTTGATGATGTCGGAGACCTTTGCCGAAGACGTGGTGATCCGTTCCATGGCGCTGGTCGCCGCGTCCATCACCTCGCCGCCCTCTTCGGCCGATTTGGTGACCGATGCCGCAGTCTGGGACGCATCCTGCGCCCGGCGGGCATTGTCCATGACGGTGGCCGCGAGCTGTTCCATGGCCGCCGAGGTTTCCTCGATGGTGGCCGCCTGACGGGTGGTGCGTTCGGAAAGGTCGTTCGCCCCCGAAAGGATTTCCCCGGTCGCTGTCTTGAGTGTCCGTGACGTGCCGCGCAACTCCAGAACGATGTCGGAGAGCTTTTCGGCAACGGCGTTGGTATCGGATTTGAGCTGGGCGAAGGCGCCCTGATACTCGCCCATCACCCGCGTGGTGAGATCGGTATTGGCCAGAGCCCCGAGCACGCCCGCCGTCTCGCGCAATCCGCGATCGACTGTCGAGACCAGGTCGTTGACGCTTCCGGCCAGCCCATTGAGTTCGGCATCGGCAAAGCTCGCTTCGACACGCTGGGAAAAGTCGCCGGCGATTGCGGCATCGACAACATTGCCAAACGCCACCTGCAGGTCGCCCATCATCGCGCGCCGTGCCTGCTCGTCGGCGATGATCCGCGCCGCCTCGGCTTCGGTCATGGCCGCAACCTTCTGGCCGTTCTCTCGGAACACTTCCACGGCGCGGGCCATATCGCCCACTTCGTTCTTGCGGTCGGTATAGGGCACTTCAACGTCGAATTCGTTCTGCGCGATGCGTCCCATCACCCCCGAAAGGATGGGAATTGGACGCGCGATCAGACGCGACGCGAAAATCGAAACAACGCACATCACGGCAAGCGCGATACCGGCCACGATCATGAGCAGGTTCATGGTGTCGGTTACAACGGCAGTGATCGCGTCCTGGCTGACGCCCACATACAGCAGACCCAGAACGTCCGTCCCCGACAGATAGGTGATCGGCTGGTAGACCGAATAATAGTGCTCACCGTTCACGTCGGTCTCGGTAAAGAGCGCGCCGTTCTCGAGAATCTGGGTGTGAATTTCACCATTGGCGGGAATCGGGTCCTGAACGATCCGATTGCCATCGCCGTCGACCATAGAGGTCGTCACTTGTTCAAAGGAATCGGTTTCGGCATTCCAGGCAAAGATCGCAGCCGTTTCCCCACTTATGCGGCCGATCGAATCGGTAATGTCGTCGTTGTAAAAGCGCGGCATGACCCAGGTGCCGATACTTGCAACGTCCCCCTCCTCGGTCCATTCAACCTGAATACCGCCCATGCCGCCCAGAACCGTTGCGGCCGTCCGGATATTGGACTGCTGGCTGGACCTTGCGACAGCATCGCTGTTGGCCGAAAGATTGACATAGACCGCGATAACGACGGCCCCGACCGAAAGCACCACTGCAGTGACCACCATAGCGGCGATCGTGGTGGTCATAGGGATACGACCCAGAATTCTGCTGGCTAAGCCCCGCATGTCCGTTTGCTCCTTGTGGACGACTAGCTTCCCCCTCCTGGGAAATCCACGCAAAGCTACGGACATATGATTAAATGATCGTTTCAGTCTGCAAGAGCCCAAACACCTCTCAGCGCCCAAAGCGCTATTCCCTGGCGGCAGGTCCGCCCATAAAAGGGTTCGTGGACGTCCATCCAACTATATTTGAAGTCTATTGCTAAAACTTCATTGGCTCGAGCCGGCAACAAGAGCCCGGTTGCACAACAACACATCCTCAGGGCGCCCAGGCAACGCGCTTTGACTCTTGAGGCAAAGAAAAAGGCGCCAAAACGGCGCCTTCAGCAATCATGATTGCACGAAAACCGAACCTAATGGGCAGCACCGCTCAGCGCGGCATTTTCCAACAGGAGGTTCTTCCAGGTATCGAGCGCGTTCTGCGCTTCGCCCTTGTCTTCGTCATCCGATGTGGCGGTCAACTCCTGTTGCGCGGCGGAGATGCGCTCTTCGATTTCAGTGCGACCGAATTCACTGGCCGGCTTGGCTTCCTCCGCGAGAATGGTGACACCCGCATCGGAGATATCTGCAAACCCACCGCCCACGAAAAAGTTCGAAACGGCTCCGCTTGTATCGGTCACCGTCACAAAGCCGGGCTTGAGCACGGCCATCAGCGGCGCATGATCACCCATGACCGTCAGATAGCCTTCGGAACCCGGCACGATCACCGAGCGCGCTTCGGCACTCAAAACGAGAACTTCAGGCGATACGATTTCGACTTTGACGCCTTCGGCCATGTCTTTGTCCGTTCTTCAAGCGTTCGGAAAATGTGCGGGCCGACTGGCGGCCCGCACGATCACATTCTCACAATCAGGCGGCTTCGGCGGCCAGCTTCTGGGCCTTCTTGACGGCATCGTCGATGGTGCCGACCATGTAGAAGGCCTGTTCGGGCAAATGATCGTACTCGCCGGCAACCAGACCCTTGAAGGCCTTGATGGTGTCTTCGAGTTCGACATAAATGCCCGGCGCGCCGGTAAACTGCTCTGCCACATGGAAGGGCTGGCTCATGAAACGCTCGACCTTGCGGGCCCGCGCCACAGTGAGCTTGTCCTCTTCGGACAACTCGTCCATGCCCAGAATGGCGATGATGTCCTGGAGCGACTTGTAGCGCTGCAGGATTTCCTGAACGTCACGCGCCGTACGGTAATGCTCTTCGCCAACGATATTGGGGTCGAGCATGCGCGAGTTGGAATCGAGCGGATCGACGGCCGGGTAGATGCCCTTTTCCGAAATGGCGCGGTTGAGCGACGTCGTCGCGTCAAGGTGGGCAAAGGTCGATGCCGGTGCGGGATCGGTAAAATCGTCAGCCGGGACGTAAACGGCCTGCACCGAGGTGATCGAGCCCTTGTTGGTCGTCGTGATGCGTTCCTGGAGCGCACCCATATCGGTGCCCAGCGTCGGCTGATAGCCCACAGCGGAAGGAATACGGCCCAAAAGCGCCGACACTTCCGAACCGGCCTGGGTAAACCGGAAGATGTTGTCGACGAAGAACAGCACGTCCTGACCCTTGTCGCGGAAATCTTCGGCGATCGACAAGCCGGTCAGGGCCACACGGGCGCGCGCTCCCGGAGGCTCGTTCATCTGACCGAAG
>CENV01070424.1_pt1 | contig 16490 bp, 28 predicted proteins | sample 530231 | NCBI WGS metagenome assembly CENV01 (sample SAMEA2619815, study PRJEB7988) | marine metagenome | biome: marine biome (ENVO:00000447); feature: surface water layer (ENVO:00002042); material: "saline water (ENVO:00002010), including plankton (ENVO:xxxxxxxx)" | depth 5 m | reverse complement strand
GCCAATTGTTTTGTAATCTATAGATCCATCTTCCCACCAAAGCTGGTGTATGGTTGTGTTTTCCAATACATAACTGTTTGGCATACCACCAAAACGGTTATGGATATCAGATAATTCATGCACTTGATGTTTTATACATGTCCCTTTATGAACAGTGTAATCAGCTTGTAAAAACTTGGAGTTATCTATATCAATTGTAATGTGTTTTATCATACAGGGGTTCTAATACGCTAAATATTTATATATGACACGTTTATCAGAAAATTTTACTTTACAAGAATTTACAAAAAGCCAAACTGCTCTACGGCAAGGAATAGACAACACTCCTGGTGAAGAACATCTGGAAAATGCAAAAGCTTTGTTTACTAATGTTGTCCAACCAGTTAGAGATAATTTTGGAGTTACAGTTATCAATTCAGGTTATAGAGGACCAGAATTAAATGAAGCAGTTGGTGGATCATCTAGATCTCAACATTGTAAAGGTGAAGCAGTTGATATTGAATGTCCTGGCACACCCAACTATGATGTTGCAAGCTGGATTGAATCTAATCTTGACTTCGATCAACTCATTTTGGAATTTTACACACCTGGTATACCTGATTCTGGTTGGGTACACGTATCTTACAAGTCTGAAGGCAATCGAAAGAGTGTTCTTACAGCTATGAAAGAAAATGGAAAAACTGTGTATAAGCCAGGCTTAATAAGTTAATGCAGAATGCAATACCTATACTTGAAAAGAATTTAGCAGCATTTACTGGAGCTCCATATGCTGTCGCAACTGATTGTTGTACTCATGCTTTAGAACTTTGTCTTCGATTAGACAAAGTGAAAAAGTTATCTAGCACCTGTTACACATATCTAAGTGTACCTATGACATTTGTAAAATTAGGCATTAAGTTTAGTTTAGTAGATGAAAAATGGCTAGGTGAATACAATTTAAAAGGAACACGTATATGGGATAGTGCAAGACTACTTCATCCAAAAATGTATAGAAAAGGCCAATTACAATGTCTAAGTTTTGGTAACGGCAAACCTATTGATAATAAACGTGGTGGAGCAATTTTGTGTGGTAGTAAAAAAGAATATGACATACTAAAACAAATGAGTTGGGACGGCCGAGATCCAAAACATAAAAAATGGATCAACCAAAATGTCTATAATGTTGGCTTCCATTACAACATGGCATTTGAACACGCTCATCAAATCAATCAACTACTGGAAAAATATAAACAAAAAGATGATCATTTACCTCGTATGGTTGACTATCCAGACTGTAGAACTGTTGTAATCAACGGTTAAATACGTATATCATGTTTACGCAAATAAAGATGTTTATTACCTTGTTGATGGTTGTGGGTTTGGCCGGTGCTGGAGTGTACGTTATGAAACTACGTTCTGATAATGCAATTTTAAAAGCAAATCAAATACAACTGGAGCAAGGTTTAGAAGAACAAAAAAAATTACTTGAGCAGCAAGAAAAAGATTTTAATGCCATAATGGAAAGCAATAAAAAATTAAACGCACTTGTACTAACATTTAAAAAAGATCTTGACGACTTAGACAAGCGTTTCAACAAGAAGAAAAGAGACGTTGGCAAACTTGCAATTGAAAGATCAAAATCTACTGAAAGAGTAATCAACAAAGGATCTACTGAAGCAAAGAGATGTGTTGAGTTGGCAAGCGGTGCCAAACACACCGAAGCCGAATTAAAAGCAACAAAAAGATCGCAGATAAATCCACAGTGTCCATCTTTGGCAAACCCTAATTATGTCGCTTATTAAAATTTTATTAGTTGGTGTAATATCGTGCATGTTAAGTGGATGCATGGTTGGTGAAAAACGGGTGAAATTATTTAAATTAGAAGAACCAAGGCAAAAACTTAATTTACCTGATCCATCACCATTAACATTAGAAGATATAAGATGGATTATTATCACAAGTGACAACGCAGAAGAAGTTTTTAAGAAATTAGAAGAAGCGGGGATAGACCCAGTGTTGTTTGGTTTAACAGATAAAGATTACGAATTGTTAGCAAAAAACTTCGCACAGATAAGACAAAAACTACAAGAAACAAATAATCTACTAGAAGAGTATAAGAAGTATTACGAAGGGGAAGAGAATGCAGACAGTAATTAAAGTGATAGCAGAACACCTGGATGTTGCGGAGAGCAAGGTCACTCCAGAAGCACATCTAGTGGATGACCTAGGGGCAGATCCATTTGACACAATAGAATTGTGTATACAGGTAGAGAAAGCAACAGGCGTAAAAATATCAGAGGACGACGGTGACAAAGTCCAGACAGTACAAGATCTAATTAATCTAGTAGAGAAAAAATAATGTGGACCTATAGAGCAAAAGTGATCAGAGTCGTAGACGGTGACACAGTAGACGTTGACATTGATCTGGGTTTTGGCATTTGGCAAAAAAATGAACGTGTAAGAATAATGGGCATTGACACTCCAGAGTCAAGAACAAGAAACAAAGTTGAAAAGAAATTTGGATTGGCCGCTAAGGCAAAATTGCAATCGTTGTTGGGCAAAGACACAGTGCTAAAAACTACAATCAATAAAAAAGGCGTAGACATGAAAGGCAAGTTTGGCAGAGTGCTTGGTGACTTTTTGATTGAAGATAAATCTGTTGCAACAATAATGTGTGAAACAGGCCATGCTGTGGCATACTTTGGCGGCAACAAAGATAAATTGCAAGCCAAACACTTGGCAAATAGACAGAAACTGGTAGCCGAAGGCATTGTTACAGGTCCAGTAGTATAAGATACATGATTAATCTACAAGAACTTCCAAAGTTCTATGATAAGATTGGTTATGCTCCACATGAACATATTCAGGATTTTTTCCACCAGGATGTTTTTGAGGATCTTAGAACTAACTTTCCATCCAACAATCTTTTTGGAGACGAACTACCTGAAAGAAGAAAACAAAATCAAAGACCACATCATAGAAGATTAATGTGTGTATATGAAGGTTCAGATGCTTTTTTTGACCATTACAAAGTTGACATCAACCAGTTACCAAATATCTGGCAACAAATAATTACATTATTTTCTGATAATAACGGCAAATACCAAGACTGGTTGAAACGTATTTTAGAGATCAAGGATTTTACAATTAGATTTGATTTCCATAGAACTAAAAGTGGTTTAGATGTATCGCCACATGTCGATACTGCAAGTAAAATTGGATCACATCTTTTTTATTTTATGCCTGATGGGTGGCAAGAAGCATACGGTGGTACAACAATTTTTTACAAAAATAAATTAGTCACACAAGGCAATCCTGAGCCAGCGGACTTTGCAGAATCAAAAACTTATCCTGTAATAGGAAATTATTCGTTGCTGTTTAAAAATGCAAAGGAGGGTTGGCATGGCGTAAAGCCTATAACTAATAATGCAGGACTGCATAGGCAAATATTCAGTGTTGTAATACACGAGAAAAAATGAAACTACAATTTAGAAATGTTAAAGGAAAAATAGATCATACAATTGAGTTCAGAGCAGTTGCAGGTATTAAATTTCAAACCAACGGACGTATAATTAAAAAACGTGTTAAAAGATTTTACAGCAAAGAACCTAAAACTATAGAATGGATTGACACGTTCAAACCAACAGAAACTTTTTTAGATGTTGGTGCAAATATTGGACAGTACTCTTTGTACGCCGCAAAAAAAGGAATATCTGTGTATGCATTTGAGCCGCAGGCCCTAAACTATGCAGAATTATACACAAACATTTGGTTGAACAAGTTAGGACATAAGATTAATGGATACTGTATAGCTTTGTCTAATACGAACACAATTGAATATCTATCACTACTATCTATGGTCCCTGGGCAATCACACAATAACTATGCAATAGATATACCTGGGCAGATTAAACAAGGTTGTGCAGGGTTTTCCCTTGATTATTTGGTGGAGAAAAAAGTTATTCCACAACCAACACACATTAAAATAGATGTTGATGGCATAGAATCTAAGGTGATAGAAGGTGGCATTAACACTATAAAAAACTGTAAAACAGTGCTTGTTGAAGTAGAAAATATGGAAATTGTTAACACGATTACAAAATTAGGCTTTGAAATAGACAATAATTTAACATTTGAATTTACAACAGCTCCTGATAAAAAGATCGTTAATTATATCTTCAAAAAGAAATAAATACGTATATAAAGGAGTACTATGGAACTAATAATAGGATTAGCAACAAAATTTTGGCAATGGTCTATATTGATAGCCGTTGTGATAATTGGAGCAATTATTAATTTTGCAGATAAAAAAGCCACAACAAAATTAAAATTTTACTACAAAGGAATGCCTAAACTACAACCTATACCAATCAAAACAAAAGGCAAAGGTTTTTGGAAAGGTATTATAATGTGGTTGTTAGCAACGAGAAACTGGATACTAATTGATGATTGGAAATACAACATTAATGGTGAAGAATATGTGATTCCAGCTGGCTTTCAGTTTGATGGTGCAAGTATCCCTAAATTCTTAAGAACTTTCTTTTCACCAGTTGGTGTGTTGTTAATTGGTGGATTAGTCCACGACTATGCTTACAAATACAAAACGCTCTTAAAGAAAAATAAAAAATCCACAATGGGTGACCTAACACAAAAAAAAGCAGACGAAATTTTTAGAGATATTAATATAATTGTAAACGGTTTTTATGTAATGAACTATTTGTCATACTACTCATTAAGATTAGGTGGTTTCTTAGCATGGAACGGGCATAGAAAAAGAAATGCCAAAATAAAAGGTATAAAATAATGGCTGAATTAAAAGAAGACAAATTGATCGTAAAAGAAAAAGAAACTGCAATGAGCCAAGCAAAGGACGAAGCAGTATCGACTATCAAATGGATATGGTGGTTCTTGAAAGAAGAATTGCCACAGTTTTTATCAAACTGGAGAACAGTTCCAAGAATAATGATGGTACTTTATGGTTTAGTATTTTACAACACAATGCAATGGTTCATGGCACTTGAAAATCCTAACAACGCACAGGCAGGATTTGTATCAGTAGTAGTTGGTGCAGGTGCGGCTTGGTTTGGACTATACGTCAACGGTAAGAAAACAGACATAAAATCTTCCAAGAAATAATTACATATAGATGAAACTATATGAACCTTTCCAATTCCTCACGGAAGAAGAGTGCGATCAACTTTTAGAATATGGACGTAGTAGTCATAAACAGACTGGCAAGACTTTAGGCAAGAGTGCTCTTAGAAAAAATAGAATTGTTTGGTATAGAGAATCTAAGTGGTGGCCTAAGTGGTTAATGATGTTTCAAAAAATGGATGAAAGCATAGAATGGATACAAGATCCACAAATAAGTTTTTACATTCCTGGCGAAAGGTATGATTGGCATGTAGACACCACACCAAAACACAGAACTCATATTCGACATTTTACCCTTACCTGCGAATTACAGACTGCAAAAAATGCCCGTTTTGAACTAGAAAATTACAGTTTACCTAAACTTAAAAAAGGTCAAGCGATTATATTCAAACCTTCAGATATGCATAGAGCGACAAGTCCAACATTTGGAGAACGTGTAAGTTTTACCATATGGGCCATGTCTAAAAATCTTACCAAATCTTGACACTTTACAATTGTGTTATATAATAAATGTAAATGAAAAATTATTATGATATCCTTGGTGTGTCCGAAGACGCTTCAAACGATCAAATTAAAAGAGCATTCAAAGATATTGCTAAAAAGGAACATCCTGATAGAGGAGGCAATGAAGCAAAGTTTAAAGAAGCAAATGAAGCCTACGACACACTTAAAGATACACGCAAAAGACAAGAATATGATACTATAAGAAAGTATGGACAAGCTGGACAAGGTGGACATTTCACATATAGATCTGGCGATTTTTTTGGCGAAGATATATTTGAAAATTTTTTTTCAGGGTTTGAATTTGGCGGACCGGGTGTTAGAACACGTACTTTCCGTAGAGGGCCACAACGAAATAAATCAATAAATGTAAGAATGGCCATATCTATCAAAGAAGCTATGAACAACAATGAAAAAACAATTAATTATAAGCTGCCCTCCGGAAAAGAAGAATTTGCAACAGTGAAGATACCAGCCGGCGTGCAGCACGGAGTGACTTTTAAATTTAAAGGCATGGGTGATGATTCAATAGCTAATGTGCCAAGAGGTGACCTTCTTGTGCAAATGACAGTTTTAGATTCTGACGGTTATACTAGGAAAGGGAATGATTTATATACAACAAAAACAATTTCTTGTTTTGATGCAATACGTGGCTGCGAAGTTGAATTGAAAACTTTATTGAATACAATTATTAAAGTAAAAGTGCCGTCTGGCACACAACCTGGTACCCTTATCAACTGTAAAGGACAAGGTATGCCTGTGCATAAAACATTAAATATTAGAGGTAATCTATATGTCAAAGTTATGGTGCTTATTCCACAGCTTTCAAAAGATGATCTAAAAAAGATTAAAAACTTATGATACAACTATTTCAATATCCGCATGAAACTTTATCACAAAAAAGCTCGCCTTGGACTGACACAGATAGAATCGAAGGCTATGACGACATTGAAAAATTTGAAAGCGAATTTTTAAAGTTGATGGTTAATGAACACGGAATGGGCCTTGCGGCTAACCAAATAGGCATTACCAAAAGATTCTTTGCAATCGGTCATGACTCATTTGACACATTTACAAAACATGCTATAATTTGGAATCCACGTGTGTTAAAATTTAGTGAAGATAAAGTTATAGACACAGAAGGATGTTTAAGTTTTAAGGGGATATGGTTAAAAGTGGAAAGGCCTCAAACAGTAGAAGTAACATATGAAACAACACAAGGAAAAACAAAATTCGCAAAGCTCGACGGAATGGAATCTAAGTGTTTCCAACATGAATGCGATCACCTTGAGGGTATTACATTTAATAAGAGAGTGTCTAAATTACGATGGGACATGGCAAGAAAAAAACAGTAAAGAGAAAAGGTAAGGTATGGAAAATACTAGACGGGACTTACAAACAAAATGTCAGGAGAGCGGACGTGGATCGATTGATAGCGGCCATACAGCAAGAATTAGAATGGGATCAAAAAGACGTGGCAACATATATGAAAATAGCAAATGGACTAGTAGATTGGAGTGGAGATGTTAGAAGCAAACGAAAGCCTAGAAAACATATTCGAAAACGCAGTTAGAGAAGCAGAAAAAAGAAAGCATGAATACGTAACAATAGAACATGTGTTACTTGCCCTTATTAAAGATCAAGGCATTGGCACTACGCTTACGGAATTCAAAGTTGTTGTAGGTGCTCTAATTAAAGATGTAGAAGATTATTTAGATACTAAATGTAAAGATATAGTGACTAAAGGCAAAGAACCTGTCACACCAAGAAAAACAGCATCTTTAGAAAGATTAATGAATCGTGCTTTCACACAAGCACTGTTCCAAGGAAGGCAAGATGTTAGTTCAGTAGACATTCTTATTTCAATATTTTCTGAAAAGAAAAGCTATGCAGCATTTTTCTTAAAGAAGCATAATGTTAACAAACAGGATCTAATGGATTTGATAAGCACAGAAACAATCTTAGATGAAGGCATGGCAGCAATGGGTGGTGCTCAACCAGGGGGCGAACAGAAACTTAGACCTAATCAAGCAGACAGAATTCTTAAAAGTTATTGTGAAAATTTAAATCAAAAATATTTTGATAAAAAGATTGATCCTGTAATAGGACGTGAAGATGAAACAGAACAATTAAAGCAGATACTTGCAAGAAGAAATAAAAATAATGTGCTAATTGTTGGTGATCCGGGAGTTGGGAAAACAGCAGTAGTAGAAGGTTTAGCAAGACGTATTTGTAAAAATAAAGATGATGTGCCTGAATATATTAAGGATCATATTGTTTGGAGTTTAGATATTAATAGTTTAATCGCAGGTTCTAAATTTAGAGGTGATTTTGAAGAAAGATTAAAATTAATTGTTAATGCTTTAGATCAAAAAGGCAAATCTATCTTGTTTATTGATGAGGCACACATGATGGTTGGTGCTGGCGCAACTGGACAAGGCAATAGTATGGATATGGCAAATGTAATTAAACCAGCATTGTTAAAAGGATCAATCAAGGTTATTGCATCAACAACTTGGGAAGAATATAGAAAATATTTTGAGAAAGATAGAGCACTAATGCGTAGATTTCAAAGATTACAAGTTGGTGAACCAAGCAACGAAACAGCAGTAAAAATATTAAAAGGTGTCAAACATTATTATGAAAACTTTCATAACTGCAAAATTACTGACGAAGCTTGTGAAGACGCTGTTGAATATTCAAGTAAATTTATTGCAGATAAAAAGTTACCGGACAAAGCTATTGATGTTATGGATGTTGCTTGTGCAAGACTTAGACTCAAAGGCATTAAAGATGGAAAAATTGATCACGATGAAATAATACACGAGATATCTAATATGACTGGTATCAGTATTGAACAATTATCACAGAAACAAGCAAGCAATTTAAAAACTCTAGAAGAAAAAGTTAAGTTACAAGTCTTTGGACAAGACAAAGCTATTAATACTGTGGTTGATAAAATCCTTGTGGCTAGAGCAGGTTTGAAATCTTTGAACAAGCCGGTTGGATCATTTTTATTTTTAGGCCCAACAGGTTGTGGAAAAACAGAAACTGCTAAACAACTTGCAAATACATTAGGTGTTGAATTACTAAGATTTGATATGTCGGAGTATCAAGAAAAACATTCTATAGCTAAATTGATTGGTTCTCCTCCAGGTTACGTTGGTTTTGAAGATTCACAGATGGGAGGTGGTATGTTTGTGAACGAGGTTGAAAAAAACCCACATGCTGTGGTATTATTTGATGAGGTTGAAAAGGCTCATAGAGATGTTACGAATATGTTATTACAAGTTATGGACTATGGAACAGTGACTGGATCTAATGGAAAAAAAGCAGACTGTAGGAATATTATTTTAATCCTAACAAGTAATTTGGGTGCAGAAGAAAATGAAAGAAATAACATTGGTTTTGGATCTTTCGAACGTAGTGGTGAAGATGATGTTGCACTTAAAAAATTCTTTCCGCCAGAATTTAGAAATAGATTAGATGCTATTGTGAAGTTTAACAAATTGGCAAAAGAGACTATGAAATCTATTGTTAAAAAGTTTCTTCAAGATTTGAATACCATGACTGTTGAAAAAGCAGTTGAGGTAAATGCTACAGACGAGGCTATAGAGTTTTTGATTAAAAAAGGCTTCGATGCTAAAATGGGTGCAAGGCCGTTGCAAAGAGTAATTGATGAAGATATCAAAAAGCCATTATCTAAAATGATACTGTTTGGCGAACTTAATGAAGGTGGTATGGTAGAAGTTGGACTGAGTGAAGATATAGTACCAAAATTACAAGTCCTATTTAAATCTAAAAAAATCATTGAAAATGTTAAAACTAAAAAAGTAAATGAGAAAACATCATAATAAACTTTTCTACGGAAAATACAGATATAAAAATGAATTTAATATGCCATGGGCAGGCATTTTGTATCCAACGACAGATGACAATTTACAACAAATTTTAGATGGCACACATAGAGATGTTATACATATTAATACAAATTTTTGGAAAATAGATAAAAAAGTTCTCAAATTAGCAGCCTTTATATTAAAAAATAGAAGTAATATGCAGTTCAGGCTACAACAGCACAAAGCAATATTCTATTCAAATAAAGGCTTATCATCCAAACTTGTTTGTGATTTTTGGGAGTTTTGGAAAGGATCAACTACAGTAAATCCTAATGCAAAAAAGTTAGATAAAAATATCATTGCCTGTTCAAGATTACCACATGGTAGATTTAAATATCAAGTACATCTAAAGAAAGATTCTCACAAATATCTAAACAATCAAGGCAAACAAAATTTATGGAATTTTTTAGTACGTAATACTAATGACTGTTTGGTGTCAAGTAGTGCAATTATAAGTTTTTTAACTAATAAAGAAAAACATTGTTTCCAAGGTTACTTTTATGTTACTGACGCAAAAATTCTTACACCAATATATATGATGGCTGGAAAAAGTATTGACAAGGTTATAAAATTTGAAAAGGTTAAAAATGGAAGCAATTAAAAAATTACAGGAAGGTAAAATTTTTGGAGAAAATAGTATTGTGGAAACTTATTTAGAAAAATCATTATGGGGAACACCTACATACAAAAAAGGATATTTAAAAGTAAAACAGGTGTCTAATGATTACTGTGTATGCGAAGAATTAGGCGAAGCAGATGGTAAAGCACATAAAATAAGATATGTTAATATATTAACTGTTGACGGGCAAGAACCTAACGAATTAGCCGCTGTGTATGGACTAGGCCCAAAAACAGCAAGATTCAAAAAACGTAAGGACAATAAATAAGAGTAATGGCACAAACAAGTACGACATTATCAGGAGCAAAATCCCACGTAACAGATATATCTGGTACTGACATAAGTTTCACATCGAGTGGAGGAACACATACAATATCATCCACATCTACTGAATTAACAGGTTCGGGCAAATTAGCCGTAAGAGATCTTGTTACAGTCACAGGAACCACAAACAACAACAGCACTTTTACAGTGAAGTCAGTAGTATCAACAACAGAATTTACTGTAGAAGAAATTGTAACTACAGAAGCTTCGGATGGATCTAGCACTGTTACTCTTGATCATACAGGATTTGTAACTGACAAGGCCAAAGGTGACGGATATTTTTCACAAATAGATGGCGTACATACTGTGGTGTATCAAGTGGTTAATTTAGGTGATAGCACAGATGATTTTAACGGTAATGTTAAAATGCAAGGCTCTCTGGCCACAACCCCTACTGAAGATGACTTTTTTGATATCGACGACACAACAATGACATCAGATCAAAGCACAAAGATTGCTAGTTTTAATTTTACAGGAAATTTTGTTTGGGTAAGAGCTAAAGTGACTACAACAAATGGTTCCAGTAATCCTAGCATGATCACCTCTATTTTGCTTAATAATTAAACTATTTTCAACAAGTCAACTATGGTTGACAGGTAATTTGTTTATGTTATACTGTAAACATGAACGATAAAGAAATTGAAAAAATCCAAACACTTGATGTAAATGTTTCAGCGGAGTCTATGGATGCACATGTTTTGTGTCTCAGAGAAAATGGTTATAAAGTAATTACAAAAAATTCGATATGGACTAGATATCTTTTATGTTTTTTACTAGGGTCGTTTGTGATGGGGCACATTTATGGATAAGGTTAATATTATCTGTACTAATAACGGTAAAACAAAAATAGCTGATGTGTTATCAAAGAATGATAAGCACATGAAGGTTGTTGTCGAAGGTACCCAAATAGCAATTGACATGCATAGGACCACTATAAATATGCCATACACTGGTCATACAGCAGGACTAGAATTCACATGGCAACCGGAAAACTTATAAAACAAAATCCCAAAGAAAGAAACGAAGTATGGGAGTTTGAAGATTTCTTCCGTAAAAAATGGCTTTACAATAATGAAAGTTGGTTGTCCACACATTACAAACTGTTAGAACAAAATTGTCCTACCGGCTATCTTAAAGGATGGGGATCTAATGAAAATGAAATGTGGTTAGATACAAATAGAATAAAAGGAGCACCGGCAACAAGTTTTGAATATACGCCTGAGTTTGTTGCAAAAATTCATAATTTTTGTATAGAACATTATAAGAAGACAAAACCTTACGCTCACTTTGATTATGAATTAAGTAATATTATTGTACAGGATGATAAAATTACGTTAGTAGACTGGGATAATTATGGTATCTATCCTGAAGGACAAATATTAGATAAAATAGAAAGTGATTTGAAGAAAGGATTTGGAGAAAAGTATAATCCATTAGAACTAGAAAAACCTGAAAGAAATAAGGACGCAATGAACACTAATACAACAGCTACAGAAAAACTAAAGTTTGTAATTGAACTTTACAGTGAATATTGGAAAAATCCTCCAATAGCAGAAATTTACATCAATGAAGAATCAAAGTACAAAAATTACATAAAAGGCACATCTGAAAATCCTGACGTGATTGAATTTGAACATGAATTCAAAGAAGGCGATCAATGGAAATTAATGATTGATAGATATAACAAAAGTGAAAAAGAAACAAATTTCAAGGACGGAAAAATACTAAATGATCAATTATTACATATCAAAAGTATTAATATTGATGAAATTGAGATAGGCCCATTAGTCTTCAAAGGAGTCTATACACCAAAATATCCTACACGTTGGGCACAGCAGCAAAAAGACGCTGGTGTTGTTTTACCTGAAACTTTAGAAAATGTAACTATTATGGGCCATAATGGCACTTGGGTTTTCAAAGCTGAATCGCCCTTTTACATGTGGTTGCTAGAGAACTTATACTAATAAATATGCTTGTATGAGAGCATCACAATTTATAAACGAAAATACCGACTCAGACGCTATAAACGAGCTAGATGTCTACATTATGAATAATGAAGACTTATACCGAAGACGGTTCATGCCTATAATATCTAACATTAAACGTAAAATGCAAAAAGGCATATACGACCATGAAAAAGCACAAAAGCTTTGGATGTACTTGGTCGATGATGCTGCAAAACAGTATGTTAGTGAATTTGGTGCAGCAGACCAAGATGTCAAAGATATGTTTCCAAAAGAAACAAGAATGGCAGTGGCAAAAAATTTAGCAGACAGAGAAAAAGAAAATATTGAAAAGGGCGAATACGATGTTACTCAAGGAACTGTTTCTTAAAGAAGACGATAGAGCCACAGCAGTTTTTGCCTTTGGTAGATTCAATCCACCAACTATTGGTCATCAAAAACTTATTGATAAAGTAAGAGCCACTGCAAACAAGGCAAATGGCAAAGGCTTTATTTTTTTATCTCACAAACAAAATAACAAAACTGATCCTCTGTCTTTCAAAGACAAATTAGGATATCTACAATCACAATATCAAGATCCAAACTTAGAGTTTGGTAACATAGAGGCCAACACTATCATAAAAGCATTACAAAAAATACAAGATCAAGGAAGAACAAAAATTATAATGGTGGCAGGTTCAGATAGAGTCGCTGAATTTGAAAGATTGTTAAACCAATACAATGGCAAACCTGACAAACAAGGAAATGATTTATATAACTTTGACTCTATTGCTGTGGTAAATGCAGGCCAAAGGGATCCAGATGAAGAAGGCGTAGCAGGTGCATCAGCTTCAAAAGCAAGAGAACTTGCCGCAAAAGGACAAGAACATGAATTTAGTAAAATAGTAATGGGTGGCGATGCTGGTAAAGTTTTATATGACAAAATACAAGATGCATTAGGGGTCATGGTTGCGGAAAACAACAAAAAGTTGTATAATGAACAAATGGATGGCAAACCTACAGTATACCTTGACATGGACGGAGTGTTAGCTGACTTCTTTGGCGGGGTTGAAAAGATGTATGGAGTAGATCATTGGAAGCAATTAACCAGTGACAAAACCAAGGATCTTAAAAAAGAAGTGATTGATAGAATCACTGGCACTGATTTTTTTGCAACACTTCCAAAGTTTGATTCAGCAGATGAACTTATTAACATGGTTAAAAAATTTACTGGAGGAAAATTTTCAATCAATACCTCACCGTTAAGAGGTGATAATGAAAATTCTGGAAAATATAAAAAAGTTTGGATATCAAATAATATTGAGCAACCTGATGAAATTGTGGTAACAGGTAGAAAAGAATCTTATGCCAAAGACAAAGCGTCTGGAACTCCAAATATTCTAATAGATGACAGGCCTGTTAATATTCAAAGATGGCAGGACGCAGGAGGATACGGTATATTATATCAAGCTAATCGAGATTCACTAACTAAAGTAAAAAAAGGATTGGAGGACTATGCCAAAATACAGCGGGATTAATAGAGCTTACTCTGCTGGCGAAATTGAAAAGACGCCACAAGAAAAACAAAGAGAACTAGATGAAAAGATGCAAAAGTTTCTTGCAAAGGGTGGCAAGGTTGAAAAAGTAAAGTCAAAAATTACAAAACAAATGTTAGACAATTGGAAGTTTTAATGATACCTACAGAATTATTACAAGGGATAAAATTTATTTTATACATTACATTTGGGGGCATAGCTTTATTTTACGGTGGTTGGAACTTTCCTTATCCTACTGCTATAGTTGTAATGGTGGTCAGTGTTGGATTTTTAGTATGGACAAGGAAGTGGTTTTCATGAACATAGCAGACTTAAGAAAACTTGCAGGTATATCTTCAGAATCCTCAATGGGTGAGAACCTAAGTTATTCTGGAACTGAAAAGGCACAATATCAAAGGAAACACAATATTGATCCTGGATCTCCAGAATGGTTCACATTATGGTTTTCAAGACCTAAATTGACTGGCGAGAATCCAATGCCAAAAAAATCTTAATAAATTTCATTAAATTTAAATAGCTATATGTTTGATGTAAAGACTAACAAAGCTATTTGTGTTTTGCCTTGGGTACACGAATATAAACAAAGCAATGCAAAATCCGCTCCTTGTTGCAGGTCACATAGGCCTTTCAGTAGCAATGAAAGTGTTGCTAAACTTAGGCAGTCAATGCTTAATGGTATCAGAGAAGATATTTGTAAAACTTGTTATGATAGTGAAGATGCCACTGGCACTAGTGACAGGATATTTGAGACTGTGGATTGGATTAAAAAATATGGTACTCCAAACATTGATAATCCAAAAATGCAATTTGCTGACATTAGATTTGATCCAACTTGTAATTTAAAGTGTAAAACTTGCAACCCAGGTGAGAGCACCCTATGGGCTAAAGAAAAAGGAGTCTCAGTTCAAATTGATGCTGAAAATGAAATTTTTTTCAATAACATCAAAAAACAAGATCTAAAAAAAATATACCTGGCAGGTGGCGAACCAACCTATATCAAAAATTATCTTAGTTTTCTAAGAGAGCTTTATAAACAAAATCCAGAATGCGAAGTTGTAGTAAACAGCAATTTGAAAAAATTGCCAGATGCTTGGAAAATAATAATATCTAAGTTTAAAAACATTACGATTGTGTGTTCTTGTGATGCCATAGACATACTTGGAGAATATGTACGTTATCCGATACAATGGAATGAGTTCACAAAAAACGTTGATTTTGTAAGTAAAAATGCCAATCATTTACAATTTAATCTTGTGGCTAGTAATCTTACTGCTCATAAAATATATGAGACATGTTTATGGATGAAAAACTACAGTAATAATATTGATATTACAGTGCTGGACAAACCAACACATTTTTCTGAAAAAGCTGTGCCTTATGATGTTAGAAACATATACCTGGAAAACTTGCAGAAATGTTTAAAGTTTCCAATCAATGTGTTTATGGCTAGTCAATATAGGACAAGAATTCAATATCTTATAAAAAAATATAAAGCGGAAAATTATGATAAAAATTTACATATGCAATTGAAAGCTGAAATAATTGAACAAGATAGCCATAGAAAGTTGCAAATAAAGGATGTTGACCCTTTTTTATATGACTGGATTTTTACATAAATATTATCATGAGAGCCTCAGATTTAATCAAAGATAACACATGCCCAAGAACAAAAGCCACACAATGCACATGTGAAAGCATTAAAACAATTACAGAAGATTTAGATACTGTAATTGCACAGTGTGAATTGCAACACAGCGAAACAGTAAAAGGCACAATTTTGTTAATGCAAGGGCCAGGTACTCCTACCTTGATCAAAGGTACAATCACAGGTCTAACACCAGGTAAACATGGCTTTCATATACACGAATTTGGTGACATGAGTGAAGGTTGCAAATCAATGGGTGCTCATTACAATCCAGACAATGTGGATCATGGCGACCTTAAACAAGGACATGTTGGGGATCTGGAGAATGTTGTAGCAGATGACAACGGAGTAGCAACGTTTTCTATCACTGCTCCAAGAGTTGATTTACTAGGCGACCGTTCAGTGATTGGACGTGGACTGGTAATACACGCAGACGAGGATGATCTGGGCAAAGGCGGCGACGCAGAAAGCTTGAAAACGGGTAATGCGGGCGATAGATTGGCCTGTGGTATAATAGTAATTAGAAGCGACACAGTAAATAAATAGCATATATGAGCACTACATACGAAGACATCAGAAGTATACTAAACAGAATTGACGGTGTGAACGCACCGGTGCAGGAAAAAGAATTCAACCCCAACGATGAACGTGATGAAGCACCAAGAGAAGGTGATGTGGTCAATCACAAAGACCTAGGCAAAGTATCAGTGATGAAAGTCACAGGTTCAGATCAGATGGGACAGCCAGCAGAATACATAGTGCAGGCAAAATTATCATACGATGAACTAATGGGTGACGTTGAACTTGGAAAATTTGAATCCTACGAACCATTCCCAGAAGAAGACGAATTTGACATCAACGAAGACGAGG
>CENV01087670.1_pt1 | contig 16503 bp, 28 predicted proteins | sample 530231 | NCBI WGS metagenome assembly CENV01 (sample SAMEA2619815, study PRJEB7988) | marine metagenome | biome: marine biome (ENVO:00000447); feature: surface water layer (ENVO:00002042); material: "saline water (ENVO:00002010), including plankton (ENVO:xxxxxxxx)" | depth 5 m | reverse complement strand
ACAGTATGTGAGAGATGTCTTGCACCATACAAAGGGAGGATAAATACATGAGTGATAGATACAAGAATTATGGAAAGAAAAAGAAAGACGAAGAAGAAGAAGAGCCAGTGCATGTTACGCATAAGGAAATGATAGCAAAGCACAGGAAGAATCACCCGCACGATTTGATATCGTTTGGTGAAGAACCTATACCTAAAGAGAAAAGACCCAAGATGGAGAAGATGTCACAGCCACATCCAACCACTTTACTTTCAAAGAACGATAAGGCATTGTTAGACGAGGATAAAGAAGCGCTCATGAAGTTAAGCACTAGGAATCTTAGGTCAATGTGTAAGTATGTATTCGAGAGTTTTATGCACGCAAAAAGCATTACGAGAGAGGATATGTCAGATGGGATACTCCCCATCGATGATGAAGGAGAGACGATTCATGAAGCAAAAGGCTCAGGACTCGGTAAAGAAGGGTTCGTAAATTGGCTAATACAGTACGACTCCTTGTATAGGCAGTTCAAGAAGGAACAACAACTCACTGACGCAATGAAGCAATCGTTACTGGGGTGATTAGAATTATTGACTATATAAACTGGGTTAGAGGTGGTAAACAATGAATGATGAAGATAAGACATACGATGACCTTGGGTCACTAACTGCGGCTGACTTATTCGATGCCATTTGGCAAGAGAAGAAGGATGATGTAACTGCTGAACGTGATACTGGTGAAGCATACCTGAACACGGTAACAGCCGCACGTACTAGCATGGTGAAGTCGCAGAAGACGGACTCTTTGGTTAGAGCAATTGCCGCTTACAATGCAGGTAAGGGCGCTTGGATTATTCCGCAGACAGAACTTCTGCTCCTTGATGACGACTATGAGGTAGTGAAGAACGCCTTTACTAGAATCATGAAGAAGTCTGATGGCAATGTGGCATTCCTTCGTGCATGTCCTGAACATGCAAGACATGGTGTGTTAGAATCTGTTGAAGTGACAGTAGACGATTTGGAAGAGAAGTGGCAAGCATTGAATCAGAAGATGATTGACAATGACCCTAATGGTTGTCTCATACTTCAACCATTCATTCCGGCTACATCTTCCTTAGTTCTAAGCCCCAAGCAATTCGCAGCAGTGGCACAGGGACACGATGGTATTACTGCTGGTGGTGATGGTCTGTTGTACTACATACTCAACCCGCAAGATACTATGATGTCCGACCACTTCTATACTCTGAATCCTAAGAAGCATCAGTTGGGTAAGTATGAGGTAGAGATGGTATACAAGAATGACGAGAACTTCAACAGGTCATTCAAGGGTAACACGGCCTATCTAACTCAGATAAGAGGCTCCCCTCCCCACCATCCAAGACAATCCCCATTCACTTACTACCTAGACCCTGCTACTAGAAAGCCAGTAGCAACGCAGTACGTCGATGTCATCGTTCCTTCAGGTGAGAAGAGGACTATCGTTGATGAAAAGTGGGCTGAGGGCTACATCAAGACATCAGCAAATGTAGATGGTTTGATTCCTGAGGGAGGTGTAGAAGTCAAACAAGTTTGGACAGCCACAGGTCTTGAGGAAGTTGCTTGGCTTGAGGAGAAGATTACCAAAGAGACTATGCCTGATGGATTCGTAATCTCACATCCAACTGGTTCTATGATGTCACACATCTGTGCTCACGCAAGACAGCATGGTATACCGTACATAGTAAGTGAGGTTCAGGTAGGAGATTACTGGGTCGAAGGCTCGCCATCTTGGTTAGTGCTAGACCCTGATAGAGTGATACTCCCTATGCCATACGACCCATGTACTGAGGAGTACATCGATGCATTCAACTCAGGATTGCATAACTCACTCATTCATTGGCAGAGACAGCAGGGATGGCTTGCTCACTTCTTCCATCAATGGGTAGGTATGAACTACAATGGTAAGACTTCACCTTTCTTGGCTGGAGGATTCGTAGGTTGGATGACTAAGGCTATTCTTGCACTTTGTATGGGTGAGTTGAGGCACTCAGCACAATACAAAAGAGATACTATGGTCGATTTATTCCCAGTCATGACCGCTATGATGGGTACCGATAACTGGGCAGACATCACTTCACTCACAGTGATGGATGATGATGGAAAGCCAACGAAACAAGCAGGTAATCCGCATGCTGTAACGGCAGCAAACGGAGATAGGAAACACTACTACGCTATGATGGAGAGAGTGAATGTTGGCTTCCAAGAGCAGAGGTTAGCACTTCAGTGGTGCAAAAAGCAATTCTCTACAGGCTGGTCTAACAATTATGGTGGTAAGGCTTGGGCCAATTGCGCTCAACTGGGAGTCGATGTCTGCGATGCAGTGATTCAATTCCAAAAGACACCATCGAGAGGTACACTTGAGCAATTGATTGGTGCAGTGAATGCTGCAAAGAATGCCGAACACAACGGTGGATTCCTCTATGGTAAGTTCTTACTCAAGAAAGCGTTTGATTACAGCAGTGCACATACCGATGAAGAAGGTAATGTGAGTGGTTTATTCAATACATCACCTGAGTCTCTGTCTCTCATGTTCAAGTCTTATGAGATTGCATACGACTTCATGTTTAATGAGCCGAATGAAAACTGCTTCGTTCCTGAGATGGACTGGGTCGAACTGTTCAACTACCTACGTGGTAAAGGTGCTCCGTATTGGAGAAGTACATTCATCACATTAGACAATGATGTACCCTTGATGCTTAGAGAAGCAGCAATAAGTTGCGGCCCTGAACACATGCATTTCAACAACAAGTGGTCTCAAGGTGAGAACTTCATACCATGTGGAGTAGATACCTGTGAGAAATGTAAGGAGCACGACGTTGTCGTTATGAAACTGAAGTATGGTGATGATGCACATGGTTTGTTACTTACTCCATCCTATCCTTCGGTGTTCCTCGCTGGCTCTACATCTAAATCATCACCTATGACTTATGCCGTTGTTCAACTACTTAGAGAGCGTAAGTACAATGATGTTACACCGAGTATGTGGGTAGAGGCTTGGAATGGACTGAATCAAACTGACCAAGTGTATCCTCTTCTGTCAAAGTTCCTGACTAAGTTCGCTAAGAATCAGGTGTCAGATGACCAAGATTGGATGGATGAGATTGTACAATTGACTAAGGGAATGGACGAGAAGGTGGTAGAATGAGCAAGAAAGATTGTCACAGTGGTAACCCTGTAGTATTCGAGGCACAAGGAATCAAGGTACATGCTGGCGGTACTAATCGCAGTGGCGGCTGGCATGTCATGTCACCTATGCCTGATGTTGCAATGGGGCCGCTTGGAGTCATGCGCTCTGCAAGAACTAGAGACGTCATGCCTCAAGGTTGGTCATGCTCTGACAAAGTAGAAAGTGGGCAAGTACCAGTTCTCTTTGAGATAGAGTGGCCTGACTACAATGTTCCTAGCAACTTAGGTAGAGAGTGGTGGCTAGCCTTTGTTGAAGATGTTAAGAGCAAGGGAGTGAAATCAATCTCAACCCAGTGTATGGGTGGGCATGGTAGGACTGGCGTTCAGTTATGCATACTGGCACACATGCTTGGAGCAGTTGAACAACCTGATGCTGGTTCACTTATAAGGTGGGTACGAGAAAGGTACTGCGAGCACGCTGTTGAAGCACCATGTCAGCAAGACTACATCGCTGAGATGTGTCAGATACCTGTTGGTGAGTCAGCCATTGCAGTTCAGAATCACAACCCTTGGGGTGGACAAACTTACAGCGATGACTTCGCATTCACAGAAGACGAATACCAAGCGCAGATGAAGCACCAAGCCAAGGCTAAGAAGAAGACAGCAAACAAGGGTAAGAAAAAGAAGTATGACTCACCCATAAGAAAGCACTGGAGTCTCACTTATTGTGAAGAATCTGATAACTACGAGTGGAGGCGTACTAATCCTGAACACATGGAGAAGCCATGCAGGATAAGCGGCGGAGAAGTAGTACAAGCAGATGAGACGTTGATGGAAGGTATGAGGTTAGTACCGTGTTTAGGCTCAGGAAGAGACTGGCATCCAATCGAGATGGCTACTAAAGAGAAGTCGAACGCTTCCCTTGCTAAGGAAATGGGATTGGAAGTAAAAGAAGAAGGGTATGATACAACGATACTCATCAACAAGACTTGGCACCCTACATGGTGGGTGAAGTACCATAGGGGTGAGTTTATGTCTTGGTTCAAGTACTATGAAACCTTGACTAAGAAAGATGAGAAGAAAGACAAGAAGTCCTCTTCTTTCAAGAAAGAACAGAGAACACTTAGTGAATGGGATAGAAATAGCGAGCCACCATTGGCTGGGTATACGTATAACCCTGAGAATGGTAGATGGCGATATGTAGATGAGAGAGGCCATATATCTGAGATATGGAGGGAATCTGATGCTGAGAATGAAGAAAAGAAAGAGTCGAAAAGACAAACAAACGAGGAGATAGAATCTGAGGAGTGGAATATATGAACGAAAGAATGCAAGTGAAATGTAAGTATGACGATGAGACGATGCACATACAGTGTGTGTCAAAGAACGTGCAGCGAGGTAGGGAGTATGGTATGGCTATCAAACTTCAGACCACTGCTGATGTGAGTATGTGGTTGCGAGAGCAAGAGCCAACACTCGTATCTGCTGCTTCAGGTGGAGCACCAATGTATACCCCATTCACACTGTACCGATATGGTAACGGTGAGATACAGATGTACATACCCGGCTCTGAGATAAACCACCCACAGGGTGCAGTGCTGAACCTTCATCCGCTATGCGGTAAGGTATCCAAGTTGCTTTCCTTTGCAGAGGAAGCGGGATTCATCGAAGACGCAGACGGTGAACCATTCACAACAGGAGGAGATTCAGATGAGTGATGACTTTCGTCGTGAAGGAGCAGTGTGCTTAATAGAAATGAAGACGCAAAGCGGCATTGCCTCAATAGATATCAATAACGTGAGTGCAGTAGTACTTCGTGTAGATGATTATGAATCGGATTATAGAGAAACCAATTGCGGGCTAGATATTCACATGGAAAGTGGAACTATATTTGTTAGCACGGAAGATGCCCATGCTAGATATTCTGCTTGGGTTAAAATTGGTGAAGCAATTATCAACAGGGGTAATGGAAGATGAATGAAATAAACAAAATCGAAACACTGGTGAATAGAGAACTAGCAAGAGTGATTGAACTTATTGGAACTGAGTTTGACTTACCACCGAAAACTGCTAGCATACTTTCAGAACTTAGAGCAGCGAGAATGAAATGCAAAAAATTGGCATTGACTAATGAGAATCACTTAGGTTGGCATACGTTTGGAAAAGAGAATGGAGGAATAAGTATAGACAACATACTCCCTCTGTTAATTAGTGAGTTGTCAGAGATTCATGAAGAGCCTATGGGTATTCTAAGTGCCTTGGTTATTGGTTACAGAGATGAGCCAGCATTGATGAAGGGCTACATTAAAGGAATGTATCCTCTTTTCGTATCCGCTCCGAATACTGGTATCATTGAACTCAGTATGAAGAGGCCACCCGAACTACATTTGCATTGGAATACGACTGTAACACATAGCACACCTGCTTTAGTGAGAGCAGCATGGGCTGGCGCAGAAGAAGGATGGTGGGATGCAGAGCAACTCATGTATCTACCTAAAGTGTATGGTATTTCTGACGAGGATGCACAACGACTGATGGCTGACGCAATGCAAGAACCATCAGTAACATTGGCGTAGAAGAAACCTTGACTATATAAACTGGGATAGAAAAGAGGATTGATAAAATGACAACAGAACAACAGCAACCTGAATACGAGTTCTGCTTCTTCAATACAGAAGAGACAGGGCCACACAAAACAAACGACTACAGAACTACATTCGTAAGTAACATAGTCGTTCTTAGAAACAAGGAAACCGGAGTCACAGTGTACCCAAGTAAGTACAGGGACTCCATAAGAAAGTTAAAATCCACAGCCATGGTTGTCCAAGACGACGGGGTCGTGGCGGATTACCGACGAATGACAGTGAAGATAAGAAGCGAAGATGGTGATGTGAATCACGGCATAAAGCAATTGCTCTTGATGACTAGAACCACTGAAGACGATTGGGAAGCAGTGCAATTGAAAGGTAAAAATGGTAGCGTAGAAATACCCTATCTCGACAGTTGGCAAGGTAACAAGTACTCATCGCTTGGGTATCAAAGAACATACGACCCATCTGTTTTTCTAACTAGAGACCTGCTTTCTCAATTTACTGATGAAGGAGTCATAGAGAGTACAGATTGGGAAGCAATAGAGTCAGATGAGATTACTAAGATTAACGTATTAGATGTAACACAAGGAGTGATATGAATGGCAAGGCAAAGACGAGGTAAGATATACAGACAAGGGCAGCAAAATTGGGACGCATTTGTAAAAGCAGGTATCGTAGAAAACGATGTCTTCTTCGACGATGACCCAATAGTTACAGCGCATGCTATTGGGAAGACAAAGGACACTATCGGTTATTGTTGGCCTATGGATGCAGCAGTGGCTTACACACTGGCATCCGCTGGGCCTAATGCAGCACTCACATCCAAAGAGATGGTGAATCAATACACAAGAATGGCAGCAGTAATGATGTCTCAAACTGTTGGTTACGGTTCAATAACAGACCCAAGAATAGAAAGTTGCGGTCATGATGAGATTAACGGATACAACATAGAGATGAATGACATTTACTGCGAAGGAGGTGTCATCAAAATATCCTCACAAACCAATCATCCTGATGGGCTGAAGGCGAAAATGTCTGATGAAATGAGAGACCTGATGAGTTTTAGAGTAACCAAAAGATGGGCGCGGAAGAACATAATACAGTCAGCACCCAATAAGCACATGTCTATCTTATTGACTGAGCGTATGAAACCCATCAAGCAGTTCGCTGAAGAACACTTCGGCACTGATAAGTGGCAGAGGCAATCAAAGTCTCACGGAAATTATTTCAAAATTGAACACACTTTTGGAGAGTGTGCTTGGGCGGATGACCCTGAGAAGAGATGCGCTCATCATTCTCCTGAAGCCTATCATGGCTGGGCCATGGTTCGTAAGGAAGAGGATGGGGAGATAGTCCCCAATAGATTCGTCAAGGTATGGAACAGAGGTAAAGGTGTACATCCAGTGTATAGTAAGTGGAACGACAGTATGTTTTCAGAGAGAGGGCTGGATGATTGCACTCCTAACAGAGTGATATTGTGGGACAGAGTGAAGAGAGGGCTTGCTCATACAGTCGATGAGAAAGCCGTTATCAAGCAAATCAATGCTGCCTGTAGAAGAATGACCGCGAGGAACTTCAACGTTATCAGAAAAGAGGGGGTTCGCAACAAGGCCACATACACTTGGAAAGAGTGGGACTGGCTACACCATCTCAAGGCTTGGATTGCTCAGACCAGCAAGAAGAACAGAAAAGAGCATGACTTAGTCAATGGATGGAAGTGGACTAAGTATGGAAGTAGAATGTCCTATGGGTATGAGATTGCAAACTTCAAGTGGGTACCCGGAAAAGAGAACGACAACTATGATGCAACCATGGACAAATCAGAGCAGTGGGTAGATGGTAAAGTAGTGATTACTTATGCAAATCCTCCTGCTGTCGTTGATGAGTTAAATGTGTATAGAATCAAATCAGGAAGTCGTTACTATGGAGCAAATTATCTACCTTGGACATGGAAGACTAAGGAAGAAGCACAGCAATACGTAGACTTCCAATCTATGTTGGCAAGTAGAACTAACGCTGTGAATAATGATACGAGAACTTGGGATGCTTCAACTGGGCAAGAGTTACTATGCCCAATAGAGTTACTATCTATTGAGACGCAAAACGTTGTAGGAAAAATTGAGATGGGCATGAGTCAAATGCCTGAGGAACTACCTTCTTCAAGAGAGGTCTTCACGGCACTCATGTGGGGTAATCCGCAAGAGTTCGATGCAGCATACGCTTTGTTGACTGACGACTCTAAGAAGCATTGGAACAGACCCACAATTGAAAACGAGATAGAAGAGAGTGAGGGAGAGGAAATTGCCATCGCAGCATGATGGCTTTCCCCTTTCACCAAGGATACTCACAGAGATAGCAAAGGAGGGTAAGGCTGAGATAGAAGGCACTGTGTTATCGTTCGCTTGGGGCGAAGGAGAGGTGTTGCTTTGGAGTAGCAACACCACAATTCCCTGTCCAAAGTGTGATACTCAATGCAAAGAATGCTTAGTGATGAAGACAAGCACAGGAGATGTGTATGTATGTCTACACTGTGAAGAGTATGTCCTTTGGAATGGAAGTGAGATAGATGCAGAAGCAGATGTGTGAGTGTGATAGAGATGACTATCGTGCAGATGAACTACATTATGCAAGGTGCATAAGATGTATGTGTTGGATAGATGGAGACACAGTAGTGAAAGGTTGGGATAGATTGTACCCAAGTAGAAAAGAAGGTGAAGAAGAATGATTAGGAAATGGATAAAGAAAATAATTGCAGACGAAATGAATGAGATGACCGATGAGGCTGTTTGTGTCTATATCGAAGATAATTTACATACAGTAGCGGAGAAAGCAATAGCGAACATAGGACTTGATGAGGTTGGTGCATATATGGCCGATGCTATGGATGCAGACGATATAGCATATCGCATAGATATTGATTACACCGAATTAGTGAACAATATGGATAGCATTAACGCAGATGATGTAGCCTCAGAACTAGACGCAAATGAAATTGCAGATTATGTAATAAATGGCTTAGACTATTCTGATATAGCAGACAATCTAAATGAGGAAAAAATAGCAGAATATCTAGCAGAAAATATGGATGGTGTAGTTACATGGCTTGCAGACCATATAGATTGGGAAGCAGTAGCAAGTGCTGTAGTGGATAATGGGGATGAAGAAAAGATAGCCCAACACCTAGATGTACAAGCAATCGCTGATACGCTTGACTATGGTTTGCTAGCAGATAATCTACAAGACATGGGGTACAAGTTAGTACTTGCAAAAGAGGAGGAATGAATATGGCTACGAGTGAAAAATGGACAGATTGGGAAATAGGTTATGTAATCGGTTTTCTAGAGCATGGAGCGATTATTCAATCCGTTAGAGAAGGAGTCGACCCATATCGCATGTCTTTGATTCTTGACAGAACTGGTTGGTATGAAGGTACTGGACTTATTAGATTCTGCGAACTTTGGCAAGAAGATGAAAGACTCGCAAATGCATTCGTAAAGGAGAATATGTACGAAGGACATTTAGGAGACTTCAGCGAACATGAAATGTTCTACGATGGTGAAAAAGAAATACCTAACACTGAAGAAAACTTTAGAGAAAGAAACAAGGAGGAATGAATAATGACAGATGAATGGAAACCGGAAAGAGAATTGATAGAGTGGGCAAAAGAACACTTCTCACAGATGTCTGTGGGTGGAGTATGGATGCCTGAAGGAAGCGGCTTGGTCTATGTAAAGAAGAGTGATACTGAATGGACTCTTAGAAGCATGATGGATACGCCGGATGTAAACATCAACCACCAAAGAATGGTTGCTTTGATGAATGCAGTAGGCGTATCAGTAGATGACAGTGGTGTGCAGATACTACCGTCTCCTGAGAACGAAGAGCAAGCATGGGCGCAAGAAGTCCACATGAAGAGAGAGATTGCTCAAGGGTGGGCAGATTCAGATGGCACACTGCTTGTTGATATGGGACTTGAAGGACTATATCCATCCTATATCGAGGACAGGGACATACTATTAGACAATGGTGAAACTACCAGCATAGAGATATGGGGCTATATTGCTACCAATCCAAACACTGGGGATAGCATAACCATTGACCCTGATGACTACCACCTTCTAATGGGAGACGAGTACTTCATGAGAATCAAAATAGACGACGTAATACTGACTGCTCTGAACAGGTCAGACATGATAGAGCACATCGATAACGGAAATCCTGTAACGTCTATTGGTAGCACAGTAGAGGGACAGAAAGTACCGCCATGGATGTGGGGAACTACATGTAAGGTGGATGAACTACCACTGCCTGAAGGACAGATGACACTCGAAGATTTCTCATCAGAGGAAGAATGAGCGTCAACATATTGTTGACTATATAAACTGGGGTTGAGGATGATATTATGAATATCTTTGTGTTAGATAATAACCCGATAAAAGCAGCAGCAGCAATGGACTGTGTACGAGTACCGAAGATGGTAACTGAGTCAGCACAGATGATGGCATCAGCCCTGCGTAGACATGGTGCTACCGATGAGCAGATGCCATTGACCAAGAGTGGCAGTCCATACAAAGGCGGTTACCACCACCACCCATGTACGATTTTTGCGGGAGATACACGTAGCAACTTCAAGTGGTTGGCTCATCATGCTGAAGCATTGTTAGACGAATACTACAAGAGATTCGGCAAAGTCCATGCTTGTCATATTCCAATCTATCAAATGTCGAGTATGAGTAAGATGATTCCTGAGGGCGACCTTACACCGTTTGCTCTTGCTATGCCCGATGACTATAAGCCAGCAGGATTAGTTACAGATGTTCTAAGCCACGCAAGAGGTGATGATGCAGTCAAAGCATACAGAGCCTACTACCACAGCAAAGCAGACAGTCCGGGTGGTGTACATTACAGACACACAAGCCCGCCTGACTGGTGGCAAGGTATGGAGGTGACGGCATGAAAATAACAAAAGAAGTAAGAGAGTATGTGATATGGAACTTTGGTAATCATACTAGGGTACAAGATGCGGCGGATTATCTTCACAATTCGTTATGTGAAGATTGGCCTGATATGTCGAAGTTAGTAAACTCAAAATTACACCATGGTTTGCTAGAGGCATTTCGATGGTGGGATGAAAGATTCGGCGGCGAATCTGAAACACGATACTTAGTGGCAATCCATGAACATGGTTGGAAGTGGTTGGTTGATTAACAAGGACACATTATACCATCTTAGGTTTAAGACCAAGAGAGCAAGAAATTGGAAATGGTATGGTCAAGTGTATACTCTACAAGGTGTTGTAGAAAAAGTCGGCTACGAGATTATCAATAGAGGTGTCGTGTATAATGATGAGATTTTCTCAGATGTTCCCGGTGTTCAAGTGAACGATGAAGGAACCGGAATTAAATGGTACATTACTCCGGTGATACCTATTGACTATGACATGGAAGATTACGACACTTGGGAAATCGAGTTCGATGTTGACACTGAACGACAAAAATTGCACGAAGCGTGCGATACAGTCCTTCGTACATTTTTAGAAAACGAGGTGGAAGAATGAAGCGCGATGTGGATATTACACAGAGGGTGCTTGAATTGGCTCACTTAGCCAATAAAGGAGTGCGAATCTTTAGTCAAGATTTGGGGGAAGAAGAATGAGTGATACAGACCATCCTGAACTTGTAGAGTTTGAAGGTGAAACGCTTGGAGATACAATAACGAATCTAATTACAGAAATTATACAGTTGCGTGAGAAAAATGAGATGTTGCACAGCAGGTGTATGCACCTTGAGGGTTTGTTGGAAGAATGGAGAGATACAGAATGAGTGGCCCACCTGAAGACTGTGTTGGGGAGAACAGACGATACCCCTTCGTAGTGTGCTGCACAGATGACCCGTATCAAACAAGGAGGAACTTCAACAGAATGATATCCACGGCTTGTTACCTGATAGATGACGATGGCACTGTCGATATTAGCAGCAACTATACGAGAGGTATCGCTGAGTTCATAGCCCATTACTTCGATGAACAAGAACCTATGTGGGTCATGAAGCAAATTGTGGAACTTGTGGAGAGTGATTGAATGAACAAATACGAAGAGTTGGCAAAAGAGGCTGATGAAGACTATCAGGCTACTAGCCTATCAAACATATTTATGGAACGAAAAATGGTATGGAGTTCCCTCGATGCCTGTTGCGAACGCCCACTTTTCACCGTGAGCAACCAAAACGATTTGGTAATCTACTTCGACAGACACGGTAAGATTGTATCTGATGTGTTCCATGCTGTACCTGTGTACGATGCCTATTGTACCAACTGTGGGTCTAAGGTCAAGACTCCACAATCATTCATTGATGCGTGGATAGAAGACTCAATGGAGGAAGAAGAATGAGTGATGAAATAAAGTGGCAATCTCCTAGCATGGAAGGCAAGTGGAGAGACGGCAAAGGCATACTGAACCTACGCCACATCGAGTACTATGGTAAGGACTGGATAGACCTACGTATTATGAATGTGAATAACAATCCTCCGAACTATACTAGACACGGAGTGAGAATAACACTGGAGCAAGCGGAAGAACTGCTACCAGTCATCAGGCAAATGATTGCCGACATGAAAGATAAGAGGGAGAAGGATGGGCGAGAGGACGGCAAGCATAACACACGCTGAGTATGAGATACTCAACCATCTAATTGAGAACATAAACCTACACGAACTTCGCGCATCTATGTGTAATGATAAGGTAAGCGCAAGCAGGTTCGACAAGGCTGCTGATAATGTAGCCGAACTGATTGAAAACATGATGAGTAGGCGTACTCATAAACTCCCTAAGACACATTGCGAATACAAGGAGAAGGGAGCATGAGCAAGCCTCCCTTGAGACATGCTGATAATAACGATGATATTTTCGGTGGAAAATATCTATGCGGTGCAGAGAAGAAGTCTTGGCCCAAAAAATACATGGATAGCGAGCGCTACATACACGAAGTCAAAGCCTGTCCTAAATGTAAGGAGTTAGACCCAAGTGTAAAGGGGCTTGATGAATATCAAAAAGAATGGTATGGTGATGTTTGGGATGATTGGGACAAATGGGTACTGATATCTTACTGGCACAGGAGAGCAAACCCTGAGACTTCCGGTAGTAAACATGCTAAGAATTGGAAAAAGGTTCTCGAATCAATCGAGAACAAGGGTAGCAAAGGGGAATATCAGTGGATAGACTGGGACATGCCCGAATCCAAATCATATCGTGAGGCTGTGAGAAAAGGAATCCCGCGAGGATTCCAAGGTGTGTGGGATGGCGCCACGCATGATGTAGAAGATGATAGTCCCCAATTACAGGAAGTAGATGATGCACGTTACATGGTGAAATGCTTACGTTCGGGTCAACTGTATCTAAGCGATTACATAGAGATGCGAAAGATGAAATCTTGACTATATAAACTGGGTTAGAGAAGAAAGGTGGTAACAATGGATTACGAAAGCGAAATACAACGATTGACTGATGAACGTAAGGCAGCAGCCGAACGGATAAATGAACTCATGCAATACAGAGAAATGAGAAATCAATTGATTGCGTGTAATAATGAAGGACATCTATGGAATCTAGTAGGTGTGAAAGGCGATTTAGACAAAGTGGAAGAGATTACTCTTGTTTGCGCAAGATGTAAGGGCGAAGCGTCAATCGTCCTCAGTGAACCTACCACAGTAGAATGGAAAGATGCAGATGGTCAAGCATTGACTTCTGAAGAAATTGAAGACATAATGAAATCGATTGTGGGGGAATAATACAGTGGCTAGTGAAGACAAACTTGAACAATTTAGAGAAGACGCTCTTCGTGATGAGTATGAAGAAGAGCGACAGGGATATTGTCTTCACGAGAACGCCTATATTCAGGAGTTTAGAGCGATTGTGAGTATCAAACAAGACAATTTGAATAGAGATAATCCTGAGATATTAGAGACCGATTGGGGCACGTATCACAGATATTCTAGCGATATGTTCGACTTAGAAGCGGAGCACTACTGTCCTGACTGTGGTAAGAGTAAGTGGGTACCTTTTGATTTGGATGAGGAAATGTATTACAAATCGGCAAACAGATGGACGAGCGTGACTGGCGAAAGTGATGAAGTATTACGGGATTGGTGAATGAATGAGATTTTGGAAGAAGGAAGAAGAAACTAAAGAGTTTGAACCTTGCTTAGACACCATGATTTGGTTGCACAAGCAACGCTATCATGCAGATGTAAGAGAGTTAATTGAAGAAGTTTACAATGGAGAACAATGCCCTGTTTGTTGTGATGATTTTGTGTTTGAAGGACAGTGGAATTGGTATGTTGATGATGGGGATATGCACATGGTGTATCAAAACTTAGCAAACGGAAGTAAGAGTTTAGATTATGCAACGGAAGGAATTAGTCAAAAGTGCTGTGATGTTTGTTATGAGGAATTGAAAGAGAGCACAGACACAAGTAAGGGTTCTTACCTTAGACATTTGTTTTGGGAATATGGAACATGGAAAGAATATGGTTGCGAAGGCGACACCGAAACTTGTGTCTATTGTGTTGAAAAAGAAGGTGAAGAGGAATGAGTGAGATAGGTAAAACGAAGACGATTGAGTGTTGGGTTTGCGAAGAACCCTTTACCTTTGTAGTCAAGAAAGGTAGACAACCTAACAGATGTCAGGATAACCCTTCTTGTCAGCAACTATACAGACGTATGATGAGGAAGCCTAAACCTAAGGTTGTCAGACAACATAAGTGTGCTGACTGCGATGTCATGATTACGCAGACCGGAAAAGGTAGAACCATCGTTCGATGTGAAGAGTGTAGAACTAAACTCAGAGCCAAGCAGAACGCAGACTACAGGGAATCTACTTTCATACCGTTAGAAAGACAGCAGATTTGCATAGATTGCGGATGCGATATGGGTGTCAAGACTGGTCGAGGAAAACTCAAGCAGAGATGTGATGGATGTCAGAAGAAGAATCACAACAAACTAGCAAGAGAATCAGCCAAGAAGAACTACACTCCTGTAGTTAGAAAATACTTCTGCGCTGGATGCAATAAGGAGTTCGAGCAGGAAGGAAGAGGTAAACTCAGGAAGACCTGTCCGAGTTGTAAGACTGAGAATACACCCTCTGTAACTAACAAGAGTGAGGAGACAACGGCCTTCCTCCAGCAGTTAATCAACGAGAAGTCCGATGAAGAGAAAGAGATGATAGATATGTGGAAAGGGATGGAATTATCATGAGTTTAACTAGAGAATGTAAACTATGTGGGGCCAATTATAGATTGCGCTCTCATTTAGATAGAAGAACCAAGTGTCCGGGTTGCTCACCGCGAAGAGGAAACGTAATGCAACAGATGGCGACAAGACAGGTAGATGTAGCCAAAAACGCTATGGAAAGACTGGAAGAGATGGAACGAAAATTAGAAGCCTTAGAGGTGAATTACCAATTCTATCAGAACTCGATAGAGACAATGAGGGATATGCTAGTTGAGGACATAGCAGAAATGAGTAAGAAAAGAGCGAAAGATGAGATAAAAACGCTCACTGAAGATGTAATTAGTGATAGACTCAAGGCTTTCAGGCAAGGCGTGTATAATCGATTGCTGGAAGTGGAGAAAGCGAATGAAGCATTCAACGGTAGACTGTTACTGCGAATGGATAATTTAGAAGAGCGAATGAATGGTTACAATGACTCTCTCTTCAAGATAAACAAAAGACTCGATATTGAAGAAGAGGAGTTAGAAAATGGCGGAAAGAAAACTGTAGACAAAAGGTTCGCAGTTGAAGGTCATAAGAAAGCGCGTTTAACTCGTGGTAAAAACACGCGAAGGTACGGCCCGTTCAAACTCACTCTTCGACAACATGAGATATTGGTAATATTGTATAGGGAGTTTGGTGAAAGCCACTTTTTGAAGAAAGATGGAGATAAGGCAGTAAGTGTTTCGCCTCCTTCTTTCTTCAAATATCTAAAGAAATACCGACTAGAAGGGCTAATTTTGAAAGAAGATGCTGGAGATGAGTATAGGAAAAATGGATTCAAAGGGAAATTATACACCTACAGATTCTCGACAGTGGCAGCATTAAAGATGAAAGAGTATCTCGGTGAAGACGAATGACTACTCAAACTCAGCAAGCAAGTAGCAGATTTGCGCTACAAGCGGCGTGGTCTCTCTTGAAAGAGGAAGTCAGACTACGAGGCTCAACTGGGGCATCCCTGAGAACCCTGCCTGATGGTAGGAGAGTGGTGGTAAAAAGAGGCGGATTCGCTGGTGGAGACCCTGAGGGTCACATAAAAAACGAGTATGACATGAATCGCTATCTGAATGCGCTTGGCATAGGTGTGCCTGAGGCTACCATGGTAGAGGAAGGAGGACGCCCCACAATGCTCACTGCATTTGAAGAAGGAGCAAAGCCAGTTAGTTTTGAAGACTCTAAACAAATCAGGAGAGATGTTGTTCCTCACGCTCTGATAGCCAATTGGGATGTACTGGGCATGGAGGACGATAACGTACTACGTCGACCCGATGGCTCTCTTTCATACGTAGATGTTGGCGGTGCCGGGCCTTACAGAGCACAAGGCGCACCAAAAGGCTCAGCCTTCGGTTCCACGGTAGGGGAACTAGAGACATTCCAAGAACACATGCCCATTTACTATGGAGGCTTAACCGATGAAGAAATCGGTAGGTCTTACGACCATTACGGTGGACAAGATGCAATGGAAGCAGCACTGAATCACTTAAGAAGCAGGGATACAGCCGAC
>CENV01001174.1_pt1 | contig 16507 bp, 13 predicted proteins | sample 530231 | NCBI WGS metagenome assembly CENV01 (sample SAMEA2619815, study PRJEB7988) | marine metagenome | biome: marine biome (ENVO:00000447); feature: surface water layer (ENVO:00002042); material: "saline water (ENVO:00002010), including plankton (ENVO:xxxxxxxx)" | depth 5 m | reverse complement strand
GCCCAGCAGGCGGAGCCAAATAGGAAACCCCGGCATCGAAAGATGGCGGGGTTTTTTATTAGGCTCTGAATGTTTACCTGGCGTAGCCCAGCAGGGTGAGCGGGGAATTGTGAAAGCGCCGCTTTCACCCCGCGAACGCCCCGTCGCATGCAGGCGACGGGGCCGGGGGAGCCCAATTATAAGGGCCCGTCCACCAGGCAAGCCCTTTTTCGTTGCCCGGCCCCAACCGTAGGTGCGACTTCAGTCGCGATCACCGCGATGCCATCGGCATCGCGGCTGAAGCCGCTCCTACACAGCTAAGCTATCAAGACGCCGGCCGCGTGAGGCCCTTCCAGGGAGCCAATTAGAAGGACCTGCCCACCAGGCAAGCCCTTTTTCGTTGCCCGGCCCCAACCGTAGGAGCGACTTCAGTCGCGATCAGCGGCGGAGCTCTCTTCATCGCGACTGAAGTCGCTCCTACGGCAACCTCCAATCACCATCGGACATCCCCGGCCACACCACCTCATCGCGCCCGGTCACCATCCCGTCACACTCTCTCCCTATGGTGCTTTTTTCCTAATCGGGCGCTGGCCCTTTTTGCCTGGAGAAGTACCCATGAATGTTCGCGCTGTTTCCCCCTTTTCCCGTCGTGCGCGCTGGTCGCTGTTGGCCTGCGCGGTGGCCTTGAGTGCCTGCGGCGGCGATAGCGACCATAACCCGGTGGGGGCGACCGATCCGGCGCCGCCGGAGGCGCGGTCCGGCGGCTGGACCCACGGCGATCTCCATGTGCACACCTATCAGTCCAACGATGCCCAGGTGTCGCTGGAAAGCGTGCTCGACGATGGGCTGGACCGCTACGGCCTGGATTGGATGGCGCTTTCCAATCATCTGCGCATGTCCGACCGCGACCATACCGGCACCGGCCTGCAGGGCGGCGGCATTCCTTTTTCCCGGGGACTGGTGGAGTACGAGAAGCCCTATGTGGAACAGGCCCAGGCCGAGGGTCGCTACAAGGGCAAGACCATTTTCTCCACGGTGGAGTGGGACATGCCCACCCATGACCATGTGAACATCGGCATCGGCCTGGAAGACCCCTACGGCGATGACAGCCTGCGGGCGGTGGCGGAGTTCGAGTATCTGTTCACCAACCGGGACCCGGCCCTGTTCGATGCCGACCTGGTGGATTTCCTGAGCGACCAGACCCGCGCCTACTCCACCCATGCGGACTCGCTGAAGGCTCTGGAATGGTTGCGCGACAACCACCCGGACAGCTACATGCTGCTGAACCATCCGAACCGCTATATGAACAAGTACACGGTGGCCCAGCTCCGCGAGATGAACGATCTGGCGCCGGGCATCTTCTTCGCCATCGAGGGCATGGTGGGCAACCAGATGGAGCCGGATCGGGGCGGTTACGTGGAAGCCTATACCGATGCCAATCTGACTTCGCGCACCTACGGCGGCACCGACTACATCGTGGCCAAGCTGGGCGGTCCCTGGGACGCGCTGCTGGGCGAGGGGCGGCGCATCTGGACGGTGGCCAACTCGGACTACCATTTCACCACCGCCCAGGGCCGCTACAGCAGCGGCTATGCGCCCGGTGAGTACGCCAAGACCTATGTGTGGCTAGAAGACGATGCCCACACGCCGGCCGACCTACTCGCGGCGCTGCGCGGCGGCCGTCTGTTCGGGGTGTTCGGCGATCTGATCGACGCGCTGGATTTCCGCGCCGAGGGCGCCGGGGAAACGGCGGTAATGGGTGGCGATCTGGCGGTGTCCCAGGGCGACCAGGTGCGGGTGACCATTCGCTTTCGCAGCCCGGAAAGCAACCATTACGAGTACCCGCTGGAAAGCGGCCACAAGGTCAACGCACGGCCGGTGGTGGACCATGTGGACCTGATCGTCGGCGACGTCACCGCGCCGGCCTCGCCGCAGGACCCGGAGTACGCCGACGCCACCAACCCGAGCACCCGGGTGGTGGCCCGTTTCAATGCCAACGACTGGACCGTGGATGAGGACGGCTTCGCCACCCTTACCCACAGCGTGACGATCACCAGCGATCAGTACCTGCGTTTGCGCGGTACCAACCTGGCGCCCGATGTGGCGGATGAAACCGTGGACGGCGAACCGCAGCCGGACCGCAAGGTGGATCTGAGCAACGACGCGGCACGTTTCGATGCGATCAACGCGCGCAACTTCAACGATCTTTGGTTCTATTCAAACCCGATCTTCGTATCCGTGAAACGCTGAACGCTGACCGGAGTCGGGCGCCCTGCCCGACTCCTTTTTTAAATTTTGTTAATTTAGCGCAACCGTTCACACGTTCTTGAAGTAACCGTTCACAAACCCCGCAACACACCCGCTTTCACCCCGCTCGAAGCCATTAGACTCCCCTGTCAACCACGCCAGTGATGGCCCGGTTCCCCCTTCCAATGGAACCGGATGCATGACATCGAGGGATTGGGTATGCCCAATGATGGCGCCGTAATATCAACCCCATCGCAGAATTTTCTGGAGTTCGAGCCGACGCGACATCGGCGCTGGTATGAACGAATTCTTCTTAACACGCCACTGGGCCGTGTGCTTTCGTTGCTGCTGGTGGCACTGGTGCCGTTCTATCTCGGCTATGGCTACTGGCATTCGCCGGCGGCGCCCCATCAACAGCTGACGCTGGGACTTCTTGCTGGCGCGTTCCTGGTCAACGCGCTGCTGTCCCGATCGTTGTCGCAATATCCGGGTGGCAATCTGATCGCCTATCAGCTGGCGGTCACCGCCGGCACCATCGCGGTCACACTGCTGGCGATTGTCACCTTGCGGTTGGGCTATGCCCGCAAGCCGCTGTTTATCGGCTTTGCCTTGCTGATGGGCGCGCAGGTGGTGGCGGTGTTGTTGAAGGCCCGCTTCCGTTACACCAAGTTCGCTCTGGTGCCGGGCGGCGATCTGACCGAGCCCGGGAATTGCCGGGACTTCGCTCGCTTCCTGACCTTGAAGAGTCCCCGGGACCGGCGCCGCTTCGACGCCCTGGTGGTGGATATGAAGGCGCCGCTCAGCGACGAGTGGCTGCGGTTTATCGAGCGCCAGAAGGGGCGCGATATTCCGGTGTTGAGCGGCAAGTACCTGAACGAATCCCTGGAAGGCAGTGTCGATCTGGACGGGATCAACCGGTCCGATCTGCGCGCGCTGAAGCCAAACCCGCTGTACCTGCTCGGCAAGCGGCTTTTGGACGTGGCCGGCACCTTGCTGCTGCTGCCGGTGGCACTCCCGCTACTGGCACTGGTGGCGCTGGCGATCCGGCTGGAGTCACCGGGGCCGGCGCTGTTTATTCAGGACCGGGTGGGCGCCGACAACAGGAACTTCCGCATGCTGAAGTTCCGCTCCATGCGCCTGCCGGACGGCGATGAAAGTGACCGGCCACGCTTCGCCGATCAGGAAGAGCATCGCATCACGCCGCTGGGCCGCCTGATACGACGCAGCCGGCTGGACGAACTGCCGCAGCTCTGGAACGTGCTGAAGGGCGACATGAGTCTGATCGGCCCGCGGCCGGAGCAACCCCGTTTTGCGCGGTCGTTCGACCGGGCGGTGCCGTTCTACAGCTATCGGCACATGATCAAGCCCGGCATCACCGGCTGGGCCCAGGTGCAGCAGGGCTACGCCTGCGACGTGGTGGACACGCGCAAGAAAGTGGAACACGACTTCTACTACATCAAGCACCTGGGGCCGGTGCTGGATCTTCTGATCGTGATGAAAACTCTGCACACCATGGTCACCGGGTTTGGCGCGCGCTGATCAGCCGTCGCCGCGCGCCATTTTCATCACCGAGTCGTGGGGCCGGTCATAGCGGCCCCTGGCGGCATCGCTGAGCGCCGCCCAGGTGAGCCGCAGATAGGGGCGCGCATTGGGGTAGTGGCGGGCGTTGAGCAGCCAGCGCGCCACCTTCAAGGGCAGAAACAGCCAGAACAGCGGCCCGGCGGCGGTGTGATAGACGCGCAGACCATTGCGGTAGGTGTAATAGGCTTTCCAGAGCGGCTCGAAGGTCTTCTCATGGGTGGAGAAGGTGGCGCAGTCGTGGGTAAAACACACCCAGGGCAGAAACGCGATACGGCCGCCTTGGCGGCGCACGTTGAGCGCATAGAGCACGTCATCCCCATAGATGAACAGGCGCCCTTCCGGCAGCCCCACCCGGTCCACCATGGCGCCGCGCACAAAGAATCCGACGAAGGAAGTGGAGTCAATGTCGACGGGCCCGGTGGCGCGGTAGTCCGCGTCGTCCAGATGGAAGCCACGGCGCCCCTGGCCCAGCACGGTCTTCAGGAATCGCCGCGGGTGCCAGAACGGGTTCAGCCCCGGGCGATTCATTTCGCAGACTTTGCCGTCCGGGAAATACACCGCCGCCGCCGCCGCGTCGATGCCGTCCAGGTCCGAGTCCAGAAAGGCACGGAAGGCGCCGGGCTGGGGCCAGGCATCGTCGTCGAAGCACACCAGCCACTCCGGCCGGTAGCGGGCACAAGCATGGCGAAAGCCCGCCTCGAAGCCACCGGCACCACCCAGATTGCGCTCCATGGTCAGCACATCCAGACGCCCATCGGCGGCCTGCTGCCGCGCCAGCCACGGCCCGGTACCGTCGGTGGAGCGGTTATCCACCACCACGATGGCATCGCACTCCTGTGTGCGCAGGGCGGCCAGGCAGGTCTTGAGATGGGCCAGGCGGTTGTAGGTCACCACCACCGCCACCAGGCGCGCGCCTTCGGCCATGGTGCTGGTCACAGCGGCGTCTTGAAGAAGGCCGGCACCGGCCGGCCCTGGCTGCGGTGCTCAAGAAAACCGCGCGCCACGTCCAGGGCCTCGCGGATGGTCACGTCCATATCCAGGTAACGGTAGGTACCCAGGCGGCCCACGAAGGTAACCCCCGCGGTGCGTTCCGCTTTTTCCACATAACGCGCCAGCATCGCCTTCTCGTCCACCAGACGGATCGGATAGTAAGGGATATCGTCCGGCCCGCAGGCGCGGCTGAATTCCTTATAGCAAACGCTGCCCTGGTGGGTTTCCCAGGGCGAGAAATGCTTGTGCTCGGTGATCCGTGTGTACGGCACCGATTCGTCGCCGTAGTTCATCACCGCGCAGCCCTGGTAGTCGCCATCATGAGTGAAGCGCTCGAAGTCCAGGGTGCGGTAGCCGAGCCGGCCCTCGCTGTAGTCGAAGTAACCGTCCAGCGGTCCGGAATAGAACACATGGTCATAGTCCCGGGCCATGGCCGCCTGGAACGGCGTGTTCAGGCGTACCTGGATGCCCGGGTGATCAAGGATGCCCTGCACCAGCGCGGTGTAGCCGTGTTCCGGCATGCCTTGAAAACGGTGGAAGAAATAATTGTCGTTGTAGTTGAAGCGCACCGGCAGGCGCTTGAGGATGCTGGCCGGCAACGCCGAGGGGTGGCAACCCCATTGCTTGGTGGTGTAGCCGTGGAAAAACGCCTCATAGAGTTCCGGGCCGACGAAGCGCAAGCCCTGCTCCTCGAAGGTCTGCGGGTCGTCAATATGAGTGGCGGCCTTGGATTCGATAAAGGCCCGGGCTTGTTCCGGCCGCAGCGTTTTGCCGAAAAACTGGTTGATGGTGTGCAGGTTGATCGGCAACGAGTAGACACTGCCGCCCACGGTGCTTTTGACCCGGTTCTCGTAGGGCTTGAAGGCGGAGAAATGGCGCACGTAGTCCCACACTTCCTGGTCGTCGGTATGGAAGATGTGCGGCCCGTAGACGTGCACCATCACGCCGGTGTCCGGGTCCCGCTCGGTGTGGCAATTGCCGGCGATGTGGCCCCGTTGTTCCAGTATCGTCACCTCGTGGCCGGCCCGGGCCAGCTCCCGGCCGATCACCGCGCAGGAGAACCCGGCGCCTACCATCAGGATATTCATGACTGATCAAGCTCCCTTTCTATTCACCGAATTGATGCTTCCAGAAAACTTCACTGGTGAGATCTCCATGGGCGCGGCGATAGGCTCGGCGCAGGCGTGGTCCTTGCAGTAGTAGTGCTAGCCAGAGGCGAGCCGCCCGCCACGCCACCGTGAAGAAATAGCGCTTATCGTGGCGCGCCAGAAAAATTGGCCGGCCACCGCTTTTGTAGAGCACCGCCCGCCGCAGGAAGGCAACGCGGGTGAAGGGCGAGAGTGCGAAATCCACCGATACGGTGTCCATGCGCTTGAACAGGTGGGCCGGCAGAAGATGCCCATTCAAAGTCATCATTCTGAACAGACGTGCCAGACGGCCTTCCGGGGCATGGAACTGAAAGTCGTCGAGAAAGCGCTCCGCGCTCTCGCTGACCGGGTGCTCGTACCGGGTGTTGGCCTTAAGCCGCGCGCGCCGTTCGCTTAGGTCGATATGCTCGGCCCAGAACGCTGGACCAGCCAACACATCAGTGGCCGCCTGACATTGCGCCATGGTGCGGTCGTAACACAGGCCGAAAGCGGACTTCATCGCGGAGGCGGCGAACCACAGCATCACCCTCCCCCAACCGCCGTGCAGCAACGCGGTGACCAGCGTCGAGCGGGTGGACAGGTAGGTGACCATGGGACCCGACTTGGCGGCGAAATCTTCCTGCCAGGTGGCCACGCCGTTGAGCGTGATGATGCGGAAATCATGGCTCAGGGAGAATTCGATATCGTCGCCACGCACGAAGAAAGGGAACGGAAAGCGGCGCACCTTGCTGGTGGGGAAAAGGAAAAACCACCAGGCACCGTAATTGATATGAACCGGCTCCTCGTTTGCCAATACCTGGGTATAGTCGCGCAGGTCCCGGCCGCCATTCAGGGGTCGGACCAGACCGTCGAAGGCGGCTCCGGCCTCATGTTGAACGAACATGCGCTCTTTCTTGAGCATGGCGCCGGCTATGCTCAAGGACGCATCCCGGGAATAGGAAAGGAAAGCATGGGCCCGTTCCAGCGCGGTAACCTCACAGGCGGCGTCGTCGTCCATGAACAGACAATGGGTGAAGCCCGGCAGTGCGCGAACCTCGGACAGGCCCCGGGCGAAGCCGCCGGCGCCACCCAGGTTACGATTCTCAATGACCTCCAGATGTTCGGTTTCCCGGGCATCGATGGCGTCGCCATTATTGATAATGAACGCCTTTATCCGCACGCCCTTCCGGTTCGCCTGATCCAGAAAATGCTCCAGCCGCCGGGCGGTGACGGCAATGTCCTCGAAGCGATTGAAGGTGGTGATGACAATCGCCAGGCCCACGGTGCGGGACACTTCCTGGTCGGTGGCGAACGAGACGGTGTGCACCCGGGTCGGCGTTAGCGCCACGATCTCCACATAGAGCGAGGCGTGGTCCATGGTGGCGAGCTCCTCGCTGATCACGAACCCATCGTCGGCCAGGCTGTCACCGTTGGCGCGCCATTCCTTCACCAGGGCCTCGCCACCCTGGTCATTAACGCCCCACACCCGCAGCAGCGCTTCGCCGTCCATGTCCAGGCAAAGCCGCAGCTGTTTCAGATCCGTATGGCGTTGCCATTTACGGAGGCTGAAGGCACCAAAGTAGGTATTGAATCGGGCACTGCCACCCACATCCAGATGCAAGGTGCGCTCACTGAATGCGTAATTCGCCTGGCCACGCAGGCGGACGTACAGGTCCAACTCCGCGCAGAGCTGACCGTCGGGGAGCAGGCAGTCGTGCACATCAAAGGGCATGATATTCAGTCCTCATCACATCAATGGCGGCCGCCACCAGCGCACCGGCGGCCGCCGCGCAGCGGTCGTCCTCAAGCGCCGCGCGCAAGGCGGCTTGCCGTAGTGCTTCCAGGTCCGGGGGTTGCCAGAGACAATAGGGGCGCACTTGCGTCTCGCGCTGCTCAAGCAACGGGTCTGAAAAATCCAGGCGCAGGGCCCGGTTGGACCGGCGCCATTTGTCGCGCAGGGGCTCGCGGAAATACTCAAACGGGGCCTCGGCGCCGGGATCTCCTGGGGGTTCCACCGCCAGCTCGCGGATCAAGTCCACCGCGCGGCGGTGCACCGGAAGGGAATGCTCAAAGCGATTCAGATGCCGCGTCACTTCGAACCCCAGGCGGGTCAGTCTGAGATTACGATGGGAAAAATCCGCCAACCGGGATGACGGCTGGTAGCCGACCAACTCACAGAAGTCGTCCACTATGCTGCCGTTCTTCAAGCGGTCACGCCGGAAGGCGCGAAACACCACCGCGTCCTCGCCGAAGCTACGCACCCACAATTGCCTGAGCATGTGGTAGTCGCTATGGCAGGCCGGCAAGCTCTCCGCCAGGGTGGCGATGTCGTGGGTATTGCGCCGGAAGCCGTATTTCACCAGTTCGTTGCACCAGGACTCCACATGCTCATCCTGACGACGCAGGTACGCCACCACGGTCACCGAAGAAAAAAGCGGCTTCAGACGGTTCGCCAGTAGCGCCACGGCGGAGCGGCGACGGGCGCCGTTGTCATCAAGAAAGTAAAAGTCCTCGGAACTGAGGATCACCGTGGGGCAGGCAGTGTGACGCACGGCCCGGGCAAGCTGCTCCCAAACCCGGGCGTTCCGGGAAGGATCATGGGGGGTCATGCGCAGCCCGGGCACCGTTTCCTCACGAACATCATAGGACAGCGCATGGTGGGCGTTCTCGTTTTCGACCTGACTCAGACGGGGATAGAGAAAGCCTTGCTCACGGAGCTGCTCTCTTTCGAGAGACAGAAAGTCCTGTAAAGAGGTGGTTCCGGATTTGGGCTGGCCGATATGGAGATAGAGCCCTGGGCGACGGCGCCCCAGGTTAAAGAACATGCGCGCCCCCCGGTTGGTCGAGATCAATGACCCGGTCGGCCAACTTGTCCACCTGGCTTTCGGAATGGGACACCAGCACCACGGTCTGCAGGGAATGTATCTTCTTGCTCATCTCGCGCTCGGCCTTTTCGCGGAATGACCGATCGCCCACGGTGAGGGCCTCATCGATCAGCAGCACATCCGGCGACAGGAACATGGCCACGGAGAAACCCAGACGGGCGCGCATGCCGGAGGAATAGGTTTTCACCGGCTCGTCCATAAATGAACCCAACTCACTGAACGCCGCGATCCGGTGCAGACAGGCGCGCGCCTGCGCCCGGCTATACCCAAGCAGCATGGCACTCAGCACCGCGTTGTCGGTGCCCGGCAACTCCGGATCAAAGCCGGCCTGCAGGCTGAGCAATGACACGGTGACGCCATGATTGATCAGGCACCCTTGGTCGGGACGAAGAATCCCGGCCAGCACCTTGAGCAAGGTGGACTTACCGGCGCCGTTACGGCCTATCAGCGCCAGTGTTTCGCCCTGGTACAGGTCAAACGTCAGCCCGCTAAACGCCTGGTGATAGCGGGCCGGACGGAACAGGCCACCGCGCCGTTTGTAGCGCACACCCAGATTACGGGCTGACAGAATCACCCGCCCGTTCATTCCACCACCACCCGGGGAAACACCCCTTCCAGTCGCCGGTAGGCCAGGATCAAAACGCCCAGGCCAAGCAGGCAGCCCAGTGCCAGCCAGCCCATTTGCGACCACTCCGGCCATTGGTGTTCCAGCAAAATCCGCCGGTACTGGTGCAGCAGGTTGGCCATGGGGTTGGCCATGAACAGGTCACGCCAGCGCTCGGGAATGGTGTCGAGGGTGTAGAACACGCCGCTGCAGAACAGCAGGAATTGCAGGCCGGTGGGCACCAGGTTGATCAGGTCGCGGACGAACGGAATGATCATCGCCAGGGCGCAGCCGACCACCGCCATCAGCAGCAACTGCACCGTTACCACCGGGATCAGCGCCAGCCAGTGCACGGTGGGCGGCAGGCCATAAACGACCAGGAAAATCGCCAGCATCAGGAACACCAGGGTCTGCTTGCCGGCGTTCTGCACCACCGCCACCAGCGGGAAAAACAGCGGCGAGATACGTACCTGGTTCATCAGGCCACGCCCTTCGACAATGGTGTTGGAGGCGTGCTGCACGGTTTTGGCGAACCACTGGAACGGCACCAGGCCGGTGAGCAGGTAGGCCACGAACCCCTCGCCGCCCCGGTGCAGCAGCAGCCCGAACACCACGTAGAACACCGCCATATACAGCAGCGGGTCGATCACCCACCACAGGTAACGGAGGTGGTTGCGGTTGGCTTCGGCTTTTAAATTGAGGCGGGCTTTGGTCCATACCAGGTCGACAAAGTTACGCCAGTCCCGGCGGCGCGGCGGCGCCACCGCCACCGTGTCGGCGCGATCGCCCTCTTCCAGCCAGTCAATGCCATGCTCCTCGGCCAGCCGCAGGCGGCGTGCTTCCCGGGGGCGGCCCTGTTGTTCCTCCACCATGGCGGCGCGGCGGTAGCCGGCCGGGTGATCGGGGAAGCGGCGGCGCACCTCCGCCCAGCGTTGCCGGGCGCTGTCCCAGTCGCCGGCGGCCATGGCCAGTTCCGCGTGCTGGTCGAAGGCCGGGGCCCAGTCCGGAAAGGTGTCGCGGGCATGTTGGTTGTAGTGCAGCGCCCGTTCCGGGTCGCCGGTGGCCTGGGCCAGGTGGGCACTGCGTATCCACACCGGCGGGTCCTGGGGAAAACGGGCCCGGGCCTCGTCCAGCAGCTGGCCCGCCAGGGCGACATCGCCCTCGGCCAGGGCGGTGTTGGCGCCCTGCACCCAGCCGCCCGGGTGGTCCGGGAAGCGGGCCCGGGCTTCGCTCAGCAGGCTTAGCGCTTCGCCGTGGCTGCCCAGTTCGCGCAGGGCCACCGCCGCCTGGATCCATACCGGAGGGTGTTCCGGATAGACCACGCGTAGGGTGGCCCAGCGACCGGCGGCCTGCCGCCAGCGGCGCTCGGCCATGGCGTCGAAGGCCCATTGAAAGGCGTCCTGGGGGGCAAGCCGCCGGTGTGATTCCGACGACGGGGGAAACGATGAGGAAAAGCTTTCCGCCATAGTTGTTCCGGCAAAAAAACGTGAAGGGAAGCTATCACGATGCCGGACGGGAAATCGGTAAGAGGTCGCAAATGGGCGCGACCGCCGGGGCGGTTAGCGAATTTTTACGAAGCGTTTCGCAGATGACCGGAGGGTCAGCGGTAGCCGCCGGGATTCTGCTCCTGCCAACGCCAATGATCCGCGCACATGGCGTCGATGCCCCGTTGCGCGCGCCAGCCCAGCACGCGCTCGGCGTGGGCCGGGTCGGCATAGCACGTCGCCACGTCGCCGGGGCGACGATCCACCACCGTATGGGGGACCGGGCGGCCGCTGGCTTTTTCGAAGGCGCGGATCATTTCCAGCACGCTGTAGCCCCGGCCGGTGCCCAGGTTAGTGGTGATCAGGCCGCCCTGCCCGATCAGGGCGTCCAGGGCCGCCAGGTGGCCCTGGGCCAGATCCATGACATGGATGTAGTCGCGCACGCCGGTGCCGTCCGGGGTCGGGTAGTCGCCGCCGAACACGCTCAGTTGCTGGCGTTTGCCCACCGCGACCTGGGCCACGTAGGGCATCAGGTTGTTGGGGGTGTCGCTGGGGTCCTCGCCGATCAGGCCGCTTTCGTGGGCGCCCACCGGGTTGAAATAGCGCAGCAGCGCGATGCGCCATTGCGGGTTGCTGCGATGCAGGTCGCGCAGCATGTCTTCGATGTGCAGCTTGGTGGCGCCGTAGGGGTTGGTGGCGCTGAGCGGAAAGTCCTCGCGGATCGGCACCGTGGCCGGGTCGCCATAGACGGTGGCGGAGGAGCTGAACACCAGGGTGCGTACGCCGGCCCGGTCCATGGCCTCGAACAGGCACAGGGAGCCGCCCACGTTGCAGTCGTAGTAGCGCAGCGGCTCGGCCACCGATTCGCCCACCGCCTTGAGGCCGGCGAAGTGGATCACGGCGCCGATGTCGTGCTCGGCGAACAGGCGGTCGAGCAAGGCGCCGTCGCGGACGTCGCCTTCGACGAAGGTCAGGGTGCGGCCGGTGATGCGTTCCACCCGGCGCAGGGATTCGCGGCTGCTGTTGGCCAGGTTGTCGAGCACCAGCACCGGGCGGCCTTCCTCAAGCAGCCGCAGCACCGTGTGGGAACCGATATAGCCGGCGCCGCCGGTGACCAGAATGGTTTTCATTACTTCTCCTTGGCCCCTTACGGGGCGGTTCAGGATGCGTCCCGCCTCCTGCGTCCCTTAGTTAGAAAACGGGCGGCGGCCTCGCAGTGCCTGGGCCAGGGTGGCGCCGTCCACGAATTCCAGGTCGCCGCCCATGGGCACGCCCTGGGCGATGCGCGAGACGCTGACGCCGGCTTCGCGGGCCAGGTCCAGCACATAGTGGGCGGTGGCCTCGCCTTCCACGGTGGTGCCGGTGGCCAGGATCAGTTCCTGGATCTGGCCTTGGTTGAGGCGCTGCTCAAGCACGTCCAGCCCCAGTTCCCTGGGGCCGATGCCGTCCAGCGGCGAGAGCTGGCCCATCAGCACGAAATAGTGGCCCCGGTATTCGCCGGACTGCTCCAGGGCCAGCACGTCCGCCGGCGAGGCGACGATGCACACCAGGCCGGCGTCACGGCGCGGGTCCTGGCAGATCGGGCACAGGTCATCCTCGGCGTAGTTGCGGCAGCGTTGGCAGTGGCGCACCCCGTCCATGGCGGCGGACAGGGCGCCGGCCAGCTGGCGGCCGTCGTCGCGGCCACGCTCCAGCAGGGCGTAGGCCATGCGTTGGGCGGAGCGCGGGCCGACCCCGGGCAGGCAGGTAAAGGCGTCGATCAGCGCTTCCACCAGGGGCGCGTGTTTCACGGTTTAAAGCCCGGCGGGAACGGGAAGCCGTCGGTCATGCCTTTCATCATGTCCTGCTGCTGGCGTTCCACCCGCCGCACCGCGTCATTGACGGCGGCGGCCAGCAGGTCTTCCAGCATGTCCTTGTCCTCGCCCATCAGGCTGTCGTCGATGGTCACGCTTTTCACGTCGTGGCGGCCGTTCATGACCACCTTGACCAGGCCGGCGCCGGACTCGCCGGTGACTTCGGCCTTGGCCACGTCTTCCTGGGCCTGCTTCATTTTCTCCTGCATGGCCTGGGCCTGCTGGAGCAGATTGTTCATGTCGAAATCCATGGCAACCTCGGTTGGCTGGGATCAGGTCTCCCGCGGGCGGATGCTGTTTTCATCCAGGCGGGCGTTGAACTGGTCGATAAGCGTCCGCACGGTCTGGTCGTCGAGCAGCGCCTGGCGGGCCTGCGCCAGCCGTTCGGCGCGGCGGGCCTGTTCCAGGGCCTCCGGCGTGTCGCCGGCGTCGGCTTCGAATTCCAGGTTAAGGCGGATACGGCGCTGAAAATAGTCGCTGAGCGCGCCGGCCAGCTCCTGGGTGCGTTCCTGGCTGACCAGCACCTGGTGGCCGGTGGCCAGCCGCAGGGTCCATTGGTCGTCCTGACGCTGGGCCAGCACCGCGTTGCGGGCCAGGTTGCGCACCGTGCCGTCCAGGGGCAGACGTTCCACCAGGGCCGCCCACCAGGACCCCACGTCCTGGTCGGACTCGGGCTCCGCCAGGGGCAGCGGCGTTTCCTGCGGAGGCGGCTCCGGGGCACAGTCGGCGGCCGGTTCGGTACGGGCCTCGGCAGCCGGCGCGGGGGGCTGGGCCTGAGTCTTGGCCGGGGCCGGGGCCGGGGCCTGAGTCTGGGCCGGGGCCTGAGTCCGGGCGACGGCCGGAGCACTGTCCGCCATGGCCGGGGGCGCTTCGTCCCAGGGCGGCGGCTCCTCGTTCCAGGGCGGGGTGTCCTGCCCGGCGGCGCTGGACGGCACCGGCGCGTTGGCGGGGCTGTCCGTCGCCGGACGGGCCGGTGCCGGCTCCCGGGGTGCCTCCCCGGCGTCGGCCGGCGGTTCGGCGGGCGCCGGCTTACGGCGGGTGGAGCGATCATCGCCAAGCAGAGCGCGCAGGTCACCGGGGGTGCCGGTGGGCCGCGGGGCCTGGGGCGCCGGCTCCGGGGCCGTTTCCGGCGCCGGAGCGTTCAGGGTGGAGGGGGCGCCGCCGGTGGTACCGGCGGCGGACGCCGGCTCAGGCTTTTTTGCCGGGCCCCGGGCCTCCCCGCCGGGCAGCACGCCACGCGGGGAGAACAGCACCATGCGCAGCAGGCTCATTTCCAGGGCGGCGCGGGCATCCGGCGCCTCCTGAACGTCGCGCCGGCCACGCAGCGCCACGTCGTAATACAACTGAATCTGTTCCGCCTGGAAGCGCCCGGCCAGTTCCACCATGTCGGCGTCGGCGCCGTCGCCGCCCAGGGCCTGGATCACCGCCAGCTCGTGCAGCGCCGCCACCACTTCGTCGAGCAACGCCAGCTCGTCCGGGGCGTGCTCGGCGATGCTGGCCAGGGCGCGCAGAACGGCGGCCGCCTCGCCGCCGGCCAGGGCGTTGAGCAGGGTGCGCACATGGCCCCGGTCCACGGTGCCGAGCATGGTGCTGACCGCCTGCTCGCTGAGCTGCTCGCCGCCGAAGGCGATGGCCTGGTCGGTGAGGCTGAGGGCGTCGCGCATGGAGCCCTGGGCGGCGCGGCCCAGGGCCAGCAGGGCCGGCTCCTCGAAGCGGATCATTTCCCGCTCCAGCAGCGTCTTCAAATGGCCGGCGATCTGCTCCGCCGGCAGCGCCTTGAGGCTGAACTGCAGGCAGCGGGACAGAATGGTCACCGGCATCTTCTGCGGATCGGTGGTGGCGAGCAGGAATTTCACGTGCGGCGGCGGTTCCTCCAGCGTTTTCAGCAACGCATTGAAGGAATGGGCCGAGAGCATGTGCACCTCATCGATCAGGTACACCTTGTAGCGGCCCCGGGTGGGCGCGTACTGCACGTTTTCCAGCAGCTCGCGGGTGTCCTCCACCTTGGTGCGGCTGGCGGCGTCCACCTCGATCAGATCCACGAAGCGGCCTTCACCGATCTCCCGGCAGGTGGAGCAGACCCCGCAGGGCTGGCTGCTGACGCCCTCCTCGCAGTTGAGGCAGCGCGACAGAATCCGCGCGATGGTGGTCTTGCCAACGCCGCGGGTGCCGGTGAACAGATAGGCGTGATGCAGGCGATCCTGATCCAGCGCGTGGGTCAGTGCCCGGGATACGTGCTCCTGTCCGACCAGCTCATCGAAGGTGCGCGGGCGGTACTTGCGGGCTAGAACCTGGTAACTCATCGCTCTCCAGCCGGACGGCGTTCGGGGGCTTCGGGAAAACACGTATGCTAGCGAATCTCGCCGGTGGGGGACAGCGGATCGAGCAAACAAGGGTCCGGCCGCCTTGCATTCTCAAGGTACTTTAGGGAAATTATCGACTAGAGATAAATTTGCTAATCTGGCTATAGACATGAATCCCATCAGCAATCCTTACGCGCCGGGCGCCGGCGCACCCCCGCCAGCCCTGGCCGGTCGTGATGATCTGCGCGAACGCGTGCACGTGGCCATTGAGCGAGCCCGCCGAGGGCGTCATGCGAAGAGCGTGATCCTGGTTGGCCTGCGGGGCGTGGGCAAAACCGTCCTGCTCGATCGAATGCGGCTGGATTGCGAAGCGGCGGGCAACCAGACGATCCGCGTGGAAGCGCCCGAAGGGCGCTCCCTGCCGGCCATTCTGGCTCCCCGGCTGCGCTCGGTTCTGCTCAGCCTGAGCCGGGTGGCGGCGGCCAAGGATCTGGCCGACCGCGGCCTGCGTGCCCTGGTGGGCTTCGCCCGCTCCCTCAAGGTCACCTTCAACGACATCGAAGTGGGCCTGGACCGGGAGCCGGAGCCCGGGCTGGCGGACAACGGGGATCTGGAGGCGGATTTGGGCGTCTTGCTGGAACAGGCCGGGTTGGCGGCCCGCCAGGCCGGCGTCGCCATCGCCCTCTTTATCGATGAACTTCAGTATGTGGAAGAAAGTCAGCTCGCCGCCTTGATCAGCGCCCTTCACCACTGCAGCCAGCGCCAGCTACCCATCGTCATGGTCGGTGCCGGCCTGCCGCAATTGCGGGGGCGTGCCGGCAACGCCAAATCCTACGCGGAACGGCTGTTCGACTACCCCGAGGTGGGGCCTTTGACCCGGGAAGAGGATCTACGGCAAGCGCTTATCGAACCCGCCCTGGAGGAAGGCGTTGAGTTTACCGACGGCGCCTTCCGCGCGGTGCTTGCGCATACCGGCGGTTACCCCTACTTCCTTCAGGAGTGGGGCTCGAGCGCCTGGAAGGTGGCCACCACCAGCCCAATCACGGAGCAGGACGTGGAGGAAGCCACGGAGCAAGCCATCGCGGAGCTGGATCAGAGCTTCTTCATGGTGCGTTTCGACCGGCTTACCCCGGCGGAGAAAAGTTACCTCAGAGCCATGGCGGAACTGGGTGGAGGCCCCCATCGCAGCGGCGAAATCGCTGGCAAAGCAGGACGTACTTCCGCGTCACTCGCGCCGATTCGCAACAATCTTATTCAGAAAGGGATGATCTGGAGCCCGAGCCACGGGGATACCGCTTTCACGGTGCCGCTGTTTGACGCGTTCTTGAAACGAGTGATGCCCGAGTTCGAACCGGGCTGAGCAAGAGGATAAAAACCGGGAAGGAAATTGGAGGCCTTCCCGCCAGCCACACCCCGGCACACGAGTCCACTGCTACCGTTGCTCCCTTCCGGGC
>CENV01009820.1_pt1 | contig 16561 bp, 10 predicted proteins | sample 530231 | NCBI WGS metagenome assembly CENV01 (sample SAMEA2619815, study PRJEB7988) | marine metagenome | biome: marine biome (ENVO:00000447); feature: surface water layer (ENVO:00002042); material: "saline water (ENVO:00002010), including plankton (ENVO:xxxxxxxx)" | depth 5 m | reverse complement strand
GATGGCGGCAGGTGCGCTGAGCGCGCCCGCCGCACGCGCTGCCGCGCGCAGTTTGCTCATCAAGGCTACGCTTGCCGACCTTCCGACCGCGCCCGCGAAGAGGCGAGTGCCACTGTTCGCTGATTATGCCGAAGAGTTCTGGCAGGATTATTCGTCGCATTGGAAGCCAGCGACCCAGCGATCGTCGCGTTCGCGCATCGATCAGTTGCTCGTCCCTAGGTTTGGTGACCTGCCTGTCGACATGATTGAACGCGGAGATATCAACCGCTGGCGAGATAGCATGGCGGAGCGGGGAGGGACCTTCAATCGCGCCATCCCCATTATGTCGGTGATGATGCAGTATGCCGAAAAGCTCGGTTACCGGGCTAAGAACACCAACCCGTGTCGCGGTGTCTCGCGTTTCAAGCGCGACCTTCCCGAGCGCTACCTTTCCGCCGATGAATATCGCAGGCTGGGGCGCGTTCTGGCCGAACACGACGGCGGCAATCCATTCGTTGTTCCGGCGCTGCTCATGCTTGTCTACACTGGCGCTCGGGTCTCCGAAATCGCAACCTTGCGCTGGCGGTATGTCCAGCCTCCACGGCTGCAATTGCCAGACAGCAAGACAGGCCCGAAGACGATCTATCTTAATCCGCAAGCAATCGCAGTGCTTGATGGACTGGAACGTCGTGCCGACGGGCTGCTGGTCTTTCCGGCCATACGTCGCGAGGCTCCGATCAATCTCGGTCAGTACTGGGATCGCATCAGGCGCAAGGCTGCGCTGCCCGACGTGCGGCTCCACGATCTGCGTCACAGCTTTGCCTCGGTTGCCATCGCTCAGCACATTCCACTGGCGACAATCGGCAAGCTTCTCGGCCACGCACTTCCGGAAACGACTGCGCGGTACGCGCATCTGGCAGACGAAGTGATTGCTGAAAGCGCCGATCGCATCTGCTCCAATCTCGCCAGTGCAATGGGGATCGCTGCATGACCAAGTACAATCTCAGGCAGATCATTGCAGAGGAACTGGCACGCGTCGTTCCGGGCGAGGCAGGCAAGCGCCGCTCGAGATTCGACTATGTGCTTCCCGGCTTTGGTGAGCGCATCCATCCATCGGGCCGGAAGAGCTATGTCCTGCAGCGCACGATAGGCGGCAAGCAACGGCTCATGACCATTGGCGATGCAGCCATCCTGCCAGAGCGCATTGCCAAGGATGTCGCCCGGCGCCTTATCCTGCGCATCGAGCTTGGCGAGAACCCTGCCGACAAGAAGCAGCGCGCGCGCAAGACGCCGACCTATACGGCATTTCTTCAATCATATTGGGAAGTCGCCGCGCCGACCTGGAAACCATCGACACGCGAGATCCATAACATCTACCGGCGGACCCATCTCGAACATTCGTTTCCGGGCAAGTTCATCGACGAGATCAGCCATGCCGACGCGGTGCGCTGGCATGCAGAGCTGACGCGGTCAGCAGGCCCAGGCGCTGCCAACCGCGCCATGGAAATCCTGAAAGCCATGTTCGGCAAGGCCGAGGCCTGGGGCTATCTGCCTGAGCATTCAAATCCGTTCCGCGGTGTGAAGCGCAACAGGGGACGCAAGATCGAGCGCTTTCTGAGCGAAGACGAGATGACTCGGCTTGGCCGCGCGTTGGCTGCCCACCGCGCTGAGAACCCGGTCGAAGTCGCGGTAATCTCGCTCCTTGCGCTTACAGGTTGTCGGCGCGGCGAAATTCTCAATCTCACTTGGGGCGAGGTGCAGGGCCGGAAGTTGAAACTTAATGACTCAAAGACCGGCCCGCGCATTGTCTGGCTTGGTCAGGAGGCGAGGGCTGTGCTCGACGCATTCAGGCGGGGAAAGAAGAACCAGCGCGTTTTCACGTTCGACGTTCTGCCGAGATCAGCCCTCGATTGGTTTTGGCGGAGATTGCGGACCGAAGCCGGGCTGGACGATGTCCGGTTGCACGACCTGAGGCACAACTACGCCAGCCTGGCGGCGCGTTCTTCCGAAACCCTGCCAATGATCGGCAATCTCTTGGGGCATCGGCACGTCACTACTACCGCTCGTTACGCTCACTTGGACGACGGCGTTTTGCTCGAGGCCGCAGCTTTGATTGGCGAGAGCATTTCGCGTCACCTGCCAATGAGCTGACAAGACAAGTCAGCATGGTCCAGAAAGACTGTCCCGCTAGTCCTTTCATGATTCAGCTGAGGGGCTTCATGGTGACTTTGCGCTCCGTATCGGACGTTGAGCAGCGATCTTGTCGTGCCTAGAAACGGACGCTCTGGCTATGACCGGAACTAGGCCATTTCTGCCGTTACGTTGCGATGTGTCGCACGTGAGCTATTGTCGGACGCACTGCACAACGTTCGCTCAGCCAACCTCGAACTTCCCAAGTCCGCGGCAAGGCGCGCTTCAACGCCACTGACCAATCTGTAGATTGAAGCTCAAAGCGATCTATAACCATTTTCTCAACTGCCGCTCCCACTCGGCTTACTAGCGGCGCAACCATTCGTCGCGGATCTTGGTGATCGCAATATCTCTCCACTGCTGCTGCCAGAGAGCCCAGTAGGGGATATCAGTCGACGCTGGAGCCACCGTGCAGACCTCGATTTGGACCACTGATGGCAGGGCGATCGATTCTCCGACCAACAGAGCCTCGCCTTGCTTGAAAGCTGGCATCTTGTCGATGAGCGTTCCCAGAGAGTCCGGCAGCAACTTGCGGACATAGCCTTGGTCGACGGGATTGGTCAGACGCATTGCAATAAAATTATTGCACTGTGAGAAGATCGTCTCGGATATCTCCGAGGGCCGCTGGCTCGCGAGGAGCAATGTAACGCCATATTTGCGCCCTTCTTTGGCGATGCGCTCGATCGACATTTTTGATGCCCGGAACTTCGACAGTTCGCTGTTCGGCACATATTTGTGCGCCTCTTCGTAGACGAGAAGAATTGGCGCATCGTTGTTGACCTTTTCCTGCGGATCAGCTGCGCAGCGCAGGCGTTTGTAGAAATAGCCATGCTCAAAGATCAGCCGTGAGATCAGCGAAACCGTGATGCTCAGAACCTCGAACGGGACGCCGCTCAGATCGATGACGGTGACGTTGTGCTCCTTGCCCGTCGTGTAGCCGAGAATGGATCGGAGGGTTTCCTCGAAAGAGATTGATTTGGATTTCTCGCCAAGGAAAAAGTCTAGGCGCCTGTCATTAATCTTGGTTTCAAGACGATTCACAAAGTTGGTCAGCCGTCCATAGAGGCTGCCCTGCGTGAGCTTCGGCTGCCCTGCCTTCTCCTTGTTACTCGCAGCATACACCTCGCCGCTGTCGACCATCTCGGTGTTGCGAAAGTTGGCATGGTTCAGAACATCGCGAATGTCGAACGGGAGTGGGGTGTCCAGATGGATCAGGTCCTTGTCGTCATCTCCTCCCGTGAAGTGCGCCTTACGGCTCAGGATCACGGCATCCTTGAATACGTTACGCTGATTGTGATCATTCGCGTCGGTGTCGAGGAAGAACTCCTCCAATTCCTCACCGCTCAGCATCCAGTAGGGAAGAACCAGGTTGGCGCTGTCGATGAAATTCGCCTCCGGAAAGGCCGCTCGATATTCTGAATGGATATCGAAGATGACCACGTGCGAGTTGTTCAGCGTATAGTCGCCCTTCGCACTGATCGCCTTCTGGACGATCTTTGCGACGGTGTGGGACTTTCCGGAGCCTGTGGAACCGACCACCGCAATATGCTTGTTGAAGAATTTGTTCCCGTCGACGGGAACCTCGACCTCTTCGTTCGTCGCAAGCTTTGAGAAACAGAAGCGATCCTTCACAGACAACGAGCTGCCATAGATCAGGCGAATATCGTCGATCGTCGCCGGCTGGACCGTCTTCGGCGGGATCGCTAGGGCGTCTCCGCCGCGCTCAAACTTCTGATCGCGTAGAACGCCAAGCGGGAAAGCCTCGATCACATAGTCTTGGCTGCCGTCATCGCGCGCCTGAATCTGGAAGTTCTCAATGATGGCAACCAGTACCGCATTTTCATTGTCGGCGATCTTCAGATAAGAGCCGACGCGGAGAGACTCTTCGGCAATTCTGAAATTCTCGAGGTCATCGACGACGATCTTGACCTTGTTAGGAAAGACCGCGACGACTTCAGCTTTTACATCGCTCATACTCATACCCTAAATGATCTTGTCGATGTCTTCGTACTTGGGAATCTGGAAGCGGGTATGGCTGATGGCACCATCACCGAAGTCTTCAACCGGCTCACTACGATAGAATTCGTAAATCTCGCGAGTGCGCTGGAAAGACAGAAAAGTCTGCCGCGCCTCCGCCAGATCGCAGAATAGCCGCAGGGCTGGGCCGGCGTCGGCGGATGCCGGTCGGGAGATTGATCCGGCGTCGAACTGGGCACCCTTGAAATCGTAGCCGTCAACAAAGCGAACGTCTTCATTGTGTAGCTCCTGCTTAAGGCCGGCAAGCTCGGTACCGTCGATGCCGACGAGCAGCACGTAGGGCGAGAAGGGCTTTGAATCTCGCTTGGAGAGCTTGGAATACTTCCGGGAAATGGTCTTCAGAAGTGTTTTGACCGCGTTCCGGCTGTAGGTGTCGCCAGCCGGATGGATGATAAAAAGCCGGTCAGCCGGCGAGATATTGACACCCGCTGCAAAAAACTCGTTGCGCAGCGCCCGATAATATTTGGCCGCACCAAGCTTGGCGATGAACCACTCATCAAAAAGATAAGAAGATGTATCTATTCGCTTTATGAACGCTGCCCTCGTTATAACGCGCAGAGCCTCGTCAGGTTCGATCGCCAGTTCTTTGATCACCCGCAGGGCACTGTTATAGTAGAAAAATTCGGCCGCGAAAGGTGAGCAGCCAAACTGCTTGACAAGACTCTCGATGATAGCCTGAAATTGATCTTCAAATTTCACCGCATTCACGTCGATCGAAATGAGTTTCAAGAATTCCTCAAGCTCAGCGTCACTGACCCCAAGCTCTTCATGCTTTTTGATTGTATTATCTTTTGATGCGGTCGTGAGAAAATTGGTCTTGAGGAAGCCGATATCGAACGGAAGTACCAGCTTGTCCTGCCCGGACGCAAAATGACCGCTAAGCTGGTACTGGATCGATGGCCGGCCAGCGATGAGGCCCGCCTTGTAGTGCGCGAGCATAAACATGATAGCGGGCTTTATAACCGAATGATTATACTCGGTTTGCTCATAGTATTTGCACTGGACGGCAGTCGTTTCCGTAGCGGTGTGGACGTCGATATCCTCGATGCATTCGATCGCCACCGAGTCATTCGCACTGGATAGCCCCAGGATGCTGAGGATCGAGCGATCGAACTGATAGAAATAGCCAGCAATCGTCGAAACTGCGCTCCGATCGGCCACCATTACCCCCTGCGGTGAACTGCTGCGCGGACATCTCGTCTGAATTCGCTCGCCATCGGTATCCCCATTGTTCGGCTTCCCCTTTTTCTCGATGATCGCATATCGGCGACTATTAAGTTCATGGTCACAACGTTATCCGATTTCCAGCGACATGTCTGAAGGCGCGATCACGGCAGGTGAGAAGGACGACCTGCATGCGGCTTGCCGCCTCCGACAGAATTTCGATCATTGTGTCGAGACGGGTATCGTCGGAGTAGACCAGCGGATCGTCCAGGATCAGCGACACGGGCTTTCCCTGCTCCAACAGCATATCGGCGAATGCAATCCGTGTGAGGACGGCAAGCTGCTCCTGCGTGCCGCGCGACAGGCTCGCGCAGCTTTCGTCCACGCCCGCTCGGATCACGCTTTCGAGACCGAGATCCTCCGAAAAGTTCAGGTCGCATCCAGGCAGGAGGCGCTCGATATGACGCTTCGCCCGCGCCGCCACCGGACCGATAAATTTGGCCGACGTCTCGTTGCGAGCGGCGTCGAGGGTGCTTCGAAGCACCTTCAGCGTTTCCGCTTCATCGGTGATGCGCTCAAGAGCAAGTCGAGCCGCCTCGACTTCCTCAAATGAGGCAGCTGTCCGTTCGGCAAGTCCGAGTCCTCCCTCGCTCTCGATCGTTCCTTCAAGGCGCGCGATATCGGTCTCCAACTGTGTTCGGGTTTCCCCAGCCGTGCGCACTCTCGCATCGATCAATTCAATCTTGCGCGTGATCGCCGCGACGTCATGCGCAGAGGCATCGCGTAGCGCGTCTTCGACCTTAACCGAAGCCTCGGCGGCTTGCTCGCGCGCCTTGGCCAGATCTTCCGGAAGCGTCGTCCACTCAGGTCGCTGCTCGATCGCCTCAAGTGCGCTTACAGCATTGGCAACATCGCTCGAGGCCCTGGCTTCTGCCGTCGCAAGGGGCGCTTCCTCCTGTTCGGCGCGTCGCAGGGCCTCGATGGCGCTGTCTTGGGCCCCTTCGGCCCGCGCTGCGGCGCTAGCGGCCGTCTCCATCGCATTCGTGAGCGCTACGACATCGGGAAGTTCCCTCTCCTCTATGACCTCTTCCGCGCCGAGCTCGGCGACAAACAGCTTGAGCGCAGCGGATCCAGCGGCAAGCTGAATAGCATCGTCGGCGGGCGTGGCTGCTTCGATGCGCGCTTCCAAGGTTCGCAGATCCGCTGCAGCATCCCTGGCGATCTCGTTGCGGGCCCTCGCTGCAGCAAGATCGGCGACGCCGAGCTCGTCAAGTGCCGATTTCCGTTTACGAAGCGCAGCCGCCAAGACCTCCGCGGCGCTGGCGGCAGACGCTGGCGGCGTGATCTGAAGCTCGGCGGCGCCGAGGCGGATATGGACCTCGCGATCAAGAGTGCGCGCGCCGAGTGCCATTGGCTCGCCATCAATCGTGATGGCGTCCGCTGTGCCAAACAACGCAATCCGGGTCGCGCCAGCCTTCACTACCGCTTGCGCTTCGGCAACGGCGCGATCATGCGCTTCGAGCGACATTAGCACTTCGGGGGCGATCGCTGTGTCGGATAGCACCTTCGCGGTGCTGCGTTGTTCCTCGAGATTCAGGAGGTCGGCATGTCGCCGGCGCGCGGCCTGGACCGCTGCACCCCGACGGCATTGTCGAATCCGCTCTTCGCCTTCAGCTAGGGTCCTTTGTGCGGCCTGGCGGTTTGTGCGCGCGGAATCGAGCGCGATGCGCGCATCAACCACCTTCTGCTTCGCCGCCGACAAGGCGTCGGCAACCCCGAGACGCTGTTCGCTTGCCTGGGTTAGCGCGGCGTCCGCATTCGTCCGGGCCTGCGTCGCGTCGTCGTGGCGCTGCCGAAGGTCCGCGAGCGCCTTCACCTTGCCGTTGGCCGCTTCCTGCTCGGCACGACGGGTGGTAAGAATCTGGGCTGCTGCCCGTGCGATATCGAGCGAAGCGACCAGGTCGCTACGCGTTTGAGCGTCCGTGTTGTCCGCCATCTCACGCTGGATAATCTTCAAGCGGGCGCGAGCCGCCTCGACATCTGAGAAGCTGCGCTCCAGTGTGGCCAATCGATCCGCGGCTTCGCGTGCCGTGGTTTCAGCGGCCTCGAGCCGATCACGCGCGTCGATTTGCCGACCGCGCTTCTGGCCGGTCGGTGTCCAATAGAGCTCATACTGAGCCTCGACTCGAGTCCTGACGCGGCGATAGGCAGCGCCGCCCATGATCGACCCGACTTCCGCCTCAAGCGTGGAGGTGACGCTGTCGCGCACGATTTGGCCGGGCGCGGTCACGGACAAGGCTTCGGTCTGGGCGACCCAAAGCAAACCGAGTGCGCCATAAGTGGCGACATCACCGCCCCGGCTGGTGTCGCGGACCGAACCGAGCAGCGCATTCAAGCGCGCCTCGGCCTCCTCCCCTTGCGCAGAGCCCTCAGGTCCGGAGACCTCGACCGATGCACTGCGCAAGAAACGCTTGGTCACCGACCAAGGCGCGCCATCCACATCGAATGCGACCTCGACCTCGGGACCGACCGCATCGCCATGTGGAGCGAAGGATTGGGCGAGCTGATTGCGCGTGTTGAAGCGGACGAAGAAGGCCGCGCGCAAGGCTTCGAGAAGCGTCGACTTGCCCATCTCATTCGGCTCAATGATGACGTTGAGGCCGTCGGTAAGGCCCTCAATCACGACGGGTGAGCGGAATTTCCGGAAATTCTTCACCGCGATGCGACGAATGACGAGGCTCATGCGGGCTCCTCCCGGCCATATTCGATGAAGAGGCGCTCAAGGGCACGTTTCGCGATCGCAGCATCCTCGCCGCCGCCTTCGATCCTTGTATTAAGCATCGCCGCTGCCACGCCAAGCATGCCCTCGACGGCAAGGTTTGCAATGTCTTCTTCGCTCGGTCGACCGACCAGATCATCCGCGTGCACGTCGAGATACCGCAGCTGATGACCGATATCGTTTTCGAGCCGACCCAGCATGCCAATCCGGTCGCCGAGACTGGTGATACCAGCCAGCTTAAGGCGCAAAAGCGTTGTGGGCGCGTCGATCGCGCCGAGGAGCGATCCGCACTCGGCATCGAACGCTGCCTGGTCACTGACCATCCACTCCCGCAGAAGCCATTGGAAGCGGCCTGTGCGGATCGGGGTCACGGACGGCTCCGCACCAGTCGACAGCTTGACGACGAGGGCTTGTCCGGGATCGTCGCGCTGGAAGCGGTCGACTTCGGGCGTGCCAGCATACCAGGTGCGACCATCGACGCAGAGTGCCCCATGCCAGTCACCGAGCGCAAGATAGTCGAGGTTCGATCGCCGTGCGCGATCGGGCGCGATCTGGTTCTTCGTTTCGCCTTGAGAGCCAAAATCGCGGATCGAACCGTGTGCGAGGCCGATACGCAGGGTCGCGCCGGGCGTCTCCATGGAGTCGAAACGGGCGGTGGGATCTTCGAGATTGTGGCGATGCTCGAGCGGCGCGGGCAGCAGCCAGACGCCAGGGCTCATCTCGACCGGCTCGGGCGTCGACAAGATTACGATGTTCTCGCTCGCCCTTTGACGGACCCGATCCCATAGTCCGCCGTTGCGCGCGAAATCGTGGTTGCCTGGAAGAAGCCACCAGCGACAGCTTTGCCGGCTCATCCGGGATATAGCTTGGACGATCGTTCGGTCCTCTGGACCTTCGGTGTCGAAGATGTCGCCGGCAACGACTACGTGCTGTGCCCCGTGTTCGACTGCTGTGCGCCCAAGTGTGTCGATCGCCTCAAACCGCGCCTCGCTAAGGCCGGCTCGGACTTCGGGTTCGAAACGCCTATACGGTTTGCCGAGTTGCCAATCAGCTGAATGAATTAATTTCAAAATAGCTCCCCATACTCTGGCGCTCCTGATCTCGTTCGGAACGAGAAGCTCTCGGCTGCTAGCGGCTTGAATCTAAACGGCGGCATAATGCCTGGCGCGCTCAGCTAGCCATACACTGGCGGTAAGCATTATCGAGCTTTTGCCAATAATTCCGTTCGAAAAGCTGAAAAGTGGCTTAAAGCATTTTTCAAAACATTCGCGCCGTCGGCAATCGGTTCAAGCGCTTCCGTGAGATCGTCCACTTGGAACCCTTCTACGAGCGCGTCGGTGTCAAAACTGAGAGGAAGAAAGAGTTCGCGGCCGTCCCGGTGAAATCCTAGATCCGTAATTGCAGCGATCTGATCTTCCACCTCATCGACTGCCGCCTTGTAGTCGTTCACATAGAAGCGATGCCAGCACCACACTAAGGCGATCTGCTGTCGGTTGCTTTTCGGCGCGACATAATGCGCGAGCCAACTGTCAAATTCGCGCTTTGCATCGATTGGTTTAAAACGGAACCAAGGATCTGCATCGAAATCCCCGTCTTCATCCTCAATAAGCCATGCACGAGGGGCGAACCAAGCGTCTCCGAGGTCGTCGCCATCTTCGTAATACCAATTGTCGTCCCCTAGCGCTCTTTTCAGCTCTTCCCATGCTGCCTTGTTTAAGCGCTCATCAATCGACTCCTTGGCCCGTTTCATCGATGCTTCAAGGTCACCTATGTTGCCTACAATAAGAGCATCAAGATCACGTTCAGCCGCGGTCATATATTACCTTCCAAGTTTGATGCAGAATTCGCCGAAGTCATGAATGTTCGAGCCTGCCCTAGTGCTCCGGTCGGCTAAAGCGGCAGCATCGGCGATTTGCCGCCAGGTAACCCAAATCGCGGAGGTTCCCTTATGGTCCGGTGCGCGTGGTGACAGGAATATCACTTGAGCATTTTCTCGACGCAACCGTTTGGCGCGTTGGCCGATAGACAAGACGTACCGTTCAAGCTGCCTCTCGCCTTCATTAGCAAGGATCTTTACCTCGATACCGAAGATTGACCTTTGCGTTTCAACCGTGATGTCTACTCGATCTCCAATTTCGCCGTTCGGGCAATACTCAGTCTGAATCCGGTATCCAGCCTCAAGCTCATCGCCAGAAGGCGTGCGACCATGGCCGAGGAATGCTAGGCTCCGTGCCAAAAAAAGCCTTCCTTCCGCTCCGTATTGACCCTCATCCCATAATTTCGCGAGCACAGATGAAATTCTGACTTCATCGGTGCCCAGCCCCGCAGTGCTCCAAACGTTTGCGCAGGTCGCGTCACGGACTGCTTTGAGGGGTTGCCGCAATTGAGCTAGTGCGATTTGCAACCGAGGTGCAAGTTCATCGTCAATACTATGTTCGTCAGCAGTGTTTAGCCGAATCAAAGGAGCCGCTCGAAGAAGAAACACCTCCAGCCGGGCAAGCAAATTGGCATCATTGGACAATTCAACCACTCCACCTCGCAATCGTCCCGAAGAGCTTTTCCGCGCGTCGTCCAATTGCGGTCCCCCACGTCGATCCCAGCCTACGTTCCTACTGTCGAGGACGGAAATAGCCTGGGCGGTCCGAAAGACGCTAGCGCTAACAGAACCTTATTCGTAGGGTGGGCTGCAAATTACCGGGGCAAAGACTTGGACAAGAAGGCGCTAAGCGAGCGAGACATTTGCACGAAGTTCATTACCCCGGCCGTCAGGGCTGCGGGCTGGGACGAACTATCTCAAATCCGCGAAGAAGTAAGTTTTACCAAGGGTCGGATCATCGTGCGCGGCAAGCTCGTTTCACGCGGCAACGGCAAGCGTGCTGACTACATCCTCTACTACAAGCCGAACATCCCACTCGCGCTGATTGAGGCCAAGGACAACAAGCAACCGGTGGGTGGCGGAATTCAGCAAGGGCTTGAATATGCCGAAGCGCTCGACATACCCTTCGTATTTTCCTCCAACGGTGACGGCTTTGTTTTCCACGATCGGACCGGCAACAGTGCAACGCGCGAAAGCTCGATCGAGCTGGACGCTTTCCCGTCACCTGAAGAGCTGTGGCAACGCTATGCTGCCTGGAAGGGCCTAACACTCGAAGGTCAGGAACTCGTCCTCGAGGACTACTACGACGACGGCAGCGGGAAGCAGCCGCGATACTATCAGGTCAATGCCATCAACGCTGTGATGCAGGCCGTGGCCAAGGGGCGGGACCGGCTGCTGCTCGTCATGGCGACTGGCACCGGCAAGACATACACCGCATTCCAGATCATCTGGCGGCTGTGGAAGGGTGGCCACAAGAAACGCATCCTGTTCCTGGCCGACCGTAACGTGCTGGTCGACCAGACCATGGTCAATGACTTCAGGCCCTTTGGTCCTGCCATGGCCAAGCTATCAGCCCACGCGAAAACTATCGAACGCGAAGACGGTTCTTCGATCGACCTGACTATCGCGATGGACAAGAAGCGCCGGGTGGACACGGCTTATGAGATCTACCTTGGTCTGTATCAGGCGATCACCGGACCCGAGGAGAAGCAGAAGCTGTTCAAAGAGTTCTCGCCGGGCTTCTTCGACCTCATCGTGATCGACGAATGTCACCGAGGCAGCGCGGCGGAAGACAGCGCCTGGCGGGAGATCCTTGAGCATTTCTCGGGCGCGACCCAGATCGGCCTGACCGCAACGCCCAAGGAGACGAAATATGCCTCCAACATCCATTACTTCGGCGAGCCGATTTACAGCTACACGCTGAAGCAGGGTATTCGCGACGGCTTTCTGGCACCCTACAAGGTCATCAAGGTCCACATCGACCGCGACGTGGAAGGCTACCGGCCTGAAAGGGGGCAAGTCGACCGCGATGGGAATGAAATCGAAGACCGGATTTACAATACCAAGGATTTCGACCGGACCCTGGTGCTCGATGACCGGACGAAGCTGGTCGCCAAGAAAGTCACTCAGTTCCTGCAGGAGAGCGGCGACCGCTACCAGAAGACCATCGTATTCTGCGTCGATCAGGAACACGCCGCCCGCATGCGGCAGGCGTTGATCAACGAGAATGCCGACCTCGTCGACGAAAACTCGCGCTACGTCATGCGGATCACCGGCAATGATCCGGAAGGGCAGGCCCAGTTAGGCAACTTCATTGATCCTGAAAGCCGCTACCCCGTGCTGGTCACCACCTCACGTCTGTTGTCCACCGGCGTCGATGCGCAGACCTGCCGCCTGATCGTACTCGACCGCGAAGTCGGATCGATGACCGAATTCAAACAGATCGTCGGCCGCGGGACCCGTGTGCATGAGGACACCCGCAAGTTCTACTTCACGCTGATGGACTTCCGCGGTGCGACCAACCACTTCGCCGACCCCGACTTTGATGGCGAGCCGGTGCAAATCTTCGAGCCAGAACGGGATGGCCCAATCACTCCGCCAGAACCGGACCCGACGGATGATGATGGCGAGAATGACGACAGCACCGACGGCGATGAGACGATCATCGATGACGGTGGTGACCGGCCAGACATCTCCTTCCCGGACGGCCCTAGTAAGAAGGGCAAGGTCTACGTCGATGGTGTATCGGCGGTCATCATTGGTGAACGCGTCGAATATCTCGACGAAAGCGGCAAGCTCGTCACCGAAAGCCTGCGCGACTTCACCAAGCGCGCGCTGCGCAAGCACTTCGCCAGCTTGGACGATTTCCTTCAGCGTTGGACCGACGCAGATCGCAAGCAAGCACTGGTCGATGAGCTTGCAGCAGAAGGACTCGACCTTGCGGTGATCACCAGCGAGCTAGGCAAGGATCTCGATCCGTTTGACCTCATTTGCCACGTCGCCTTCGATCGCAAGCCGCTCACCCGCCAGGAACGGGCGGCCAACGTCCAGAAGCGCGACGTCTTCGCCAAATACGGCGAACAGGCCCGGGCCGTCCTAACCGCCCTGCTCGACAAATATGCCGACGAAGGCGTGCTTAACCTCGATGACACCAACGTCCTGCGCATCCCGCCCTTGAACACGCTGGGCACGCCGGTAGAGCTCATCAAGGCGTTTGGCGGCAAAGCCGGGTTCGAGGAAGCCGTCCACGCCCTACAGCACGAAATCTATCAGGAAGTCGCCTAGTCCATGTCCGTTCGTACCCTCGTCAAATCCATTCAGGACATCATGCGCAAGGACAGCGGCGTCGATGGCGACGCCCAGCGCATCAGCCAGCTATGCTGGCTGTTTTTCCTGAAGATCATCGACGATCAGGACCAGGAACTGGAGCTGATGCGCGACGGCTATGTCTCGCCGGTTCCCGAGCAGTTCCAGTGGCGCAACTGGGCCGCCGATCCGGAAGGGCTGACCGGCGAAGCGCTGCTGGCATTCGTTAATGACGAACTATTCCCGGCCATGAAGGGCCTCAAGCCCACAGGCCAGGCGGGTAACCGCCGCCGCGTCGTGCGCGATGTGTTCGAGGATGCCTACAACTATATGAAGTCCGGTCAGCTGCTGCGGCAGGTGGTCAACAAGATCAACGATATCGACTTCAACAACCTGACCGAGCGCCAGCACTTCGGGGACGTGTACGAGCAAATTTTGAATGATCTGCAATCAGCGGGCAACGCCGGCGAATATTACACGCCCCGCGCCGTCACCGCCTTCATGGTTGACCGGATCGACCCCAAACCCGGCGAGATCATCTTCGATCCTTCCTGCGGCACCGGCGGTTTCCTCACCTGCGCAATGAAGCACATGCGCGATCGCTATGTGAAGCGGCCAGAGGACGAGGCATTGATGCAGGCATCGTTCCGCGCGGTGGAAAAAAAGCCGCTGCCGCACATGCTCTGTGTCACCAACATGCTGCTGCACGGCGTGGAAGATCCCAGCTTCGTCCGCCACGACAACACGCTGGCGCGCCCCTACATCAGCTGGGAGCAGAAGGACCGCGTTGACGTCATCCTCACCAATCCGCCTTTTGGAGGCAAAGAAGAAGATGGGATCGAGAGCAATTTTCCGCAACACTTCCGCACGCGTGAGACGGCGGACTTGTTCCTGGCTCTGTTCATCCGCTTGCTGCGTAAGGGCGGTGTGGCGGCCATCGTCCTGCCCGATGGCAGCTTGTTCGGCGAAGGCGTGAAGACGCGATTGAAGGAGGCGCTGCTGGAAGAGTGCAACCTTCACACCATCGTCCGTCTGCCCAATTCGGTGTTCAAGCCCTATGCCTCGATTGGCACCAACCTGCTGTTCTTCGAGAAAGGTGAGCCAACCAAGGACATCTGGTTCTACGAGCACCATGTGCCAGCGGGCCAGAAGGCCTATTCGATGACGAAGCCAATCCGCTTCGAACATTTCGCCGGCTGCATCGACTGGTGGGGCGGCGCGGAGCGCAAAGGCCGCGAGGAAGGCCCACGAGCGTGGAAGGTCAGCGCCGCGGACGTGAAGGCGCGAGGCTACAACCTCGATTTCAAGAACCCGCATAGCGAGGAGGCCGATTTGGGCGATCCTGCCGAACTGCTTGAGGCATTAAACAATGCTGAAGCAAAGACGGCGGATTTGCGCGATCAGCTCAAGGCCATTCTGGGCGAGGCGCTAGCCCGATGAAACAGGACCTGTTGCGCGAGGTTCTCTCGCGCATTGGCGATCATCCTGACCGCATCAGCGAATTCCGCAAGGTAGTCATTGCATTGGCTATCTCTGACAAATTGAAGCCTGAGGGCGGCGGCCTGTCTTCCAGCGACATTTTGGCAGCGGTTGAGGCGCGAAAAGCAAAACTGTGCGCCGCCAAGCAGATCTCAAAACCCAAGCTCTATTCTGCGGTTACTGAAGAGGATCTACCCGAGCAGTTTTGTGATCCCAGCGGCTTTGTAGCACTTGGAACGATTGCCCGAATTGAAAAGGGCCTCACTGGCATCAAACAGGCCGTGGCAGGGGACTTTCCGTTGGTGGTGACGGCTGCCGAGCGCGGCACATGCAATCATTTCGATTTTGAGGGTGCTGCGGCAATCATCCCTCTGGTATCATCAACTGGCCACGGAAATGCGAGCATCAATCGGCTGCATTATCAAGAAGGGCAATTTGCGCTTGGGACAATTCTCGCTGCGGTTTTTCCGTTCGCGCCCGACCTGGTCTCGGCTCGGTTCATCTTCGAATATCTGTCCACCTTCAAGGACGAACTTCTCGTTTCTCGTATGACAGGGACCGCGAATGTCACCCTCAGCATTGGCAAGATTGCCGAAGTGCCGGTGCCTCTGATTTGCCCAAGCGTCCAGCGCAAAATTGATGAGCTGATGGCGCTGTGCGATCAGCTTGAGGCGGCGCGGGAGAGCCGCGAGGCGGAGCGCGACAAGCTGACGGCAGCGAGCTTCGCCCGCCTGAACGCCCTCGATCCCGAAACCTTCCCCGCCGACGCTCGCTTTGCACTCGCCAACCTCGCCTCCCTCACCACCCGCGCCGACCAGATCAAAGCTTTGCGTCAATCGATCCTCAATCTTGCCACGCGGGGAGCTCTAATGACGCAGGATACGGAGGACGAGCCTGCGCCAGAGCTGCTGGGAAGGATAAAGGTCGAGAATCAAAAGCTGATGCTTGAGAAAGGCATCCGCGCTCAGAAACCAGGGCTCCCTGCCGATGACTTTGAGGAGCTCGTTAAACTGCCTTCGTCGTGGCAGCGCGTCTACCTGCAAGATATCGCCTATCAAATCACCGATGGAACTCATCTTACACCAAGGTATACCGAGACGGGGAAGCCGTTTCTTTCCGCTCAGAACGTCAAGCCATTCCGCTTTATGCCAGAGAACCATCGGTTCGTTTCGGCAGTCGATTTTGACAAATACCGAGCGAACAGGCGGCCGGAACGTGGGGATGTCTTGATGACCCGCGTTGGGGCCGGGATTGGCGAAGCTGCTGTCCTAGACTCTGACTTTGAGTTCGCCTTTTACGTAAGCCTCTGCCTTATCAAGATCCCAAATCAGCTAGTTTCCGCGGATTACATTGCCTTGTGGCTGAACGGTCCCGAAGGTCGCGCGAGTTCGACGACGCGCACCTATGGCAAGGGGGCGTCACAAGGCAATCTGAACCTTAGCCTAATTCGTACATTCAACATTCCTCTCCCCCCACTCGCCGAACAGCACCGCATCGTCGCAAAGGTCGATGAACTGATGGCCCTTTGCGACCGGCTCGAAGCCAGCCTCACCGAAGAAGAACAAATCCGCTCCCACCTGTTGCAATCAGTCCTGCAAGGTGTTCTCGAGCCTGCCTGAATAGTCGCAGTTTGTTCGTTGGGACGTATGACCTCGCCCCCGATCTCGATGTGGCGTTCGAGAACGAGGAAGACCGGGAAGCAGCCCGCAACTTCATGGATCTTCTGGCGGCATCGGAAGAAGATGGAGCAG
>CENV01062191.1_pt1 | contig 16665 bp, 19 predicted proteins | sample 530231 | NCBI WGS metagenome assembly CENV01 (sample SAMEA2619815, study PRJEB7988) | marine metagenome | biome: marine biome (ENVO:00000447); feature: surface water layer (ENVO:00002042); material: "saline water (ENVO:00002010), including plankton (ENVO:xxxxxxxx)" | depth 5 m | reverse complement strand
CAATCGTGCCGGTGGCACGATTGGAGGTGAGAAGGCCATGAGAGCTAAGCTCGAATGGCAATCATAGTCCGAGGTCATTGGCCGTCGGACGTCTTGGCATGCCTTTCGGCCCCATCAGCCCCGGCACGATAGCGCTATTTCCGCACCAGCGGTTCGGGCGTGAACGGAGCCGTTTCATAACGCGAGGCGATACCGGTATCCTTAAAGACCAACCCCTCCCCACCGGTCAGACAGAAGTCGCCCGCCTGGGCGCGGGCCACGTAAGGCTGCATGCGGGCAAGCTGGGCGTCGACGACGCGGCCTTCTTCATGCGGCGTTTCGACGAGAAGGCGTTCCAGCGCGACAGAATAGGACTGATAGCGGTAGGTCAGCGCACGGGTGAACCAGTCGATCGTCCGGTCATTTTCCCATTTGCGCGCCGCGACTCGCGCCGCGGCATCGGGCGCGGCGAGCGTCACATTGGAAACGGCGATGGCGCGCTGGCGGTCGACCTCGATGACCCGGCAGATAGCGGCAAAGGTCGTGGGTATTGTGGCGATGTCGATACCGATATCATCGGCGACCTTGCGGTAGCGGACGCGCGAGGACTGATATTGTGTGCTGCGCAGGGACGAATAATAACGGTCCGCGATGAACTGGACGTCGAGGTTGGCAGCGATCCTGGTGCGCTGGAGTTCGACGGCTGTATCGTAAAACCAGTCATGGGCGTGTGGCGCGATGAGAAAACGCCAGACACGATCATGCATCTCGCGTTCCTGATCGGTCTGATTGAAGTTGGAAACCGGCTCGCCATCGGCTGCGGCGCGTGCGTCACCCACCGTTGGCATGATGCGATCGTGGAGCACGCCGGGCGCGGCGCGGCCGAAATCGCCCGTCGGACGGGCGCAGCCGGACAGCAACAAACATGCCACGGCTGCACATGCGCCGCCAAGCAACCAGTCTCTCAAAATCTTCAGCCCTTGCGGGTCCGCCTGATCTTTGGGGCCGGTGCGGGCTTATTCCCGCCGGCCCCGCGCTCATAGCGAACGCCTGTGAACAATATGACCTGCGCGCCTGGTCCTCCGGTCGACACCGGTGCCGAGCGGGCGTCTTTGGGGCTGAATTTTACCAGCATACCCATATTTGGCCTCGTGGTGCGTCCGGTCCTCCGCTTACCCCAGCCGGCACCATGCCGTCCCGGATCCGAACATTACCCATTAAGACTTCGTCAAGGTTAACAGTCCGCTAACGAATCTGCGGCAATAGTGAAGAGCAACAAGAGTGGACCGGGGGATCGAGTCGACCAAATGATCGGCTTTCAGCCATACGAGACGTTTCAGCTGCTGATTGAAACCGGCGGCGTCGAGCGGGCCAACACGCTTCTGGTGGCGGCGTGCGACGCCTATGCGCGACGCAGCAGACCACTGGCAGCAGAGGCCGAGCAGTTCGAGGCACTGGCCAAGCGCTTGTTTCCGACAGCTGCTCCGACAGCGCGCACCAAGGCGGCGGGCATACTGGCGAGCGCGCAACACCTGACGCCGCAGCTTGAAATCCTGGTCTATGACCATCTGGGCACGGGCCTGATCGCTCATATCGAGCGCGCACCGTCGCTTTCCGACGATGTGATGATGCGCCTTATCGAAAAGGGCAACGCGGACGTGATCGCGGCCATTGCCCGGCGCCCTGCCCTGTCCAATGCCATTCTGGCCCGACTGTTCCCGGTCAACAGCCGCAAGGTGTACCGCGCGCTGGCAGCCAACGGATCGATCGCCCCACGGGGCGCCTACCTCAACGCCCTGACCCGCTCAGCGGAGATGGACCACGAGGTCGCTGCGATCCTCGCCAGGCGCGAGGATTTCGACGCGGCGCTTTTGACCGGCGTGTTTTTCGATCTGCCCGAAGAGGGGCGAATCAACGTGCTGCGCGCCTATGCGCGCCGCAACCTGCCGCAAGCGCCGATGATGCGGACCTTTGAGCAGATTTCGGTGGCCACCGACGAGTTCACCGGTGCGCTCATGAAGCTGTTCTCGGAAAACCGCCGGCCCAAGATCACCCGCCTTCTCAACCAGATCACCGGTCTGGACGAATTGCGTTGCGCCGAAATCGCCCATGACACGAGCGGCGCTGCGTTGTTCGTGGTGCTGCGGGCCTTTGGGTGCACCTCTTATGATGGGCTCAAAGTGCTCATTCACGCGACCAGCCACGATGCCGACAGGTCCAAGACGCTGGCCAGTTTTGCGCGGCTGTTCGATGAGGTGAGCGTTCCGGCCATGGTGTTCATGATGAGCGCCTGGCGCGGTGACGTCAGGCCCGCCGAACTCACACGGCCCGAATATGCCCGTTTTGCCGAGCCCAGTCGGCGGACGCCCGAAGGCAAGCAGGTTGCGCGAACGGGAACCGTGGGCGATCAGGCGATCGAGGCGCTCGACCGGATGAAGTCGACGCGCAAGGCGGGCTAGATCACGTCCAACCCCAGATCATCAGTGCGGCAATCGACAGATAGAACCCAGAGGTCCTGATCGAATTCGATTTCCCGCGCTATGCGGTCCTTGACCGTTAGCGGATCGGTCCGCTCGAAGCGCTTCTGGAAGACCCGATAGTCAGGAGGCGAATCCATGGTGGCACCGGGGGCTGGCGTAAAGAGCGAAACCGTCCCGTCGAGGTGATCGACCTCTATCCATATCTGACCTGCCACGGCGTCACCGCGCCGCGAGACGACGCAGAAGTTTCCCATGTCGTTGTGACGGCGCACAAAGGCGGCGCACCAGATGTCGGACCTAAGCTGCTGCATGGAGTCAGCGTTACAGGAAAGCCCCCGCCTCGACCAGCATCTGCCGCAGCACAGGGCTGACCTCGCCGGTCGGTCGGTAATTGTTGAAAATCTGGAACTGGCGGATGGCCCGCGCCGTGGCCTCGTCTGCAACCCCGTTGACCGGTCCCTGCAGGAAGCCAAGACGGCTCAGGCCACGCTGGATGTCGCTGACCAGATCGCCATCGAGCACTGCGGGAACATTGGGCTCCGCGGTTGCTGGCGTGGTCTGGGGAGCAGCAGCGGGCAGGTCAGGCGAAATATCGGCCACCGTCTGCCGTTCGACGCTGTCAGCGACTGTGGGGGCCGTTTCCTGCATCTGGGCGAGCAGCGGAGCGATGTCATCGGTCTGCGGGGCTGCAGCGACCGGCGCCGGCTCATTCGCCTGTGAGGTTTGTAGCGGCGCGTCCTTAACGGCCTGGATCACCTGCGGAGTGGCAGCGCCAGTGCGGGGGAGATCAAAGCGGGCCTCGAAATCGCGAATGGCGTCAGCGGTCCTCGGACCGTAATAGCCATCGACCGTTCCATCGAAAAAGCCCATCGCCTTGAGCTTTTCCTGAAGGTCGGCAATGTCCTGATTGCCTATGGCGGGCTCTGCGGGCTCAGGTGCCTCCGGGACGGAAGTCGCAGTCCGCGCGGTGGTCGTCGGCGCTGGTCCGGGTGTAACCGGTTGGGCGGTGGGACGTTCCGGGATTTCCAGCGGTTCGACCACGACCGGCTCGATGGGGGTCCGGGTTGCGGCACCTGCCGACCCCGATACGAACAAGGGGGCTGGGTGGCGCGTGTCCTGAAGGAACAGGGCGTTGGTCGCAGCCATAAGGGTAAGCCCGGAAATCAGCACCAGACCCGTGGAGGCCATGGGTGAACGGGCAAAGCGCGTAAAGCCCCACGAGAGGGCATGACCGACCATGCTGGCGGCGCCAGCGCCGACCGCAAGGGGAATCTGGGCAATACCGGCGTTCATTTTGCTGCGCTTCTTTTTTCGTCTTGGAGCCATTTGTCTTCGTCGCTATCGCGCTTGGTCGCGTAAAGATGTTCGATGGTCGCCGAGCTTTTCCCGGCGCCCAGCGGACCTTCGAAAGGGAGGAGCACACTTATCGTTGTTCCCATACCCTGCTCGGACACCACGTCGAGGCGGCCGCCGTGCAGGCTGACCAGTCCCTTGACGATGGACAGCCCCAGCCCGGTGCCTTCGTAGCGGCGCGAGAGGCTGTCCTGAGCCTGCAGGAACGGTTCGCCGATTCGCTCGACGGTCTCGGGGCGCATGCCGATGCCCGAGTCGCTGACCGATATCGCCAACATCTTGCCTTGCCGGCGCATGGCCAGCGCAACCTTGCCGCCATCATGGCTGAATTTTACAGCATTGGAGAGTAGATTTATCAAAATCTGCCGGCAAGCGCGTTCATCGCCCATGATCTGGGGCAGTTTTTCGGGAATAGAAGATTCTATGGTGACGGCACGGTCGCGGGCCAGATTTTCGACCATCTGCAGGCACGGTTCAACCAATGCCTGGGGTGCAAACAGTTCTGCATGGACCTCGAACTTGCCCGCCTCGATCTTCGACATATCGAGCAGCATGTTGACCACGTCGAGCAGGTGATGCCCGCTGCGACTTATGTGGCCCGCATATTCGGCGTGAGTTGGCGACAGGGTGCCGCCAATCTCTTCGGACATCATGTCGGAGAAGCCCACTATGGCATTGAGCGGGGTCCGCAGTTCGTGACCGATGGTGGCCAGGAAACGCGACTTGGCTTCCGAGGCCTCTTCGGCCTGCTGGCGCGCCGCATCGACCTGCCGTTCGGCATCCTTGCGCACGCTGATATCGCGAAGCACGGCCAGCACGTCACTCAATGAGTCATTCGGGCGCTCGTCGTCCAGTGGCGCAAGTGCGAATTCGACCCAGATATAGCGCGCATTGGCGCCCGGCTCAGTATCATCGCGGCGCAAGCGCAATTCGATAGTGCTTGCGCCAGCACCGTTCGAGGCGTCCGAGATGGCCTTTCGGTAGGCGGGACGGTCCATGACATGGACTCGCTCAAACAGGCCAGCGCCATCAAGCTCAAACGTGCGGCAGCCTAAAAGATTGCCCGCCGAGCGTGAGATAAAGACCGGACCACCGTCTGCGCCGTAGCGGACCACGGCCCCAAGGATGTTTTCAGCCAGGACGGCAAAGGCACGCGTCTGGGACACGGGCGATTCGGCCGAAATAATTTCGAGGCGGGTGGCGGTGATGGCTGCTATGGCGGCAAAAACCGCCAGCGCCAACACTGAGTAAGGCTGCAGCGCTGCGCTTGAGGCGACATGCGACCCCAATACGCCGGCGAGAAGGATTATTGGCGGAATTGCCCAGGCGAGCGTGCGAAAGCGTCCCTTGGCGAGAACCTGAGCGTAGAGCGCGGCCAAAAGCCCAAGAGCCAGGCCCAGATCAACCATGGCCGGATCGCCCGCCGCAAAGAGGGCTCCGATCGAACCGAGCGCCAGGGTGTGAAGCACGATTGCGGGCTCGAAATCGCCACGCAGGAGCAGAGCCCCTGACAGCGCGACAGGGCCGGCAAGGACAGTTGTTGCAATGAGCGGTGCAACATTGCTGCCAAAGAGCATGACGAGGGATAGAGCCATCGCCAGTCCCAAGCCAACCATCATGGCAAGTGTGTTGAGAACCAGAACACGATGCAGGACAGAATTGCGCTGGCCGGACCGGGCCGTGCCGGTCGGGAACTGTGGGGCAATTGTGAAATCCGCAAAGGGGTTACGCATGAAACGCTCAACTTCATATGCCGCGATACGCTGCGGCCTTGCTTCGGGACGACTTCCTTTGGCCGGCACACACTTCCATCCAAGCCCTAAGACACCCTTAAGTGAGACCGGGTTCGGTCGGCCTGGAGCAGAATCGGGTAACGTTCGAGGCAGGTTTCTAGGGGTAGCGTAAACAGAGTCTTGCTTAACGGGTCGCTTTCGAGCCCGATCGCATTCGCTTAAAATTTTACGCGAGTTTGCCAAAAATGCTTCATGCCGGTTCCCTAGGCTAGATCCCGACGCTGTCCATATGTCCCCGGACGACGAGGTTTGGCTCTATGTTTGTTGTTCGCTCTGCCTTCTGGCTTTCTGCCGCCTTTCTCATCATGGCCCCTGGCGCGGGTATGGATGTGGGCGATTCGGCGCGCGCAACCGGCAAACACTTGGCCAACCAGGGCGTTCAGGCCGTCAGCGACACGCTGACCCCCTCCGATTGTTTTAGCGTTGAATGCGCAGTGGGGCGTACGGTTCTGGCGCAGATCGCCGTGCCGCAAACGAGCGTAGCCGCCAAACGCGCCTTCCCCCCTCCCCGCCCCGACTGGGCCTATTGAGGCTCACCCCTTCCAATGGAAGGAATCAGGGACTAAATAGCGGGCATGAATACAACAGCCGCATTTGACGAGATCGCCGACAATCTTTCCTTTCTCGACGACTGGGAGGACCGGTACCGCTACATCATCGAGCTCGGCCAGGGACTGGCGCCGCTTACCGATGATGAGCGCACCGCCACCAACAAGGTGCATGGATGTGCGTCGCAGGTGTGGCTGGTGACCGGAAGCGAAGCGGGCGAGAAAGGAACTGTGCTGACCTTCCGCGGCGATTCGGATGCGATGATCGTTCGCGGGCTGGTGGCCATAGTTCTGGCGCTCTATTCGGGGCGTCCTGCTGCAGATATCGCGACGACCGACGCCCTGCCGATTCTCGATTCCATTGGATTGCGGGAACATCTTTCAACACAGCGCTCCAATGGACTGGCAGCCATGGTGACGCGCCTGCGCGCAGACGCGCAGGCGGCCGTTCAGGTCTAACCGAACTCTGCGGGCCGTGCGCCCACACCCAGCCAGTTTCGGGTGCTTGTTCTCGTTGCGCCAGTGGCGGCCGCAGTCAGGCCAAAGCGGGTAGCCAGGGCGTCGAGGCCGATACGCAGGACCAGCTTGGCGCTGCGTCTGGGCCACCCGCGCTCGCGCTCGATATCCTGCAAACCCTTTTCGTAGCCGCAGACATCAATGACGACCTCCACGCAGTCGCGGGGAATGGCTGTATAGAGCTCTGCAAGCTGCCTCCTGGCATCGAACGCCATATCGCCCATGTCCTGGGCGTGCCCGCCGTGCCCGCTATCAACGCGCGGTCCGTAGTTCATTGTGGTCCGGGCGCGCAGCCGGCTACGCTCGAACAGCGTCAACAGGCGCCCCGCGGCCTCCAGGTGATGGGCATTGAGAAAGGCCGGCTCGCCGTTCCGGCTGCGAGCCAATTGCCCCAAGGGCGTCGAGCCAAAATCAGACGCTGGCATGGGCCGTCTCCGGCGGTGTGACCTCGAGCACGCAAGGCTGGCGCCTGGCCGTTTCTATGCGCTCTTCAAGCGCCACGAGCCGGCGGTCGTAATCGCCTCCATCGTCACGCATGTCTTCGACGTGAGCACACGCATAGGCGACCGTGGTGCGATCCCTGCCGAAGAACTGGCCGACCTGGGTCAAGGTCATACCCAAGAGCACATGGCACAAATACATCGCTAACTGCCGCGCGGCCGCCGTGTGCAGGCCCAGCCGTGAGGGGGCGAAAAAGTCGCAATAGCGGACCCCTGTTTCACCGGATACCGTGCGAACGACAAGCTTGCAGTCTTGCCGTTGTGCTGCCGATAACCGATTGCGTTCGAGCCGCGCTGCCGTGGATATCCAAACCGTCATAGGACCACTCTCTCATAAATAGGATATAATTCCTATAACGGAGAGAAGGTCGCGCGGGGATAAGTTCAGAAATGGTTTGGATACAAAAGAGAAAGGGCCGCAAATGCGGCCCTTTGACTGGTAAAGCTATGGACCGGTCAACCGGCCTTGCGGCCCAATCCGTTGTCCTTTGCCAGCTTGGAGCGCGTGGCAGAATAGGACGGAGCGACCATCGGATAGTCGGCGGGCAGGCCCCACTTCTCTCGGTACTCTTCCGGCGAAAGGTTGTAGTGGGTGCGCAAGTGCCGCTTGAGCGACTTGAACTTTTTCCCGTCCTCCAGACAGACGATATAATCCGACGTCACCGACTTTCTGACGGGCACAGCCGGCTTTTTCTCTTCGACGGGAGCGGTGGTTTCTTCCGAACCCAGCGACCGAAGCGCGGCGTGAACTTCCGAGATCAATTTCGGCAGGTCGGTCGGGCTGATCGCATTGTGGCTGACATAGGCAGCGACAATCTCAGTACTGTATTCGACAAGGTCAAGCTCGACCCTGTTCTCGGCATTCGCCGGAGCGGTCATCGCAAATCCCTTCTTGCGTATGGAAGCTACTTATTGGGGCGGGCTAATCCCGGGGGAACCCCATAACCTCGCAATTAATGACGTTCTTCTAATTTTGCAACCATTGAACAACAACTTGGCGAAATTTAGAGTGAATCACTCTTTACTTTGCAGTCCGTTGGAATTTTCCAGATCATCGACCACGAAACGCGCAGCCGGGCGATAACCGGCTACATAGGCGGCTCGCGCTAGAAGATGGGCCGAAATAGGGGCCGTCAGCATGAAAAAGATGAAACCAAGCAGGGCGCGCAGGATCACCGAACCGTCGAAGCTGACCAGTGCTATGGCCAGAAGGGTCAGGCCCGAGCCCACCGTTCCGGCCTTGGAGCCCGAATGCATGCGGGTGTAGAGATCGGGCAGTCGAACAATGCCAAGGGCCGCCACGAAGCTGAACAGAGCGCCGACGATCACCATGATGCCGGCGAGATAATAGAGTGCCTCCACAATCATTTCCGGCTCTCCTCAAGATGATCTTCCCGGGCCGCTGCGTCGATCTGCCAGCGCTGGAGAATGAACCTGGCGAACGCGACTGTAGACAAAAACCCAACAAGGCCCAGCGCGATGGCGATATCGAGATAGAGCATGAACCCGGTTCGCAGGGCGATTGCAGCGATATAGCCGATGACCACAGCAACCAGCATATCCAGGCCCAGCACCCGATCGGGCAGGCTGGGACCAACGACAATGCGGTAAATCGTTATCAGCAGAGCCGCTGTGAGAACACCAAGTGAGACGGTGGTGGCCAGATGGAGAAATTCGGGGCCCGCTATCATTCAAACACCTCGATGATCCGTGCTTCGAAACCATTCTTGATCGACGCGATGACATCCTCGCGGTCGTTCATTTCGAGCACGTGGATGTACAAAGTCTTCCGATCGTCGGAGACATCAACGCTCAAGGTGCCCGGCGTGAGGGTAATCAAATTGGCCAGCAGGGTGATCTGGACGTCACTTGTGACCGATAGTGGATAGGCAATAATTCCCGGCGCCAGGCGCTTTTTCATGCCAGGCGATATGACCAGGATAGCAACCCGGGCTGCCGATAGGGCGAGCTCGTAAAAAAACAAGGCAGCAAGCGAAAGGGCACGAACGAACCGGCGCATCATATACGGGCGCTCGACCCGGTCGCGGATGAACAGCACGGCCATCGCACTGATGAAGGCGCCGAGCAAAAGGTTGAGCAGGGTGAAGGAGCCGGTGACGGCGGCCCAGACCAGCGCGAGAGTTATAACAAGAAAGGCAAAGCTCATGGCTGGGGCACCTGTGCAAACACGGCGTCGACATAGCGCGTGGGCGAGAGCATATCATGGGCGGCGATGCCCGAGGCGGTGAAAAGCCAATCAGGGAAAAGGCCGAAGACCACAATGACGGCAAAAAGAACTACCGTCGGCACCAGTCCCATCCCCACCTCACGAGCGGACAAGGGACGCAAATCCTCATTGGCCTGCTCAGAGCGCTCCCCCTCCTGCCCGTTACGCCAGAAAATATGGGCCCAGAGACGGCTCGCGGCGATCAGGGTGAGGAAGGAATTGAACAGCACCGCAAAAACGAGCCACCAATTGGCGGCGCGGATGCCACCCTCCACCAGCAGGATCTTGGGCCAGATGCCAAGGAAGGGCGGCAGTCCGGAAATGGCGAACACCATGATGACAAAGAGAATCGACATGGGAGCGCTGGCGCCATAGATGCCGCCCATCTTGCGGATGTCGCTGGTGCCACTCATACGCTCAATCAACCCGGCCAGAAGGTAAAAGGCCGTGACCGTGAGCATGGAATGGAAGGCGTAAAACACTGCTCCCCCGATTCCGTGCGTGGTGCCCAATGCGAACCCAGCGAAAATCGCACCGATGCCGCCGATAACCAGAAAGCCCACGGCGCGGCGCAGATTGGTCTGCGCGATGGCGCCCAGCGGGCCCAGAATGAGCGTAGCGAACGCAACGACCGCAATGACCGTCTGGATTTGTGCATAGCCTTCAGGCAGCGCCATGGTGAGAACACGGATCGCGGCATAGGCGCCGACCTTGGTGAGCAGGCCACCGAAAATGGCCGACACGGAAACGGCGGGCGTATGGTAAGAGGCCGGCAGCCAGGCATTGGCAGGAAAGGCAGCGGCTTTCACCCCAAAGGCGAAAAGAAACAGCACAGAGACCGTGACAAGCGGGCCGATTGGCAGATCGGCGCCCTTTGCCACGAGATCGGCGAAATTGAGCGTGCCCGTCAAGCCGTAGAGATAGGCGATGGCTACAAGAAAGAAGGTCGTCGCGAGGAAATTGAGAAAGCCGTATTTTATGGCACCGTCGAGCTGAAGCTTGCGGCCCCCGAGGATCATCATGCCGAACGAGGCGATCAGCATGACTTCAAACCACACGTAGAGGTTGAAGATATCACCGGTCAAAAACGAGCCACTGACGCCACACAACAGCAGCAGCAGCATGGGGTAAAAGCCAAAACGATGACCACGGTCAGTCAACTCGATCTGAGCATAAAAGGCGACGATGAGTGCAGCGATGGATGCGGCGAGCGAGAAGATGGCGCTCGTCATATCGGCGGCAAACGTTATGCCGAAAGGCGGCAGCCACTTGCCCATGGTCATGGCGATGGGGCCGGTCTCGAAGACGCGAAGCAGCAGATAAATATTCGAAACCATGATCGCCAGGATCACCGCAACAGCGAAGGCAAGCTGCATGTGACGCTGGTTGCGCAGCATGACAAGCAGGCCCGCGCCAAGGAGTGCCAGCGCCACCGGCCACACGACGATCCAGTCGGCGGCAGGCGTTGCCACATCGATCATCGCCGTGGGCAGCTCGAGAGACTCGTATGATGTACCGGCAGTCGCCATTATTGTGTGTGTTCCCTAGTAACTCAGGGGAGGCCGAGGCGCATTTTCAGGCTCGGCGACGCGCATGTTGTCGGTGTTGTCGGCATCGAGTTCCTGATAAGCCCGATAGCCTAGGACCAGCAGAAACGAAAACAGGGCAAAACCGATAACGATGGCCGTCAGGATCAGCGCCTGTGGAAGCGGATTGGCCGAGCCTTCAAGCGGGAAATATTCCCCCGCCGGTACGATGGGTGGAACTTCGGCGGTCAGCCGGCCGATGGTGAAGATAAGGAGATTGACGCCATTGCCCAGGATCGCAACGCCCAGAAGCATACGAATGATCGCCTTGGACAAGAGAAGATAGGCGGCGGCGGAAAAGAACAGGCCGATCAGCCCGGCAAGCGCGACTTCCATCAGTCATCCTCCTCTTCGCCTTCTTCGCCCTCGAGCGACAGGGCAATTGTGCCCACGGCACCCACGACGACGGCATAGACCCCGATATCGAAGATCAGCGGGGTGGACAGAGCAATTTCGGTACCCTCGAACTCGAAAATCCACCATAGGCCGGTCAGAAATGGCACCTCGGCAGCAAGCGAGATGAACCCGGCAATGGCGGCGAGAACGACGCCCAGACCCGCCAGGACAATGGGATGAACCCGCAGCGCCCGGCGGCACGCATCGACGCCGGCGGCGATGCCATAGATTGCGAGACCGGACGCGCCGATCAGCCCGCCGATAAAGCCGCCGCCCGGCTCATTGTGGCCGCGCAGCAAAACGAAGATCGAAAACACCAGCATGAGCGCAGTCAGCACAGGTGCTGCAGTTTTGAAGATGACGGTATTCATCGTGCACTCCCGATCCTGCGGGCACGGCCCGCTCTGGCGCCCCGCGTTCCGCTCGTTGAAGCCCGAAGCCGGATAAGGGCCAGGATGGCGAGACCGGCGGCCATGACCACCGAAATCTCACCCAGGGTATCAATGGCGCGATAGTCGACGAGAATGACGTTGACGATATTGCGGCCATGGGCAATCGGCGTGCTGGTGGCGCGGAACAACTCGGTCAGCGACAGATCGAGATCGGTCTGAAGCACGACCAGCAGCAGAATGGCGATGCCAAGGCCGACGGCAAGGGCAACAACACCATCGCGAATGGCCGTTTCAAGGTCACGGCTGTCGGCTTCATCGAGATGCAGCCGGGTCATGACGAGCGCAAGGATGATAACAGTCAGAGTTTCGACCATGAACTGGGTGAAGCTCAGGTCGGGGGCACCAAAGAGCATGAAGATGACGGCCACTGCGAAACCCTGGATACCGAGCGCAACGATGGCGGTCAGGCGGGTCTGGGCGATGAGCACCGCAATGAGCCCGATGGCGGCGATGCCGATGGCGCCCCACTCGTAGAAGTTGAGCACGGGCCAGGCGGGAAGCGGTGGCAGGCTGTCTGTGATGAGCAAGGGCGCAAAGATGCCTACGGCCAGCACCGTGAACATCAGCAGCAGATACCATTCGAGGCGACCATGATGGAGGACGCGCGTAATACGATCGGAGAGCCGGACGAGTCCGAACATGCAAGCATCAAAGCCGATATCAAAGGTCCAGCCAATGGCTTCGCCGGTGCGCCGCAATGTGGAGCGAACAGCATCGACTTTCCATAACAGAACGCCGCCCAGCGCCCATGTGGCTATGGAAGCCCATACGGCGGGGTTGGCGAGATCAAAGGCGAGGTGGATATGGGCATCGACCGCGGAATTGTAGATGGATCCCCCTGCCGGATCGAGCACGACATGGTTGATCCAGTCGGTGAACAGGCCCGCGCAAATGCCCAGAACGCCCAGAGTAACAGGGCCGGAATAAAGGCTCAACGGCCCCTCGTGGGGCGCGTGCGGTGTTGGACGCAGATCACCCAGGAAGGGCTTAAAGGCGATCATCAGGCCCACCACCATCATCAGGGCATTGCCCACGATGAGCACGGCGAGGAACAACAGGTCGGGCCACAGACCCGAAGTTAATGCCAGATACATCTCCTCTTTGGCCAGAAACCCGATGGCAATGGGAAAGCCTGCCATGGAAAAGCCGGCGAGAAGGGCCGTAATAAAGGTGATCGGCATGGCTTCGCGCAACCCGCCGAGCACTGTGATGTCGCGTGTGCCAGTGCCGTGGTCGATCGTGCCGGCGATCATGAACAGCGCACCCTTGAACAGGGAGTGAGCGCAAAGATAGAGCAGCGCGCCGAGAATGGCTTCCTTGGTGCCCACGCCGATAAGCATGACGAGAAGGCCGAGCGAACCAAGGGTGGTATAGGCCAGCATCTGCTTGAGATCGGTCTGGCGCACGGCCAGAGCACTGCCCATCAAAAGAGTTGCGCCGCCGAACAGGGTCAGAATCCAGAACCAGGGTTCGGTATCACCCAGAATGGGGGTCATGCGGGCCAACAGATAGACGCCGGCCTTCACCATGGTGGCCGAATGCAGATAGGCTGAAACCGGGGTCGGCGCTTCCATGGCGTTGGGGAGCCAGAAGTGCAGCGGAACCTGAGCTGATTTTGCGAAAGCTCCGGACACAACCAGTAGCATGGCAATGAGGTAAAGCCCGCTCTCCTGCGCCGCACCGGCCGTCGTCAGCATACCTGTTAGAGAATTCTGGCCGGTGATCAGGGTCAGAAGAATGAGACCCGCCAGCAGCGCGAGCCCGCCGCCGCCGGTGACGACCAGCGCCTGGATGGCAGCCCGGCGCGCGGCCTGACGGGAGTGGTCAAAGCCGATCAGCAGGAAAGAGGTAATCGAGGTCAATTCCCAGAAGACGAACAGGGTGAAGACGTTGTCGGCGAGGACCAGACCGAGCATGGACCCCATGAACATCAGGATGTAGGAGAAAAACCGGCCTTGATGGGGATGACCGGCCAGATAGCCGCCGGAATAGATGACGATAAACGTGCCAATGCCCGAGATCAGCAGCCCGAAAACGAGACTCAACCCATCAACGAAGAAGGAAAAGGAAATTCCGTAGGCCGGTATCCAGTCGAGGCCGACGCGAATGACTGAAAAATCGGCAATCGGACCGATAAAGGAAGTGAAGGTCGCGAAAATGGCGGCGGGAACGATGGCCAGTATCCAGCCAGCTGATGGCCCGGCAAAGGTCTTGATCCACGGAGCGAACACAGCCGCTACAAAGGGAGCGACCGCAATCAGCGCGACAATCACATCAAGACCTGGTCCCAAGCGAGCCCCCGAACTTCATTTCACTGTCCAATCGCTGCCGGAGGCAGCCGAAAAGAATCAATCGCGCAAACAGTACGCATCCCTGTCGCAAGCTCAACCAAAACCGGTTGATTGGAACGCAATATTGACCCCAGCAGTTGTGATAACCACATTGCTCTCAGCTGATACATGTCTGAGTGCACAGCTGGCAGGAGTGGCGCAAGATGAACGACATGCAAAAGATATCCAATAGCGAGTGGCGCGATAAATTGACGCCCGAACAGTATCATGTGACGCGCGAACACGGCACCGAACGTGCTTTTTCTCATGCCTACAATGTGGAAAAGCGGGCGGGCGTTTATCATTGCGTGTGTTGCGACGTGCCGCTTTTCACGTCCGATACCAAGTATGATTCCGGGTCGGGCTGGCCGAGCTTTTTCCAGCCGGTTTCCGAGGATGCAATCAAGGAGATCGACGATAGGAGCCATTTCATGCGGCGCACGGAAATCCGCTGCGCCAATTGCGATGCGCATCTCGGGCATGTCTTTCCCGACGGTCCTGCTCCGACGGGTTTGCGCTATTGCACCAATGGGCTTGCGCTGAACTTCATCCCCGACGAATAGTGACGACGTTTTAAGATCATATTTTTTGACTTTCAGGGATAGACCATGACCGACTTCGCGCCACCCGTTGCCGCGCAACACCCCCATTCGGACACGCGGCATGGGGTGACCCGTAACGATCCGTATACCTGGTTGCGGGCCGACAATTGGCGCGAAGTTATGGCCGACCCTGGCGTGCTGCCAGACGATATCCGCTCCTATCTTGAGGCTGAAAATGCCTGGTACGAAAGCGGTTTCGGAAAGCCGACCGAGCCATTGCGCGAAACGATCTATTCGGAAATCCGCGGACGGATCAAAGAGGATGACAGTTCCGTGCCCTCGCCCGACGGTCCGTTTGCTTATGCTTCGCGAACGCGTGAAGGCGATCAGTATCCACTGATGGTGCGCACACCGCGCGACGGGGGCACCGAGACAGTATTGCTCGACTGCAACGCCGAAGCGGGGGAAGGCTATTTCGGGTTTGGTGGCGCTGAACATTCGCCCTGCCACACGATGATAGCCTGGGCTGCAGACCGGAACGGGTCTGAATACTACACCATATTTATTCGCGACCTCGACACGGGCAAGGACCGTGACGAGCGGATTGAAAAGTCCGGTAGCGGCGCTGTCTGGGCCAGTGATTCATCACGGTTCTACTATGTCGAACTCGATGAGAACCACAGGCCCTTCAGAGTGCGCGAGCACATGCTGGGAACAAGCCAGGCCGATGATGCTATCGTTTACGAAGAAAAGGACGCGGGCTTTTTCGTCGGTGTGGGAATGACGCAATCACGGCGTTACCTCACCATTTCCGCGCACGACCATCAGACCTCGGAAGTCTGGCTGATCGATGCGGAAAATGGCGGCGCGCCCTTCTGTGTGGAAAAGCGGCACGAGAATACCGAATATTCTCTCGAAGAACGGGACGGCACGCTTTACATCCTGACCAATGACGACGAAGCCGAAGATTTCAAGATCGTTACGGCTCCAGTCGATGCTCCGGGCGTGGACAATTGGGCCGATCTGGTGCCGCACGAGGCGGGACGACTGATTCTCGACGTTGAAGTTATCGCCAACCATCTGATCCGGCTCGAGCGTAAGGATGGCCTGCCACGGATCGTGGTGCGCGATCTGCGCGATGGGAGTGAACAGACAATTTCGTTTCCCGAGGAAGCCTATTCGTTGGGGCTGATTTCCGGCTACGAGTTCGATACAGCAACCCTCCGGTTTTCCTATTCCTCGCCCACCACGCCGGCGCAGATTTTCGACCTCGATTTGGCGACTGGTGAGCGGGTGCTGCGCAAGCAGCAGCAAGTGCCTTCGGGGCACGATCCTGCCCTCTATGAAACACGCCGGTTGTTTGCCAAAGCGCCGGACGGCGAGGATGTGCCGGTGACCTTGCTTTATCGCAAGGGCCTCAAGCTCGACGGCAGCGCCCCTACCCTGCTCTATGGATATGGCGCTTACGGTCATTCCATCCCGGCGGGGTTTTCGGTTTCGGTGTTTTCGCTTGTCGACCGTGGATTTGTCTATGCAATTGCCCATATACGCGGCGGGATGGACAAGGGATATCGCTGGTACAAGAATGGGCGGGCGGCCTACAAAACCAACACGTTTTCCGACTTCATCGCCGCTGCGGAAATGCTGATCGAAAAGGGCTACTCGTCCGAGGGCAGGATCGTGGCCGAAGGCGGGTCGGCCGGCGGCATGCTGATGGGCGCAGTCGCCAATATGCGGCCCGAATTGTGGGCTGGTGTCATGGCGATCGTGCCGTTCGTGGACGTGCTGAACACCATGCTGGACGATACTCTGCCGCTCACCCCACCCGAATGGCCTGAATGGGGCAACCCGATTACCTCGGAAGACGATTACAGGCGGATCGCCGCCTATTCACCCTATGACAATGTCGATGCCAAAGCCTATCCGCCGATCCTGGCGCTGGCGGGGCTGACGGATCCGCGCG
>CENV01048861.1_pt1 | contig 16721 bp, 15 predicted proteins | sample 530231 | NCBI WGS metagenome assembly CENV01 (sample SAMEA2619815, study PRJEB7988) | marine metagenome | biome: marine biome (ENVO:00000447); feature: surface water layer (ENVO:00002042); material: "saline water (ENVO:00002010), including plankton (ENVO:xxxxxxxx)" | depth 5 m | reverse complement strand
GACCCCGATAACCCCCTGTTTCCAAAACAATTCCCCCCAAAAACACCCCCTCAAAAGCGGCTTAGCGGCCCTCTATAAAGCCCCCAAAGCACCACTTAACGCCTCCAGAGAACGCGTCTGGGCTAGAAAACCGCCCGGAATCAAGCACTTCCGGTGGCCCGACCCCAGCGGTGTTCACCGGCGTGCTAAGCGACAAACAGAGCGACATGGGCTAGAGTCCTTCAAACCATCGACTAATCCCAAGCTAGAGCCATCCATGACCCTGACCACTCCGGCGCTGTTGTTTCCCGCCATTTCCCTGCTTTTGCTGGCCTACACCAACCGTTTCCTGGTGCTGTCCCAGATCATTCGTAAGTTGGCGGATGAGGAGAAGACGCATCATCACGAGGTGGCGTCCCGTCAGATCGGGCTGTTGCATCGGCGGGTGGTGTTGACCAAGTACATGCAGGTGGCCGGGGTGCTGAGCTTCCTGTTGTGCACGCTGTCCATGTTCGGGTTGTACCTGCACCTGGAGTTGACCGGTGTGGTGTTGTTTGGCGCCAGCCTGATCAGCCTGTCCCTGTCGCTGATTTTCTCCCTGTGGGAGGTGCTGATTTCCACCAATGCGCTGAACGTGCAGGTGGCGGCGTTGGCGGAGAAGAATCCGGGGACGCGGAAGAATCCGGTGGCGGGGGAGAGCGCCCGGCGCGGGGATGCGCCGGGCGACTGAGGCGTTCAGGACAGCAGGGCGCTGTCCTCGGGCAGTGCCAGTTTGAGGGCCTGCGGCAAGACCTCCAGCTCGAAGCGGGTGGCTTCCAGGGGTTCGCCGTCCAGGTTGAGGTGCATGGGTTCCGGCGTGGTGATGGTGAGGCGCTTCAGGCGGGCCCGTTCGAACAGGCCTTCCTTGCCGCCGTTTTCGCCGCTGCTGAACAGGCCGCGCACGCCGGCCAGCAGGTCCATGTTGGAGGGCAGGATGGCCACGTCCATCAGGCCGTCATCAATCAGGGCTTCCGGGCACAGCCGCTGGCCGCCGCCGGCCTGGCGGCTGTTGCCGATGCCGAGGGCGAGAAACTCGCCTTTCCAGTGGAAGTCCGGCCCTTCGAATTGCCCTTCCGCGGCGCGCACCTCGGCGAACCGGGTCAGCCCGGTGAGCAGGTAGGCGGCGCCGCCCAGCATTTCCTTCAGATCCTCGGAGGTTTCGGTGGTCACCTCGGTGCCAAACCCGCCGGTGGCCATGTTCAGGAAATAGCTGTCGTTCACCCGGATCACGTCCACCGGCGCGGCGGGGTGGTCCAGCAAGGCCAGGGCGTCCGCCGGTTGCTGGGGGACGCCGGCGGCGGTGGCCAGGTCGTTGGCGGTGCCCAGGGGAATCACCGCCAGGGTCAGGTCATCCTCGCCGGAGGCCATCAGCGCCTGGGTGATATCACGCACGGAGCCGTCGCCGCCGGCGGCGATCACGGTGCGGTAGCCCAGATCCAGGGCCTCGCGGACATAGCGTTCAGCGTCGCCGCCTTCCCAGGTGACGCGCACGGCCAGGTCCCAGCCGTCGTCCCGGCGGGCCATCACCGCCTCGCGCACGTCTCCGTTGGCGGCCTGTTTGCCGTGCAGAATAAGAAGGGCTTTCCGGTCGTCCATAGGGGGGTCCTTATCCATTCATGGCGGGGCGCCCGCCGGTACCGGCTCAGAGTAAGCCGATGGGAGACGCCGCGCACCTCCGGCCCCGGAGCTTTACAACAATTAACGGCCTTCGATAGAGCAGTGCTATTAAGAAAATAGTAATGGCCGGCTATTCACTATCGGTGAGAATGGATATCATTTGCTTGTATCGGTGGCGCAGCGAAGGAGGTGCCCGGTGATCAAGACAATGAGTTTCGGCGTAATGCACATCAGTGTGGCCTTTCTGGTGGTCTGGGCGATGACCGGCGACTGGCGCATCGGCGGCGCCACCGCGTTGGTGGAACCGTGCGTGAATACCGTGGGCTACCACTTCCACGAGAAGGTCTGGAAGCGCCTGAGAAGCCGCAAAGCAGGGCCGGGCGGCTCCGACGGCGGTGCCGTGGCGGCTTAATAAACTCCTTGTTTACGGCTTGGGCGGGCTTGGTTAAGCTAGCGGCCGGGTAAACAAAAACAGGGGATAAGTCACGTGCAACGCGGACCCGACGATCTCGACGCCATACGCCAGGTGGTGAACCAGGTTCTGGAAGCCCATGCCGAGCAAGAGGGTGGCCAGCGCTCCCAGGCCCGCGCGGAGATCCTGATTCATTCGATGCACGTGTTCGCCCAGCGGGGGCTGGACCGGACCACGGTTCAGCATCTGCTGGACGCCGCCAAGGTGTCACGTCGTACCTTCTATAAGTATTTCCGCAACAAGATGGATGTGCTGGAGCACATCTACCGCATCTTCATCGACAACAAGATGGATGTGCTGGAGCACATCTACCGCATCTTCATCGACAACATGCTGCTGCATTTCCACCAGGAGATGCGCCAGGCTCGCTCCGTGCGCGCCATCATCCACAACACCACCAAGGTGTATTTCGACTATCACCTGAGCATGGGGCCGGTCATCAACCTGATGATGGAAGAGGCCCGCTCATCCGGTTCGGCCCTGGCCCCCCACCGGGAGCGCGCCCAGCGCATCGCCGCCCAGGTGGTCACCGCCGAGGTCGGCCGGCTTACCGGCCGCGAGCTGGACCCGCTGGTGCTGCGCACCATGCTGTGGATTCTCGAGAATTATTCACTGTATATCTTCGAGAACGGGGAGTTTTCCGCCCAGCGGTTGGAGGAATGCCAGCGGGTGATGATCGGCATCGCCGAAGCGGTGGTGTTGGGCGGCGAGGCATCGCCGGAGTTGCTGGAGTTGAAGAAGGGCTGAGGATCAGGGGCTGTCGCGCAGGCCCCGAATCAGCACGCGCATGTAGGTGACCGCCTGGCGCTCCGGCTCGCCTTCCCCGGTGAGCACCCAGGTGTAGGTGGTGCCCACCAGCAGATTGACCATCATCAGCAGGGTGTCGCGGGTCGGCAACGCGGTGAAGTAACCGTCCCGGCGCAACTCCTCGAAGAACGCCTCCGCCACCGGCAGATTATCGTCCATCAGTTGCAGATAGCGTTGCTGGATGGGGCCGAGGAACTCGCCGGCCTCCTGGATCAGCAGCCGCGAGAAATCCCGTTCCCGCTCAAGAAAACGGGCCACCGCGCGGCACAGGTTTTCCAGGCGCTGCAACGGCGGCGCCCCGGAGAGCAGTTCACGCAGGACCAGATCGCGGATCGCGGTGAGATTTTCCTCCACCACCGTCAGCAGCAGCGCGTCCTTGGAGGGAAAGAACTGGTAGATGGTCGCCTTGCCCACGCCGGCGTCGCCGGCGATGGCCTTCACCTCCGCCTGGCGGAACCCTTCCCGGGCGAAGCGGTTCCGGGCGGCGATCAGAATGCGCGCGCGGCGCGGGTCGTCGGCGTCCATCGGTTCAGAGATACTTGATCTTCTCCAGTTGCTCTTCCAGGCGCGCCTGCTGGGAGCGGTAATCGTCGAGCTTCTCCCGTTCCTTGGCGACCACCGCGTCCGGGGCCTTGTCCACGAAGTTGGGGTTACGCAGCTTGGCGTCACCGCGGGCCACTTCCTTGCGCAGCTTATCGATTTCCTTGCCGAGGCGTTCGATCTCGGCGTTCTTGTCGATCAGCCCGGCCATCGGCACCAGGATTTCCATATCGCCCACCAGGCCGGTGGCCGATGCCGGCGCCGAGTCTTCCGGGCTCAGCCAGGTGATCGACTCCAGCCGGGCCAGCCGGCACAAGAAGTTGTGATTGGCATCCAGGCGCGCCCGGTCGCTGTCCTTGCCATTGTGCAGGAACACTTCCAGGGCCTTGCCCGGGGGAATACGCATTTCGCCGCGAATATTGCGGATCGCCGTGATCACCGCCTTGATCCACTCGATGTCCTGCTCGGCCTGTTGATCCAGGCGGGCGTCATCGGCGGCCGGGTAGGGCTGGCGCATGATGGTGGCGCTGGCGGCGTCTCCCTCCACCGGGCCGGTGCCGGCCAGCGGAGCCACTTTCTGCCAGATTTCCTCGGTGATATACGGCATGAACGGGTGCGCCAGGCGCAGGATCGCTTCCAGCACGCGCACCAGGGTACGTCGGGTGCCCCGTTTTTCCGCTTCGCTGTAGTCGTCGCCGTAGAGCACCGGTTTGGAGAGTTCCAGGTACCAGTCGCAGTACTCGTTCCAGATAAATTCGTAGGCGGCCTGGGAGGCCACGTCAAAGCGGAACTGATCCAGCGCCTCGCTCACTTCCCGCTCGGCGCGCTGCAGCGCGCTGATGATCCAGCGATCCGCCAGCGACAGGGTGACCTCGCCACCGTCCGGGTTGAGACCGCAGTCCTGACCCTCGGTGTTCATCAGCACATAGCGGGCGGCGTTCCAGATCTTGTTGCAGAAGTTGCGGTAGCCCTCGATGCGGCCCATGTCCCACTTGATGTCGCGGCCGGTGGACGCCAGCGACAGGAAAGTGAAGCGCAGCGCGTCGGTGCCGTAGGCGTTGATGCCCTCCGGGAATTCCTTGCGCGTGCGTTTGGCGATCTGCTTTTCCTTCTGCGGCTGCATCAGCCCGCGGGTACGCTTGTCCACCAGGCTGTCCAGCTCGATGCCGTCGATCAGATCCAGCGGGTCGAGCACGTTGCCCTTGGACTTGGACATCTTCTGGCCTTCCGCGTCGCGCACCAGGCCGTGCACATAGACGGTCTTGAACGGCACCTCATCCATGAACTTCAGGGTCATCATGATCATGCGCGCGACCCAGAAGAAAATGATGTCGAAGCCGGTGACCAGCACATTGGTGGGGTGGAAGGTCTTCAGTTCCTCGGTCTGGTCCGGCCAGCCCAGGGTGGAGAAGGTCCACAGCGCGGAGCTGAACCAGGTGTCCAGCACATCCTCGTCCTGACTCAGCGGGCGGTCGCCAAGGTTATGCTCGGCGCGTACTTCCGCCTCGTCCCGGCCCACGTAGATGTTGCCGTCCTCGTCGTACCAGGCGGGGATACGGTGCCCCCACCACAGTTGCCGGGAGATGCACCAGTCTTCCAGATCGCGCATCCAGGAGAAGTACATGTTCTCGTAGCTCTTCGGCACGAACTGGATGGAGCCGTTCTCCACCGCCTCCATGGCGGGCTTGGCCAGGCTCTCCACGGCCACGAACCACTGGTCGGTCAGGTAGGGCTCGATGACCTCGCCGGAACGGTCGCCACGGGGCACCTGCAGAGTGTGATCGGCCACCTTCTCCAGCAGGCCCAGGGCGTCCAGGTCATCGACCACCTTCTTGCGGGCGTCGAAGCGGTCCAGGCCGCGATAGGCCTCCGGCACTTCGTCGTTGAGCCGGGCGTCGTCGGTGAGGATGTTGATCATTGGCAGGTCGTGCCGCTTGCCCATCTCGTAGTCGTTGAAGTCATGGGCCGGGGTGATCTTCACGCAGCCGGAGCCGAAGTCCGGGTCCACGTAGTCGTCGGCGATGATGGGGATCTCGCGGTCAGCCAGGGGCAGGCGGATATGTTTGCCCACCATGTCCTTGTAGCGCGGATCTTCCGGGTGCACCGCCACGGCGGTATCGCCGAGCATGGTTTCCGGGCGGGTGGTGGCCACCACCAGATGGCCGGAGCCGTCCGCCAGAGGGTAGCGGAAGTGCCACAGGTGGCCCTGCTCCTCCCGGTTTTCCACCTCCAGATCGGAGATCGCCGTGTGCAGCGCCGGGTCCCAGTTGACCAGACGCTTGCCGCGATAGATCAGACCTTCCTGGTGCAGGCGCACGAACACCTCGCGCACCGCCCGGGACAGGTTCTCGTCCATGGTGAAGCGCTCGCGGCTCCAGTCCACGCTGGCGCCCATGCGGCGCAGCTGGCGGGTGATGGTGCCGCCGGACTCGGCCTTCCATTCCCAGACTTTCTCCAGGAATTGCTCGCGGCCCAGCTCGTGGCGGGTGGTGCCTTGGGCGGCCAGGCGGCGCTCCACCACCATCTGGGTGGCGATGCCAGCGTGGTCGGTGCCCACCTGCCACAGGGTATTGCGGCCCTGCATGCGCCGGTAGCGCACCAGGGTGTCCATGATGGTGTCCTGGAAGGCGTGGCCCATATGCAGGCTGCCGGTCACGTTGGGCGGCGGAATCACGATGGTGAACGGGTCGCCCTCGCCGGACGGGCGGAAATGCCCAGCCTCTTCCCAGGTCTCGTACCAGGCCTGCTCAATGCGCTCGGGTTGGTAGGTTTTATCCATGATATCCGCTGTCTTCACCGTCAAAAAACGAAGGGCGAATTATAGCGGACAGGGCGGCCCCCGTCGCCCACCGTGGCGAGGGCGGCGGCGGCCGGTTTCCGGTGTCAGAGCCGGTGGCTCTGAATATCGAAGCCGCGTTCGCGGTAGAAGCGGAAGCGCGCTCGGCCGGCCTCGCGCAGATCCGGGTCGCCGGTGATCATTTCCGCCACCCGCTCGAAGCGAGTAGCGAAATCCGGCACCGTGGCGGCCAGATTGATCATCACGTCGTGATGGCCCTCCGGGTCGTCGCCATGGCCCACCAGCACCGGCGACGCCGCTTCCGGCCCGGCCGGTTCGTGGGGCAGGAAGCCGGTAGCGGGGTGCCGCCAGAAGGCCTCGTCCACCCCCCGGGCCTGGGCGGCATCACCGCAATGCACATAGATGCGCCGGCCCTGGCGCCAGGCCTTTTCGGCGATGCGCCAGGCCAGCGCGGTCTGCACGCCGTCGCCGGCCTTGTCGGTGATGTAGAACAGGATCTCGGTCAACGCCTCAACCCTTGCCCGCCAGGTTCATCAGGTAGCGGGTCAGCATGGGCACCGGCCGGCCGGTGCCGCCTTTCTGCTTGCCGCCACTTACCCAGGCGGTGCCGGCGATGTCCAGATGGGCCCATTTCACATCCCGGGCGAAACGGTGCAGGAAGCAGGCGGCGGTGATCGAGCCGGCCTTGGGGCCGCCGATGTTCTGCATGTCCGCGAAGGGGCTGTCCAGCTGGCTTTGGTAATCCTCCCACAGAGGCATCGGCCAGCCCCGGTCGCCGGTGTCCTGGCCGGCGGCCAGCAGCGCCTGGCTGAGATCGTCGTCGTTGCTGTACACCGCCTGGGCATGGGCGCCCAGGGCCACCACGCAGGCGCCGGTCAGGGTGGCGATGTCGATCACCGTGTGCGGCTTGTGCTTCTGCTGCACATAGGTGAGGGCATCGCACAGTACCAGGCGGCCTTCGGCGTCGGTGTTGAGGATCTCCACGGTCTGGCCGGACAGGGTTTTGACGATGTCGCCGGGCCGGGTGGCCTCGCCGTCGGGCATGTTCTCTGCGGCGGCCACCACCGCCACCAGGTGAATCGGCAGGCCCAGCTCGCACACCGTTTTGACGCTGCCGAACACGCTGGCGGCGCCGCCCATGTCGTACTTCATTTCGTCCATGGTGGCGCCGGGCTTCAGCGAGATGCCGCCGGTATCAAAGGTGATGCCCTTGCCCACCAGGGACACCGGCTTGCCGGTGGCGCCCTTGTAGTCCATGACGATCAGGCAGCCCTTGCGGGCGCTGCCCCGGGCCACCGCGCAGAACGCGCCCATGCCCATTTTTTCCGCCTGGGCGTAGCTGATCACCTTCACCGACAGCTTGTCATAGTCCTTGCCCAGGTCGCGGGCGCGCTGGGCCAGATAGTCCGGATGGCAGTCGTTGGGCGCCATGTTGCCCAGGTCCTTCGCCAGGGCGGTGCCGGCGGCCACCGCGCGGCCCACGTCGGCGGCCTTGCGCAGGCCGTTGTTGCGCTCGGCCAGCCAGAAGGTCCATTTGGCCAGCGTCGCCGGCTTGGGCGGCTTGCTGCGGTACAGGTCGAAACGGTAAGCCGCTTCCTCGGCCACCCGGGTGCCTTCACGGACCTGCCAGTCCAGATCCTTGTCCACCTCCAGGCCGCCCAGCATCCAGGCGGCGTGTTTCACCGGACCGCTCTGCAGCGCGCGGCTGGTCTGCTGCACCAGTTTGAGAAAGCCCCGTCCGTCCAGCGCTTTATCGCCGGCGCCCACCAGCAGCAGGCGCGCGGCATTGATGCCGGCGGGTTGATGCAGCCACGCCATCTGACCCTTGTCGCCGGAAAAATCACCGGCTTTCATGAACGCCTGGACCGCTTTGCGGGTCTCATCGGGCAGGCTCTCCGGCAGGGCCGTTTTGCCGCCCAAGGGTAAAATCAGGCAATCCACTTTCAATTTCGGCAGGGCCGAATGACTGATGGCGTACTCCATGCTCTCTCCTGAGTTACAATGCCGCACTCATTTCAGTGCAGGATAGGCGGGACCAACGTTGATATTACACCGCTATATCAATCGTCAGATCTTCATGACCACGGTGATGGTGACCTTCATTTTGGTGATGGTGCTGGTCAGTGGGCGCTTTATCAAGTACCTGGCCGAGGCCGCCGCCGGCCAGATCGCCGCCGACGCGTTGTTCATGGTGATGGCATTCCGGCTGCCCGAGTTCCTGCAGATGATCCTGCCGTTGAGCCTGTACATCGCCATTCTGCTGGCGCTCGGCCGCATGCACATGGACAACGAAATGGTGGTGCTGCGCGCCGGCGGCCAGGGCGACGGGCGGGTGGCGCGCTCAATCATCATGCCGGTGCTGGTGGCCATGGGGGTGATCGCGCTGTTCTCTCTGTATGTTACGCCCAACGGCGACGCCGAGGTGAACCGCATCTTCGAGGAGCAGAAGGACCGCTCGGCACTGGAGTTGCTGACCCCCGGGCGTTTCCACGTGAAGGGCGACGGCGATGCCCAGCGGGCCACCTACGCCGAGAGCCTGAACCGCGAGGAGGGCTACCTGGAGAATGTGTTCGTCGCCGACGCCAGCTTCGACGATCAGGAGGCCGGCCGCCTGCTCACGGTCTGGGCGAGCAGTGGCCGCCTGGAACAGCAGGACGGCGTCAGCTATCTGCTGCTCAAGGACGGCTACCAATATCAGGGTAAGCCCGGCGAGGCGGACTACCGGGAGGTGGCTTTCCAGGAGGCGCGGGTGCGCATCGGCGAGGAGCGCTCCAGCAGCCGCCCGCCCAAGGTGCGCGGGCGCACCACCGCGGAATTGCTGGACGAAGGCACCAACCAGGCCTGGGCCGAGTTGCAATGGCGTCTTTCCCTGGTGCTGACCGTGCCGATCATGTGTCTGGCGGCGATTCCCCTGGCCCGGGTCAACCCCCGCCAGGGCCGTTTCCTGCGCATGATTCCCGCGGTGCTTGGCTACATGCTGTACGTGGGCATGCTGCTGACCATGCGCAGCTGGATCGCGGATGTGCCCGGCAGTGACCGGCCCTGGTTCTATTCCATGCTGTGGATTCACCTGATCGCGCTGATGGCGGTGTTCATGCTGTATTTCGGCGGACGACTGTTCTCGCGGAGGGCGCGCTCATGAAATTGCTCAACCGGTATTTCTGGCGCGCGGTGCTGATTCCGTCGGTGGCCATCGTCGCCATCATCGTGGCGCTGGACTGTCTGTTTGGCTTTATTTATGAGCTGGAGTTTCTGCGCGGCGACTACCAGATTCTGCAGGCCCTGCAGTTCATCCTCACCACGGTGCCCCGGCGGGTGCACGAATACCTGCCCATGGCGATTCTGCTCGGCACCCTGATCGGCCTCGGGCTGATGGCCAACAATGGCGAGTTGTCGGTGATCCGCGCCGCCGGCATCTCCACCCTGCGGGTCAGTGTCATGGTGCTGCGCCCGGTGATCTTCCTGATGGTGATCTCGCTGCTGATCGGTGAATACCTGGCGCCTTACTCGGAGCAGGTGGCGCAGAGCAACCGCTCCCTGCAGGAGGGTGGCGGCGAGGCGCTGCGTTCGGATTACGGCTTCTGGCACCGGGAAGGGGACGAGTTCATCCATATCAATACGGTGCAGCCCAACGGCGTCCTGTATGGCCTGACCCGTTACCGCTTCACCCCTTCGCACACGCTGGCGGAAAGCCAGTTCGTGGAGCGCGCCATCTATCAAGGGGATCACTGGTCCCTGGAAAACATCCAGGGCACCCGTTTCACCGACAGCGGCACCGACACCTACACCGAACGGGGTGGCCAGTGGCGCACCAGCCTGACGCCGCAGCTGCTCAGCGTGGTGGTGCTGGAGCCGGCGCGGCTGGCGATGAGCAAGCTGTGGAGCTATTCGGCCTACCTGAAAAAGCAGGGGCTGGAGACCGCCGACTACATGCTGGCGTTCTGGCAGAAGCTGCTGATGCCAGCGGCCACCATCGGCATGGTGTTGATCGCCATTTCCTTCGTGTTCGGCCCTTTGCGGGAGGTGACCATGGGGCTGCGCATGGCGGCGGGTATCGTCGCCGGCCTCACCTTCCATTACGGGCAGCAGTTCTTCGGCCATTTGTCGCTGGTGTTCCACACCGACCCGCTGATCGCCGCGGCCCTGCCGCCGGCGTTGTGCGTGGTGGTCGGCATCTGGTTACTGGCCCGGGTCCGCTGAACCCGGGCCAAACGGCCCGCCGCGTCCCGTCACCCGGGACCTTTTCTTCTCTGCTCCCCTAAAGTTGGCGACCGGCCGGTCGAAAAATCCTGTGACGGTGGACGTCTGCTTGCCAACAGGCCGACCGCGCCGGGGCCGGGGGTTCCCCCGTGACGCCGGCACTCCTCCCTCTTTTTCCCGAAACTCGGCCCGCCCACGACAGGTGCCCCGCGCACCTTGACGACCCCCAGTCGGAGCAACATCCCTTGGACTTCAAGAACCTCTCCATTGCCAGACAACTGGCGCTGAGCACCCTGGTCGCCGTTTTCTTCCTGATCGTCAGCGGTGTACTGAACGGCTACAGCCTCAGCCATATCAATCAGACCATGCGGTCGCTCTACAACGACCGGGTAGTGCCTCTAAAGGGTCTGAAAACCATCTCCGACGCCTATGCCGTGGACGTGGTGGACGCGGTCAACAAGGCCAACGCCGGCCTGATCAGCGCGGAGCAGGCGCTGAGCGCGGTGCGCGACGCGCATGTCACCATCGACCGCGAATGGCAGGCCTACATGGCGACCCGGCTGACCGAGCGCGAAGCCGCCCTGGCGGCGGAAGCCAACCGCCTGTTCGGTCCGGCCGGCAAGGCGCTCGACGAGGTGGAACGGGCGCTGGGGGACTATTCCGGTGTGCGGGCGGGCGCGCTGGATGCCTACGATGGCAGTCTCTATGCGTCCGTGGATCCGATCAGCCACAAGATCACCGCACTGATCGATCTCCAGCTTGAGGAAGCCCGCCTGGCCATGCGGGGCAGTGAGGCGGAATACCGGGCGGCGCTGCTGAAAACGATCCTGCTCGGCGTCTTCGCGGTGGTGCTCTCCGCCGGCGCCGCCTTCCTGATCACCCGGGGCATCACCCGGCCCCTGGACCGGGCGGTGGCACAGGCCAAGGCGGTGGCCGCCGGCGATCTGACCACCCGGGTGACGGTGCGCTCGACCAACGAGATCGGTCAGCTGCTGCTCGCGCAGCAGGCCATGGTGGAAGGGCTCGCCGAAGTGGTGGCCGAAGTACGCCGCAACGCGGAAAGCGTATCCACCGCCAGTCAGCAGATCGCCCAGGGCAACGTGGATCTGAGCCAGCGCACGGAGGAGCAGGCGTCGGCCCTGGAGGAAACCTCGGCCTCGGTGGAACAGGTCGGCGCCAGCGCGGTACAGAACGCGGAAAACGCCGGCAACGCCAGTCGCCAGGCGTCCGACGCCAGCTCCGTGGCGAGGCAGGGCGGCGAACTGGTCGGCGAGGTGGTCGAGACCATGCGTGAAATCAACAGCAGCAGCGCCCGCATCAGCAACATCATCGCGGTGATCGACGGCATCGCCTTCCAGACCAATATCCTGGCGCTGAACGCGTCCGTGGAAGCGGCGCGGGCCGGCGAGCGGGGCCGCGGCTTCGCGGTGGTGGCCTTCGAGGTGCGCAACCTGGCGGAACGCAGCGCCGAGGCCGCCAAGGAGATCAAGGCACTGATCGAGGCCAGCGTGACCCGGGCGGCGGACGGCGCCGCCCTGGCCGAGCGGGCGGGCAACACCATGCAGCGGATCGTTTCCTCCATCACCAATGTCAGCGATATCGTTGACGAGATGAGCAGCGCCAGCAGCGAGCAGAGCACCGCGGTGCGTCAGGTGAGCGTGGCGATCAGCCAGATCGACGAGACCACCCAGCAGAACGCGGCGCTGGTCGAGCAGTCCGCCGCCGCGGCGGAAAGCCTGCGCACCCAATCCGTCCAATTGGTGCGGGTGGTCCAGCGCTTCCGGCTGGCGGGCTGAGCCGGCCGGCGGGGCCGGCTGGTATTGTGGGCGCAGCTTGGTATACTCGCGGCCCTGGAGAGCCCGCGCGGGCGGGCCTCCGCCAAAGCCAGAGTGGTGGAATTGGTAGACACGACGGATTCAAAATCCGTTGCCTTCGCGGGCGTGCCGGTTCAAGTCCGGCCTCTGGTACCAAATTCGTAGGTGCGCCAAGACACCTCTAAATCTTGGCAAATTGCCGCCGGGGAGGTTGAGTCCCCGGCTTTTTTTTGCCTGTCCTGAAGGCTCCGAATCTGCCCTGTCGGGGCCAGGTGGGTTGCCATGGTATGCCGAAGGCGATGGGCCGAAACTTTTTGCCCCAGCTCTTCAGAGAGGGCCTGGAAGAACCGGCTGATTTGGTCACGGGTCAACTCGTCACTCTGATAGCGGGGGTTGAACAGAGTCCCATTGAAGACTTGTTCCTCTGGCCTGGGAGTACGACCGAGGACCTCACAGGTGCGTTGGTACAGGTATTCCAGGTCGGCAACCAGATCATCGTGGATCGGAAGGTATTTCTCTCGGAACGTCTTGCTGGTCTGATACCGCAGCAACAGAGAGCGTCCGGGAAGGTTGAGATCCCCCCATCGGATACCGGGTAGCTGTGATCGCCTAATACCGGTGAAATAGAGCGCTCTTACCACGATACCCCAGAACCACCTTGGCGACATGGAGTGGGACGTACCGGAGCTTTTGCTCAATAGAGTGAGACCCGCGTTGACCACGTCGATGGCAACCGTTTTGGGTAGCCGACCTGGCTCTGGTGCGGCAGGAACCTCGACGAAGGGATTGACCTCGATCAGGGACTGTTTCAACGCATAATTAGCGACGGCCCGAAGATGGCGACGCTCCTTATTCCAAGTGGTGCGGGCAATTCGGGTCAGTAATCGGTTGCGCCAGTCGACCACATCATCCGCCGTGATGGCCTTCAGGTCATCCAGTCCGGTGTCGTCAATCCATCGACGAACGGCATCCTGGTAGCAGTCAATCGTATCCGGCTTCAGCAATCGAATTCTGAGATAGTCCTGCAATACGCGCTTCAAATGCGTCCTTGGTAGTGTCTTCATGAGGGGCATGAATGTGTCCTCCTTGATGGTTTGTAGGGGCGCCCTCCGCGCCCCAAGCCGAAGGTTATAATGTTTCTTTTTGTAACTTGATATGACGAAATGACTAAGCCATTGGTAGTAAGTTGACCGCCGGATTGGGCGGCGGCAGTGTCAGCCCCAACTCGCTGACCTCGGTCTTTGAAATCAAATACACCTTCATCAGGGCCTGCTTCCGGGCGCCGACCGCCTTACAGGTCCAGATATTCATGTTGTCGTGGGTGCGCTGGTGCAATTTCAGTTTTTGGAATCGCTTCTGAGCGTGGCTCCAGCGCGCGGGATCGAAATCCTTGAAGATGCCGGGGGAGACCAGAACCAGGCCTTGTTCGATAACGTGGATGCGGGCCTGGGGTGTGTTGATCGCCAGTCGCCCTGTGATCAGGCCATCGCGCAGCCAAGCCAGAAATTGCTTGCCCGCATCGCCTGGCGCCTGCTCCGCTTCGGTTTTTTCAGGTGGAGGCGACGCAGGCGTGGTGGGCAGGGCGCTAGTGAGCGCACTCGTGTCCGCTCCAATTTGTTTTTTTGCGTCCTGGGTTGCCTCCTCGTCGGCGCCTCTGCCAGCGTTGAGAGCCATTGGTAGCGGCAAGGCCAAGTCATCCGCGATGTCGCTGCTCACAGGGCCATCCGGATGATCGGTGGAAATGGGTATTGGCGGCAGGGGTAAGTCCGGCTCATTGGCGGGCACGGGCGGTGTTGGTAAGCCCGGCGCCGACGGGCGGAGGTCCTGATCGGCTTCGGTTCCGCCTTCCTCATTGGAATCCACTTTCGTCGTAGGTACGGTGGCGTGGGCCTGTACGGTGACACCGGTTCCTTTGGGCCGCTGATCCGGATCGGGCCAGATCCGGTTGAGGTCGATCTTCAGGCAGGTTAACGATTGGCGCCAGTCGCCAATGGTGATGTCACAACGCCATATGGCCCGATCCTCATTCGGTACCACAATCCCATGCTGTTGCAGCTCATCCATCACGCGACTATTGCGAGAGGGGATGCCGGGTTGGCCTTCCTCGATCAAATGCACCAGCAGCGCATCAATGGCGCGTTTGGATACCAGCCAGAGATGGTGCTCATCGGTAAAGCCCGCCGCGCCGCGGCGATTGAGGGGCAGTTCCCCGGACGTAATGAGGTGTCGCAGCCCGGTGAGCAGCCGCTCCGTCAAAGGCTTGACCCGCGTCGTGGGCATCTGGGGAGTGACACCACCGGCCAGGTTCTCCGCGACGGAGCGTCGGTCGGCTTTGGCGATGATGGCGCCCAAGGGCCCAGCGTCTTCCATCGCGCCTTCAATGGCCGCCAGCCAGGCGTCCAGCAGAGTAGGGGCAGAGGTCAGCCAGTCCAGGCCGTGTTGCGGCAGGAGGATGGGGGCGAGCAGTGGGGCGATGCGTTCGTGTTGCCGGTGGACGCGCCCGTGCCGGAAGGTCATTTGATACTGGCTGCCCTCGGGCATGGGGCGGCCCGATCCATTGGTCTGGTAAAACGTGATCTCCTGGTCCACCACCGGCTTACCTAGGTCGTGGAGCAGGGCACCGGTAAAGCAGGCGTAGGTCCACAGGTCCTGTTGGCTGGCCTGATCCTCGGGACTGGCGTTTGGGGGCAGCAAGATGCCGCGTCTCAACAAAAGCGCGTTGTGGGCCACTTCGAGGCCGTGGCGCAGCAGTCCGCCCGGCCCGGCGTGGTGGTGGGCTTCCGATGCGGGGAGCAGCTGGACCAGGGCGGCGAAACGGTCGAGCAAGGCCTGATACAATCGCTGCCAATGGGATTCGGGGACGCCGGCCAGCCCCTTCAAAGTGGAAATCAGGCCGTTGTGGGGTGCCAACAGGGCGTCCGCGCGCTGGACCTCAAAACGGCCATTGGAAGGCCGTTGAGGCACAGTGGCGTCATTGGGTGCTTGGAACCAGCGCCGAACCTGTTGGAGTGTTGTCCGCATCATGCGGCGGACGGTAGCTCTGTTGTGGGGGCACAGGGAGGGGAAATAGAGACGGAGTGTGTTGGGATTATGGGTTGCTGCAGTCCTGGGGCTTACAGCGTGATAATGTGATCAGGTGGGTTCCCTCCCTGGGCGTTGTAAAGCTGAGGGAAGCAGCCGGCTTGCACGCCTTCAACCGTATCTTTTGCTTTGGCCTCGCCGCTGCCGCATTGCTCGAAGGTGCCCTCGGCCAGATTGCGCCGTACCGCGCATTGATCACACATCATCAGCAAAATGTCCTTCTGTCTGGCAACTCGGGCTAGGCGCTCCCCAATTGGATCGCCTTGACGCAGACAAATGAGATTGTCATCGAAGAAGAACATACCGACGACCTCGGCGCCATGGTGATCGGCTTCGAGCTGGGGCAGGATCATGGTGGCTAGTTTGAAGGTGGAGGCCATGTGGGTAGCGAAGACGTAGGCGACTTTCATGTGGGACTCCTGATGATTGAAATTGTTATGGCGTAACAATGGCGTCAAGCGCTAGAAATAAACATGCACCGGAGTCGCCCTTCGCGTTCCGGGTTATAGGTTGCGTACTTCGTCAGATTGAGGAGCCATTCAATGACGTCGATAGACAGGTCTTTGCGCCCCATTGATATTCCGCTGCCGGAGGGTAAATTGTTTGATGGGGGCGTTATGTTCGTCAGGCTGCAAACACTGGATGCGCTGGAGCAGTTCTGGAAAGCACACCGTGACCGGTTCGGGTATGCCTGCGAGGGATGTGGAGGGCAGGATCGGCCCAACTTCCTGCATGAGTACGACTGGGTTTTTGGCCCATCAAAGTTGGCGGTTGTGAGGGCCGTACTGCGTTGGGGGCAATCGAATCTGGGCTGTGAGTTCGATGAAGGTGGGTGGTGGCGTTATTGTAACCTGCCGGTTAACCAAGACCCGGGTGGATGGCCTATTATTGACTGGGATCGTAACGCCCCTATCGCCCAGGTCGTGGAGGCGCTGCATGAACTGACCTTCGATGACTGGGGGGATCTGGGAGATAATCCAGAGGTAGAATCCCATGACCGTGACAGCCTGGACGAGATGATCCGCTACTGGAGGAAGGAGCAAAGGGCGGATGCGGGGTACTATGGGGAGGAAAATGAACGCAGAGCCTGAATGGTTGCTGATTATGGATACTATTGGGCCGATCCGTGCCTCTCGATGGCCAGTGTGTGACGTGTCTTCCCTTTTGGGTGGGACAGTCTTCTAGCCCTTTGCCTTTTGTCATGCAGCGCCGACGGCACTGCGGCCCTTTCGGATAGGGCCTTTGCCCTTCGATTTGCCCCTTCCCGTCGCCCTTTTGCCGGTATCGGCCCTTTGCGCCATTCGATGGCTTTGCCGGTCCTTTGGTGGGTTGGGGCAGGGTCGTGATTGGTGACATCAAGATCGTGGGCGCAACG
>CENV01011021.1_pt1 | contig 16803 bp, 21 predicted proteins | sample 530231 | NCBI WGS metagenome assembly CENV01 (sample SAMEA2619815, study PRJEB7988) | marine metagenome | biome: marine biome (ENVO:00000447); feature: surface water layer (ENVO:00002042); material: "saline water (ENVO:00002010), including plankton (ENVO:xxxxxxxx)" | depth 5 m | reverse complement strand
GATGGGGTGAAGGTGCCCCATCAACCATTAAATCCGTATACCCGATATTTTTTACGCGATATTCGGGAAGATGAAGAATATTGTCGGGTAGCTTCGGCATTCGAAATCGACGTCATGCCCTGTTAATGTTTAGTGTTGGAGTTTTTCTGGGTGTCCAGCGCGGAACGAATCCCTTTTGCCAGTTTCTCAGGATCGCCATTGCCCCAGTAGTGTAGGAAATAATAAGGCGGCGTTTCGCCCACCATGTGGTTATGCAGGGCGACGATATGGATGCCGGCGCGGCGTAGGGCATGCATCACAGGCTGGACTTCCTTCGCGGTCATGGCGAAATCCCCGTCGACGACGGTTTGGTCCTCATTCCCCGTGAAGGCCGCCCACGTGGCCAGCCCCATCGATGCGCCAAATTCTGTTCCGTGCATCGTACCTTTGCGTCCAAAGGTAAATTTCAGCACCTGACCATTGAGACTGCCTTCGGCACCCAAAATGGCTTCCAATGACTCTGTGTCATACTCCCCGGTGATTTCGGGCGAACTTCCAGGAAAGCGTTCCACAGGGGCGGGGTGCTCCTTGCGCACTGCCTTGATGGCGTCCCACATGGCCTTGACGCCTTGGGCAAGCTTTTCGACGCTCTGCCCATGGCCGCCAATGTGCATAAAGTAAACAGGCGGACGGTCGAACACGAAATGGTTGTGCAGAGCAGTGATTTCCAGGCCATGGGCGAAAGCAGCGTCCATGGCGGGGGTGATTTCATCCTCGAACACCACCGTGTCTCCCATCAGCATCACGCCACCATCCGGTACTGACTTGAAGGCAGCCCAGCTGCCCAGGCCAGCTGGCGTCGGGAGCGTCACCCCGTCTACCATGACGGGCACGTCGTCGCGTTGCCAGCCGATGCGTACGACACCGTCAGGTTTGACCGTCACCGGTGTGCCCGCAGCTTTGCTAACGACGTCAGGATCGAGGCCACTGGAGGCATCCGCGATGGCCATGGGTGCTTGCACCAGTAGGGCGTACGCAATGATGAGTATCTTGAGCGGATGGTTTCTCATAACTGTTCTCCATTGTTCAACTTGGGGGGTCGTCCACGTTGTTGGTGGTTCAAATTGACGAGCCGGATACTGACCTCTTCGGCTTGCCGCTTACAGGATCGGAGCGCCTCCAAATAGGAGGTAGTAAACAATACCCAGCAGCGCACTGACGAAAATCACCGGCAACATGCCCACCTTGAAGCGCAGCATGGCGATAAAAGCGCCCAAGGCCAACACGACACTGGCGATCTGAACACTGCCCCATGTCGGCACCAGCAGCTGCATGCCAAAGGTCCGAACCGTATCCACCTCACCGAAGGCGACGTGTACGGCGAACCAGATAGCCAGGTTCAGCATGACGCCCACGACGGCGGCGGTTACCGCCGACAGCGCCGCGCTCACTGCCTGATTCCCGCGCAGCTTTTCTACGTAGGGCGCGCCCAGGAAGATCCACAGGAAACAGGGAATAAAGGTAACCCAGGTCGCCAGAACTGACGCAAGAATACCCGCCGTGAAGGGATCGAGTGGTCCGGAGTCCCGGAAGGCGCCCATGAAGCCCACAAACTGTACCACCTGGATCAGCGGGCCGGGCGTGGTCTCCGCCATGCCCAGGCCATCCAACATTTCGCCAGGTGCAAGCCAGCCGTAATTCTGCACGGCCTCCTGAGCCATGTAAGCCAACACCGAGTAAGCACCACCGAAGGTGAGGACCGCCAACTTGCTGAAGAAAAGCCCGATCTGGGTGAAGACATCGTCATAGCCCAGCGTCACAGCCAGGACAACGAGCGGTGTGAACCACAGCGGCAACCAGACCGCGAGCACCTTGAGCGCTCGTTTGCGCGTTGCTCGGGTATGGTGTGCGGTGCCACCATCCATCATGGCATCGATGGCCCGTCCGGCATCCTCGGGCGTGTCATGGCCCTTGATGACCACGAAACGCTCAGGGTCCACATGTCGCCCCAGTAGACCGATCAGCGCGGCAGTCAGGATCACCAGCGGAAAGGGCACGGCAAACAAGAAGATCGCGATGAAGGCAGCGGCCGCCAATGCGTACATATAGGCATTCTTGAGTGCGCGTTTGCCGATTCGGATAACGGCCTGTATCACGATCGCCAGCACCGCGGCTTTGATGCCGAAAAACAGCGCCTGCACCAGCGTCGCTTCCTGAAAGCCGGCATAGAGCACACTCAATACCAGGATGCTCAGGAATCCCGGCAGCACAAACAGACTGCCGGCCACCAGGCCGCCCTTGACACCATGCAGCAGCCAGCCGATATAGGTCGCCAACTGCTGGGCTTCCGGCCCCGGCAGTACCATGCAGTAGTTCAGGGCATGCAGAAACCGGCTTTCACTGACCCAACGCTTTTCATCCACCAGAATACGGTGCATGACGGCGATCTGGCCGGCCGGACCACCGAAACTCAGGATTGCGATCCGAAGCCACACACGCACGGCTTCCCCGAACGAAATCTGGTGGCCGAATTCGTTGAGGTTGCCATCCGAGGACACGGCAGTGTCTTGATGGGGCCTGTCGGGTGAGGGGGTCGAACGGGAGGACTCCGGCATGGTTAATTCTCCTTTGTGTAGCTTGTGTAGAGGCTGTCGAATACCGCGCTGGCAGCCAGCAATAGCTGGTCATCATCGCTGTGGGACTCGCGGAGGCCCATCAATACGCACTCAACCCCCGCGGCCTCGGGTGGCTGATGGCCGCCCACATCGAGGTAGTGCACCAGCTCCCCGATCCGTTGCAGCGCCACCGTGCGCAGGTCAAAACTCGCCAGCAACGTCTCGAAGGTGACCTTGTCAGCCACGTGAGTGAAGGTAGCCCCGTCGAAATCGAAGCCCAGCGCCTCCTCGGGGCAGTCGTCTGGAGAACCCAACCACAGAAAGCGCGCTTTGGGATCGATGAATCGCTTAATTAACCAAGCGCTGGCCAGGCGGTCCACCCAGGGCCGATGACGCGTTGCCCAGATCCTGCCCTGGTAATCGGCACGTTCGAGCAGAGCGATAGAGCCTGCAGCAGGTAGTGGTTCATCTGGCGACATAACCCGATTGGCGTCAGTTTCCAGTTCCTGTAACGCTCGGTCGACCCGATCACGTGCAGCGCCTGGAAAAAAGTCAATCTGTGACAATCGTATAAAGCGTTTGCGCAGTTTGCGCGTCTCCTTCATGACCTCCATTGCCGATTCTGGCACCAGTGTTGCCCGTAGTTCTGCGATTGCCGAGTGCAACGCCCCATAGTCGTCCGAGCGATTGAACAGGGTGGGGAATTCATGGGCTTCTGGGCCGTCAGTGGGTAGCACATGGGCGATGCCCCCGGCCTCACGGACGTCGTGAGCTACTGCCTCCAACTTCTCGACATGATCAGGGCGGGCTGGCAGCAGATAGACGCCGTCGCGGAGCGAAGCCGCGCCCCATGCCTTGATGGAACGCCAGGCTCGCATACGCACCGTCGCGTTCTCGGTGGGGAGAGACAGAATCAACAATAACCATGACATAGTGTAGAGACTACTACAACCTTGTAGCAAGCACTACTTATGTCTCTATGTAAACCAGATCTTCCGATGACGGCTCTATCTTGTCGCTTCACTGCTCTTGGCGAAATCAACCAGTTAATCCGGATACCCTGTTTTAACTGCTGTCCGGTTTTCGTTGCTGCCCAACAAGCGAATGCAAATGTTGACTTGTGAAGCATGTCACGTTTTATTTCTAGGGAGCGGAACTCGATTCTGATAGTGTGGTTGACTAGTAAAATAAAAAAGCGTACATTCCGGCCGCCCGAGGGAGAGCTAAGTGATGGTCGGCTGGTTCCGCTCCTCAGGAGGAGGACGCAATGAGCAATTTATCGATGAGATTCCGGTTTAACTCCGAAAAGGCTGTGGATGTAATTTGTTTCATTGCCTCCAATGCCCCTGTGAATGATATTTACCACATCTGTAAGGTTCTCTACTTTGCTGATAAGCTCCATATGGAGCGATATGGGCGAAGCATTTGTGGCGATACTTATATTGCTATGAAATTCGGTCCTGTGCCTAGCGGCACGTATGATTTGATTAAAGATGTAAGGAGGCATCGCACTCATAGTAATAATTATGATCACGCAGCGGCTAGTTTCCAGTTGGTCGGTGACGATCGCATCAAGGTCATTCGCGATGTCAATGAAGATCTATTCAGTGACTCGGACATTGAATGTCTTAATCAGTCTATTCAAGAGCATGGTTCAAAGCCTTTCGACGTCCTTGTGAAAGAAACTCATGATGAAGTGTGGCAATCTGCCGATGAGAATGGCGAAATTGCTATTGAGTCGATAGTCGCAACCCTGTCTGATAGTGATGCACTCTTGGAGTACTTAAAAGAAAGTCACTACACAATATAAACATGGATGTTGCCATGACTTTGGGGAACCATTTCCCTGGGGAGTTGAAAGGCGCAGCGGTAGAGAGACGCCTTAAGCCCGGGGCTGTAATTAGAGTTCATTGTGAGTTTACCACTCCGCCGAAAATCAAATATTTGGCCGTTGTCTGCACAGCGCCTTTTTTGGTTCTTACTATAAATAGCCAAGTTAATGAATTTGTAAAAGCGCGGCCGCAGCTGCTTGCCTGCCAAGTCCTCCTTGAAGAGGATAATCACGATTTTCTAGATCACGACTCATGGGCTCACTGTGTGGAAGCCTATGATGCAATTTTGCTCGAGGATGTTGTAGACCTCGCGACCCAAGATCCTGCAGATGTGATACGAGGGGAACTTACTAAGTCGGCTTTGGAGGAAGTGCTTCTTGCTTGTAAAGCAAGCCCTTCGATGGTCCGACAGCATAAGACTCTTATAGCTGAAGCCCTGGAAGAAGTGATTCGTGAATATGGATGATGAAGGCTGGAAAGACGTTATTTTAGTTATACTGAATTTCTGATCATATCCATGGTCATAGCTCGAGGCGTTGGCTTCGTGCCGATTTTCCCCGCTTTCGCCACCAAATCAAAATCCCCGTCACGCTCAACACAATCACCGCCAACCCCAATACCGTCGCAACCACCCGATAACCCACCCCACCCACCGCCGCAATATGCAGGCTGGTCAGCCATGTCGTCACCGTGTTCCCCGCCGCTTCCCCGGTGGGCAGGTAGTGGCCCAACGGGGCGCCGTCCGTGGCGTCCACGTACACCCAGGTCTCCCCGAACCGTTCGTTCACGTCGCGGCTGGTGCGCGCCATCAGTTTGAGGGCGTTCTTGTGCGGGGTGTAGGCGAAGCGTTCCAGGGCGTGGATTTCCAGGTCGCGGTCCTGGGCCAGGGCTTCCAGGTATTGGCGGGCGGCGTGGTAGCCGGGTTCCCAGCCGATTTGGGGTTGTTGGCTGGGGTTGGCCCGGGTGGGCACGGTGGCGAGCGGGTCTTGCTGGAAGCTGAGGAACAGGCCGGTGGTGGGGCGGTAGATTTCGTCGTAGAGGGTGAGGGCGACGCCGCTCCAGGCGAAGACGAGCAGCAGGGCCCAGGGCCAAAGGCCGCCGGCGCGGTGGAGGTCGAAGGTGCGTTTGTGGCCGCCGGCGCGCCAGCGGAGGCGCCAGGCTTTGGCCCAGCGTGTCCAGAAGCGGCGGGGGCGGTGCCGGGCGTCGCGGCGGCGCGGCGGTGGGAAGGTGAGCCAGGCGCCGACGAAGCAGTCCAGGGTCCAGAGCAGGGCGATGACGCCGAAGATCCAGGTGCCGACGGTGCCCAGGGCCAGGGAGTGGTGCAGGCGGTAGACAAAGGGCATCAGGTTGGCGAGGCCCTGGCTGAGGTCGCCCCACAGGCGGCCGCCGAGGATCTGGCCGGTGTAGGGGTTCACGAACACTTCGTCGATGGGCAGCGCCGGCGCACCCGGTTTGGCGCTGAGGAAGAAGCGCACCGGGCTGTGGGTGTCCGGGGGCGCGAGCATCATCCAGTGGACGTTGGCGTCCGGGTAGGCGGCGTCCACCTGGTCGCGCAGGGCGAAGGGCGAGAGCAGTTCGCTGTGCGCGGCCGGGGGCTCGACCTGCAGCCACTGCGGGTTGATCAGGGCGTCGAGCTCGTAATACCACACCAGCAGCGCGCCGGTGAGGCCGGCGATGATCAGGAAGCCTGCCATCACCAGCCCGACGTAGCGGTGCAGGACGACGAACCGCTGGCGCACTGTCATTGCAGCCGGCCCATCAGAACAGGTACTTCACGCGCGCCAGGTAGGTGCGGCCTTCTTCGCGGATCACACCGTCGAACGAGCCGGGGGAGAAGATCTCCTCGTCGGTGCGCAGCACTTCGGTGTCGGTGTAGCCGTAGCCGGCGCTCAGGTAGCCATAAACCAGACCTCTCCTTACTTCTCAATTTTGTGGAAATTTGAGAAGAAAAAGAGTAACTTGCTCATAATTGCGATTTTTTGAGCAGGTCGTGCCGCATCTGCTCAATAGGAGCTGATCATGAGCGAGTCTGGACTGTTTGCCTTCCCGCCGCCTGAATCGCTGGAAACGCCCCGCGTGTTGCGGGCGTTGATTGACGCCCACCGCCATCTGGCGGAACTCAAGGGCATGGCGCGGAGCATCCCGAACAGCCGGCTGTTGATTTCCACTTTGTCCTTGCAGGAGGCGCAAAGCAGCTCGGAGATCGAGAACATTATCACCACCCAGGACGCGCTCTACCGGTACCGGCTACAGCCCGAATCGGCGGATCCGGTGAGCAAGGAGGTGGCCTGGTACGCCCAGGGTCTGGATACGGGCTTCGAGGCGGTGCGGGTCAAGGGCTTGCTGACGCTGAACACCATTCTTGAAGTTCAGGCGGTGTTGGAGGGCAATGACGCGGGCTTGCGTCGGACGCCGGGCACGGTGCTGGTTAACGAGCAGACCGGGGCCACGGTCTACACCCCGCCGCCGCCACAGCAGGTCCCGGATCTGATGTCCGATCTGGAAAGGTATATGCATGAGCAGAGCGATGTGGATGCGTTGGTGCGTATGGCTGTGATCCACCATCGCTTCGAGACCATCCACCCGTTCTACGACGGTAATGGTCGCACCGGCCGGATCGTTAATATTCTTTTTCTGGTCAAGGAAGGACTGCTGGATTTGCCGATTCTATATCTGAGCCGCTATATCAGCCAGACCAAGCAGCGCTATTACCAGGAACTGCAATCGGTGCGGGAATCAGGCGATTGGGAGCCGTGGTTGCTCTATATGATCCAGGGCGTTTCGGAAACCGCGCGGCACACCTGCACGCTGGTGGAGTCTATCGGGCGGCTGTTGCAGAGTCACAAGCATTACATCCGCGAGCATTACCGGTTCTATAGCCAGGATCTGATCAACAATATCTTCCACCACCCTTATACCAAGGTGGCGTTCGTACAATCGGACCTGGGCGTCTCCCGAGCCACGGCCACCCGTTATCTGGACGCATTGGCCGAGAGCGGTATTCTCGAAAAGCACCGTCTTGGCCGCGAAAGCTATTACGTGAACCGGGAGCTGGTGGATCTGTTGTTTCGAATGCCGCCGATGGACGTTTAGAAAAAGTGTAAGCGGCGAGACCCTAGGGAAAAATAAAAACATGAAGCACAAGGGAATATTGACGACGTGGAACGATGATCGGGGCTTCGGCTTTATTACACCGAAGGAGGGTAAAGAGCCGGTGTTCGTGCACATCTCCGCTTTCGCGCGGGGCCAGGGCCGGCCCGTGCTCAATGCTTCGCTGACCTACCGCCTCGTGCGGGACGACCAACAGCGGCCCCGCGCGGAAGCGGTGCGGCTGGCGGGCCAGCGGCACGCCCCGGGAAAAAAGCGCGGGCGGGGCCTGATGACCGCCCTGCTGGTGTCGGGGGTGTTCTTCGGCGGATTGGCGGCGCTGGTGCCCCCGCCGGAATGGCAGCGTCTCGCCGGCCTCTATGTGCTGGCCAGCGTGGTCGCCTTTCTGTTTTATGGCCTGGATAAGCGGGCGGCGACGCGTGGCGGCTGGCGCACCTCGGAGGCGCGGTTGCATCTTTTCGAGCTGCTGGGTGGCTGGCCGGGTGCTTTGCTGGCGCAACGAGTATTTCGCCATAAGACCCGCAAGGCGGAGTTCCAGGTGGTGTTTTATCTGGCGGTGGCCGCCAATCTGGGGGCGCTGGGCTGGCTGCTTTGTGCGGACGCTGGGGAGGATCTGCGTTCCACGGTCGGTCTCACGCAGGTCACTCTAGGATGGCTGCAGGGCTTCGCCTCCTAACCGAGAGAACTATAAGACATTGCTTACAGATGTTTGCGACTTCTCCGATGGCGATTACACCGATTATTCATGAAGCTGGGCGCTGAGTTATTTGGCGGACGGTCGATAGAATGGACTTCTGGCGAAGCGGCGAAATAAAGAACAACGAGAGTATGAGCAGCTTCGAAGCCGCGGTTCTGGGTACCCGCCCCATGACCGCGTTGGCCACCCTGGCCGCTGTCTCCTTCGTTATTCTGGTCTCGGCCATGTACCTGCCCGACGCCTGGCTGGACTCAGACTGGTTCCGGGTGCTGATGCCGGTTTCGTTCAAGCTCGCCGTGGCACGCTGGATCCACGCCGACGCGCTGGCGCGCGGATGGCTTCCATCCCGGGCGGTATTTTATGTCTGCTTTACGCTGATCTTGGTGTTGATCGGCTATCCGGCTTATCTGTTGATGTCTCGGGGCTGGAAGGGCGCTTTGGTGACGGGCTTCAGGGGGCTGGGGTTACTGCTGCTTGTGTTGATTCTGGCCGCCGTTGTCTCTCTGGTTGTGGATTTGGTTTGAGACGTGCCCGCAATGCATAAACCTTAATGGTCAAAATCACTGAAACTATGGTGTAATACGCTGTAGTTTTTCGCTGAGGATACCGCCATGAGTGTTACCACCGTTCGTCTTCAGGCAGAGGTCGAGCAGCATCTGGAAGCCATCGCCAGCCGCCTTCATCGCAGCAAAGGCTGGGTAATCAACCAGGCGCTCTCGGAGTACATCGAGAAACAACGGCTTGAGCAAGCGCGTTGGCAGCAGACGCTGGAGGCCATGGAGTCCGCCGCCCAGGGGAAGGTGGTGGACGCCGGCGAGGTTCATGACTGGCTTGCCAGTTGGGGCACCGAGGATGAGCAGGATGCACCGGGGTCGGGACAGTGAAACTGGTTTACACGGACGTAGCCATTGAAGACTTGAAACGCCTGAGGGCGTTCATCGCCGCCCACAACCCGCCCGTGGCAGCCAGGGTAGCGACGGAGCTGGTCGGCAGGATTCGACTGCTGCCTGACTTTCCCGAGATGGGCACGCCGGTTGAGCTGGCGCCGGTGCCCGATTCCATCCGCGATATCGCTTTCGGCCGCTACGTCGTTCGCTATTCGGTCCATGCCAGCGCCGTGATTATTCTGCGGGTGTGGCATGGCCTGGAAGGGGAACGATAAAACCGATCCGGCGGGGCGGGCCCGCCGGATCGTCGCTTCAAGATTTGATTCGTAGTGAGGCTAACCGCCGACCTTTACCCGGCCCGGCTCTCGTCCACATCATCCTTAAGCCAAGCCTTGATCAGGGACTGATAAGGCATATCCCGCTTGTTGGCCTCGATCTTGATGCGATCAAGCAGCGCTTCGGGCAAACGGAGCGAAATCGTCTTCGTTGACGGCTTTAGTTTCGGAAAAGAAGCGGGTTTGGCCTGGCTCCAGTCCACGTAGTCAGAGGAGTCATGGGTTTCCCAGAACGTCCGTTCCTCGGCTTCGGTTTTGAACTCAGGCGTCTTTTTTCGCTTGCTCATAAACAGCCCTCTCTTTGCGGTGCATGTCGCGAGCGGAAATCACCCGAATCAGCGTGCCGCTTTGTCTCAGTGTGAACGTGATGTGCAAGAGTCTTCCATCATCCGTCTTCCCAAGGGCGTGGAACCGGGCTTCGGTTTGGCTGTGCTTGGCATCTTCCAGCAGCAGAAGCGGCTCGTTGAAGAAGACTTCCTCTGCTTCGGACTGACCGACGCCATGCTTATCCGCGCTTTTGCGGGAGTTGCCTTGGTCCCAGTTGAAGCCTGTAACGTGCGCCCAATCGATCATTTCTGTATATTATCAGCATATACGTCCTCGTCAATATGACCAACAGGGGGTGCCATGGCCGCGAGCACGGTGGCGTTATGGAGTTGCGGGCTGTTCTTTCTGACCGGTCTGCTGACCGGGGTTTGGAAGTACATCCAGATCAGAGGCAGTGACAAAGCCCGGGCGCATTACTATGTGGATGTCGCCCACCGGGCGAGCCTGATGTACGCGTTTGCCTGCCTGGTGCTGGAGCGCTTTGCTTCGCTCAGCGTCTGGCCGGAGTGGGTCAACGTGCTGGCGGTGCTGGCGTCGGTGCTGTTCTTCGCGTTGGCGGTGGGCAGCTACATTCTGCACGGCGCGCTCAAGGACACGCGCAACCAACTGCAGAAGCCGCACGCGTTCGGTTCCGGGTTTCTGCCCGCCTGGCTGATGACCGCCTTCATGTGGGCCCTGGTGGCCGGGGAGATCGGCGGCTTCCTGGTGCTGTTCGCCGGCTTCGCCGCCGCCTAGGCGGCGTTACCGGCGAAGGCCGGCGGGCGGATCAACCCCCGCCAGTCGGCGTCACCCGCCAGATCGTGTTGGACAGATCATCGGCGATGATCAGCGCGCCCTCCGGGTCCACGGTGACGCCCACGGGCCGGCCGCGGGCGTTGCCGTCCTCGTTGAGGAAGCCGGTGGCGAATTCGATGGGCTCGCCGGCGGGTTCGCCGTTCTGGAACGGCACGAACACCACCTTGAAGCCCACCGGCACGCTGCGGTTCCAGCTGCCGTGCTGGCCGACGAAGGCGCCCTGGGCGAACTGCCCGCCCATGTTCCCATCGGAGAAGTCCACGCCCAGTGCGGCCACGTGGGAGCCGAGCGCGTAATCCGGTTGGATGGCGCTTTCCACTTTCTCCGGCTTCGGCGGTTTGACGCGGGTGTCCACGTTGTCGCCCCAGTAGCTGTAGGGCCAGCCGTAGAAGGCGCCTTCTTGCACCGAGGTCAGGTAATCCGGCACCAGGTTGGCGCCCAGTTCGTCCCGTTCGTTGACCACCGTCCAGAGCTGGTCCGTATCCGGGTGGATGGCGAAGGCAGTGGGGTTGCGCAGGCCGGTGGCGTAGGGCTTATGCCGGCCGCTTTCCGCGTCGATCTGCCAGACCATGGCGCGGTCTTCCTCCACGTCCATGCCCCGTTCGCCGATGTTGCTGTTGGAGCCGATGCCCACGTAGAGGAATTCACCGTCGGGGCCGGCGGTCATCGCCTTGGTCCAGTGGTGGTTGATCTTGGCCGGCAGGTCGGTGACTGTCTCCGGCGGGCCGCTGGCCTGGGTCTGGCCTTCCTCGTAGTCGAAGCGCACCAGGGCGTCCTGGTTGGCGACATAGAGGATGTCGTCGATCAGCGCCAGGCCGTAGGGGGCGTTGAGGTTATCGGCGAACACTTGCCGGGTTTCGTAGCGGCCGTCGCCGTTGTCGTCGCGCAGCAGGGTGAGCCGGTTGCCCGGCTTCACCGAGGTGGTGCCCTGCTTCTTGATAAAGCCCGCGATCACGTCCTTGGGGCGCATGGCCGGCGCGTTGCCGCCGCCGGAGCCTTCCGCCACCAGGATGTCGCCGTTGGGCAGCAGCAGGGTCTGGCGCGGAATCTTCATGTCCTTGGCGATGGCTTCGATCTGGTAGCCGTCCGGCACCGTGGGCTTCTCATCGCCCCATTCGGTGGGCGTGGAAATGTCCATGCTGGGCAGCAGCCCGCGGCTGGGATCGGGCAGCGTCGGGTTGGGGCCGGTCTCCGGCGGTGCCGGGTCGCCACCGCAGGCGGTCAGGGTGGAGAGCGTGGCCAACGTGAACAGCGCCAGCGCCGGAATTGAAATCGTCTTAGCGTGCATGAGCCACCTCCCGGGCGCGCAGCCCCGCATAGCCGATCCAGCTGGCGATCAGCGCCAGCAAGGTCACCACCACCGACAGCCACAGGCCGGCGGGCATGGCCGCCCAGCCGTCCTTCGCGTGGACCAGCGCGTTGATGAAGCCCACGGCCATCATCACCAGCAGCACGATCAAATAGGCGAAGTGTTTACCGGTGCGCTGTCGCCCGCTAACGACGCACTCAACCAGCGCCCACAGCGTCACCAGGGCGCCCGTCAGCATGGCGCCGGCGATCAGCCAGGAGGCGAAGTTGGTCCACTGCACTTCATAGGTGGACGAATAGGCCAGGTCGCTGAGCAGCGCGCCCAGGAACAGCGGCAATGGAAAGGCAAGCAGGATGGCGTGCAGCGGATGCAGCGCACGCGGGTAATCCGTTACGTTGTTGTCAGCCATGACAGATCTCTCGCTTTTTGAGGCTCTTCCCGTGCTACGCCCCTTTCGCGACTAATGCAAAGGGGCAAGCGCGTGCTCCATCAAATAGCCGGCGAATTTTAATATCTTTAATAGTTTGAGCGATGGCACGGCTATTGCTTCGGCTCTCGCCATGACTAAATACTCTGACTCCATGAATGAGCGTGTGGATTCCGTGCGGCGCAAGCTGGACGTGGACGTCTGCAGCCTCTACCTCGCCCATCCGGACCGGCAAACCCTGGAGATCGTCGCCACCAGCGGCCTGCACCAGAGCGTGATCGGCAAGCAGTTGAGCTATGACCAGGGCCTCACCGGCAAAGTGGCCCGCACCCGCCTGCCGGTGGTGGCCCGGGTGATCCAGGACCACGCCGACTACTTCCATGTGGCGGGCTCCGGCGAGGAGCGTTTCAAGAGCTACCTGGGCATCCCGCTGGAGCACGACGGTGAGCTGCATGGCGTGCTGGTGGTGCAGACCGAGCAGACCAAAACCTTCTTCCACCGGCATATCCAGGAGGTGCACAGCGCCGGGCGAGACCTGATGGCCGGCCTGGTGGCGCTGACTTAGCCTGATCAAGCTTGACATACTATATATGGTATACATATCCTATTTGGTATGTGGGATGTACTCGAGCACAGGAAAGTGGCAAAGAGTCTGACGGCGGCGCCCGTCGAGGTTCGTAAGCGGTATGAGAAGTGGAAGGACATTGTCGCTATCTCGGGGCCGCAGGGACTGCGGGCGATCCGGGGGTTCAACGACGAGGCTTTGTCCGGCAAGTGGAAAGGTTTCCGGTCTTCACGACTCAACATTCAGTACCGCGTCATTTACCAGGTTCATAGGGATCAGGTGCTCGTACAGGTAGAGAAGGTCACTCCCCACGATTACGGGAGGCAATGAAATGAGTGAGTATCGTAAAGCAAAAAAGGGTATCGAGGTCTCCGTCGGCGAGTCCGTCCGGATACTGCGTGAGCTGCAGGAGATGAGCCAGAACGACCTGGCCACCGCCACGGGCATCGCGCAGTCCACCCTCTCCGCCATTGAGAACGACCGCGTGCGCCTGGGCGTGGAGCGCGCCAAAGTCCTGGCCCGTGCTTTGCGTTGCCACCCGGCAGTGTTGGTCTTCCCCGGCTGGGATATGGGACAAGACTCCGCCGCGTAATCATCGAGACCTGCTATTCCTCCGACCGCCAGGCCGGGTTCTGGAAGGCGTCGACCAGAAAGTCGATCAGGAAGCGCAGCTTCAACGGCAACTGCCGGCGGGAGGTGTAGATGGCGTACACGCCCAGCTCGGTGGTTCGGTAGCCTTCCAGCAGCGGCACCAGCCTTCCGTCCCGCAACGCGTCGTGCACCAGAAAGTCCGGCTGCATGACGATGCCCTGGTCCTGTAGCGCCGCGGCGATGCAGGTATCGCCGCTGTTGGCGTGCAGCCGGGGCCGCGTTCTCACCACGTCTTTTTTCCCGCCGGGGCCGGTGAATTCCCATTCGTCCTTGGACGACCAGTAGGTGTAGGAGACCACGTTGTGGTCGGCGAGGTCCTGCGGGCGCTCGGGCGTGCCGTGTTGCTTGAGGTAACCGGGGGAGGCGCACAGCACCATGGTCGTGGTGGTGAGCTTGCGCGCGATGAAGGTGGGATGCGGCGCCCGCGAAATGCGCACCGCCAGGTCGAAGCCGTCTTCCACCAGGTCCACGGTGCGGTCGGAAAGCGACACTTCCATGGAGACTTTCGGGTGCTGCTGCAGGAACCGGCCCCACAGTGGCGCCAGGTGCGATATTCCGAAGGTCACCGGCGCGTTGATGCGCAGGTGCCCCGAGGGTTCACCGCTGCGCTGGCTGAGCTCGGATTCCGCCTCCGCGAGGCCGTAGAGCAGATCCGTGCAGCGGATGTAGAACAACTGCCCCTCGTCGGTGAGGGACAGCTTGCGCGTGGTCCGGTTGAGCAGCCGGGTGCCGAGACGCTGCTCCAGGTCCGCGACCTGTCGGGAGACCGCCGCCTTGGAGGCCTTCAGGGCGTCGGCGGCGGCCACGAAGCTGCCGTTGTCCACCACGGCGGTAAACGCCTGCATTTCCTGGAACTTGTTCATTGATTGTCTCGAAAAACGGAACAGACAGTTAATTAATACGGCGTTTATCCCGATAGTTTCAACAAGTTAGAGTCGACAACTCACAAGTGGCCGCAGTCGTTGGAGGTAACCATGACTCGTTTGCCGACGCTGTTTATATCCCACGGTTCGCCGATGCTGGCGATCCAGGAGAGCCTAGCCCACCGGTTCCTGCTGACGCTTGGCGACACCCTGCCCAGGCCCAAGGCGATTCTGGTGGCGTCCGCCCATTGGGAGACGTCCGCCGCGCCGGCGGTGTCCCTGACGCCGGACCCGCAGACCATCCATGATTTCGGCGGTTTTCCGCGCGCTCTGTTCGAGATTGAGTACGGCGCGCCGGGCGCCCCGGAGGTCGCCGCCCGCGCGATGGCCGAGCTGGAGCGGCAGGGCGTGACGGCGCAGACCCACGCCACCCGCGGGCTGGACCATGGCGCCTGGGTGCCGTTGCGTCTGATGTACCCCCAGGCGGATATTCCCGTGGCGCAGATTTCCGTGGTACGAGGCGCCTCGCCGGCCGAACACCTGCGCATCGGCCGGGCGCTGTCCAGCCTGCGCGATGAGGGGGTGCTGGTGATCGGCTCCGGCTCGCTGACGCACAATCTGTACGAGTTTCGGGGCGCCGACATCGATGCCGCCGTGCCGTCCTGGGTGAGCGACTTCAGCGCCTGGATGAAACAACGGCTGGAGGCGGGCGACGCGGCGTCCTTGGTGCGCTACCGCGAGCAGGCGCCGTTCGCCGCCCGCAACCACCCTTCCGAAGAACACCTGTCTCCGCTGTTCGTCGCGCTGGGCGCGGCGGGTGACAGGGCGAAAATGGAACATCGGCACGCCGGCTATGAGTACGGTGTGCTGGCTATGGACGTCTACGCCTTTCAATAACCCGTATCTATGTGATCTTCGAAGACATCGCCACCTCCGACTGGGCCGGCGGCGGCAAGCTGTTCGGCGAACCCGACCCGGGCTGACCGGGTAACAGCCGGACGTTTATCGCCTGGGCTTGTTCTTCGCTGGGCGAAAATGTACGCTAATTTGTACTTTATAGTGTACAGAGAGGTTCCCATGTCACGGGTCCATGTCGATGAAGATATCCGCCCTTTGTCTGAGTTCCGGGCTGGCGTCGCAACGTTCGTAAAGCAGATTCAGGAAACCCGACGCCCGATGGTGTTGACCCAGCGCGGGCGTGGCGTGGCGGTTCTGGTCGATGCCCACGAATATGAACGGATGCAGGAGCGCCTGGAGGTCCTAGAAGAGATCTATAAAGCGGAAGAACAGATCGCCGCGGGCGATGGCGTCTCCCATGAGGATGCGAAAGCGCGGATTATGGACCGGCTGTCGCGATGAACATTGTCTGGTCCCCGCTTGCTTTGGAGCGCGTCGAGGATATCGCTCTGTATATCGCGGAGGACAATCCCAAGGCGGCGGTCGATTGGGCGGACGAGCTGTTTTCCGTGGTGGGGCGGCTAGTCGAGTTTCCTGAGAGCGGGCGCATTGTTCCCGAGGTCGGTGCCCGGCGTATTCGGGAGGTCATCGTCGGTCAGTATCGAGTGATCTATAGCGTCAAAGAGCGGATCGATGTTCTGACAGTGCGTCGTTGCAGCCAGTTGCTGCGCCCGTATGAGATTCATGACAGGGGGGTCTAGCCAGGGTTAACCCGACCGGGCTTTAGCCAACCAAGACGAACCGCCCCAAAACCGGGATAATGGCGCCCACTGAAGGCCATGGCGCGCCACACTCCTTAATCCCGGTAGTTTCCCCCATGCAGATCAACGTCAATTTCCTCGACAACCTCCGCCTCGAAGCCAAGTTCGACGACTTCACCGTGATCACCGACCAGCCGATCCGCTACAAGGGCGACGGCTCGGCGCCCAGCCCGTTCGATTACTTCCTGGCGTCGTCGGCGCTGTGCGCGGCCTATTTCGTGCGGGTGTACTGCAAGGCGCGGGACATTCCCACGGACAATATCCGGCTGTCGCAGAACAACATCGTCGACCCGGAGAACCGCTACAACCAGATCTTCAAGATTCAGGTGGAGCTGCCGGAGGACATCTCCGACAAGGACCGCCAGGGCATCCTGCGCTCCATCGACCGCTGCACGGTGAAGAAGGTTGTGCAGACCGGGCCGGAGTTCGAGATCGAGACGGTGGAGAACCTGGACGAGGACGCCCAGGCGCTGCTGATGGCCGGCATCGACGGTGAGGCGCGCACCTACATCGAGGGCAAGGACCGGCCCCTGGAGGAAACCATCGCCACCATGACCGGGATTCTCGAGGACCTGGGCATGAAGATCGAGATCGCTTCCTGGCGCAATATCGTGCCGCACGTCTGGTCGCTGCATATTCGCGACGCCGCCTCGCCGATGTGCTTCACCAACGGCAAGGGCGCCACCAAGGAGAGC
>CENV01021912.1_pt1 | contig 16823 bp, 12 predicted proteins | sample 530231 | NCBI WGS metagenome assembly CENV01 (sample SAMEA2619815, study PRJEB7988) | marine metagenome | biome: marine biome (ENVO:00000447); feature: surface water layer (ENVO:00002042); material: "saline water (ENVO:00002010), including plankton (ENVO:xxxxxxxx)" | depth 5 m | reverse complement strand
TCGCGAAGGTGGCCGTACCGTGGGCGCCGGTGTTGTCGCTAAAATACTTAAATAAAGTAAAACTTGCAGTTGTAATTTGGCAGCTTCGGGTGTAAAAACCTGGCTGCCTGCGTCGTTTGAAAGCAATCTGTTTAATGATTGTTTTACGGGTTTAGGGGTATAGCTCAATTGGCAGAGCGTCGGTCTCCAAAACCGAAGGTTGTAGGTTCGATTCCTACTGCCCCTGCCAGACTCCGAAGGCGCAAGAATTGCAAATGGCTGTTTAACCAAGCCGGAATATGTCGAACACAAACGTAGAAACCGTAACCAGTATTGCCGATCGTATTAAGTTAACACTTGCGGTATTGGTCATTATTGCTGGAATTGTTGCGTTTTCAGTCCTCAGTGATCAGCCAGCGGTTGTACGCGTGGCGTTGTTCATTGCCAGCCTGATTGTTGCTGCAGGTATCGCCTGGATGAGTGAGCCGGGGCGTCGCACGATCAGCTTTGGCCGGGATTCTTACGGTGAACTAAAGCGTGTGGTATGGCCAACCCGTAAGGAAGCCATGCAAATGACAGGCATTGTTTTTGTGTTTGTCACTATCATCGGCATATTTCTTTGGCTGGCCGATAAAGCGCTGGGCTGGGTTATTTACGGCCTGTTGCTCGGTTGGAGATAAAGGACACGCATGAGTAAGCGCTGGTATGTTGTCCATGTCTATTCCGGCATGGAGAAAAGTGTCCAGAAGGCATTGCTCGATCGCATCGAGCGCGCCGATCTGCAAGACAAGTTCGGCCAGATTCTGGTGCCTTCCGAAGAAGTATTGGAAGTCAAAGGTGGTAAAAAGTCTATTACCGAGCGTCGGATTTTCCCCGGTTATGTGCTGGTGGAAATGGAACTGACCGACGAGTCCTGGCATTTGGTGAAAAGCACCAATCGGGTAACCGGCTTTCTGGGTGGTTCCGGCAATCGTCCTGCACCTATTTCCCAGAAGGAAGTCGACAAGATTCTTTCCCAAATGGAAGAAGGTGTCGAGAAGCCCAAACCCAAGGTTCTGTTTGAGGTGGGTGAAATGGTGCGTGTTAAAGAAGGCCCATTTGCCGATTTCAACGGTAACGTAGAAGATGTGAATTACGAGAAAAGCAAGGTGCGTGTTTCGGTCACTATTTTTGGCCGTGCCACCCCCGTTGAACTCGATTTTGGTCAAGTCGAAAAGACTTAATTATTTATTAACCCCGGGGAGCCTGTGTTTTGATGCATTGGCGTTTGTACCCGTAAGGAGCTGAAAATGGCGAAAAAAATCGTCGGCTTCATCAAGCTGCAAATTCCAGCTGGTAAAGCCAACCCGTCCCCTCCCGTTGGTCCGGCCCTGGGTCAACGCGGTCTGAACATCATGGAATTCTGCAAGGCATTCAATGCCCAGACGCAGAGCCTGGAGCCAGGTCTTCCTATTCCGGTTGTTATTACCGCGTACGCCGACAAGAGCTTTACTTTCATCATGAAAACGCCGCCTGCGGCTGTTCTGATCAAGAAAGCTGTTGGCATCCAGAAAGGTTCTGCGCGTCCTAATGCCGACAAAGTCGGCAAACTTACGCGTGAACAGGCTGAAGAAATCGCAAAAACCAAAATGCCCGACCTGACTGCAGCTGATATGGACGCCGCTGTCCGTACTATTGCAGGTAGTGCTCGCAGCATGGGTATCACGGTAGAAGGGGCATAACATGGCTAAGTTAAGCAAACGCGCAGCTGCGATCAAAGAAAAAATCGACCGCAACAAGTTCTATGCCGTCAACGAAGCGTTGGCGTTGGTAAAAGATACCGCCACAGCAAAGTTCGACGAGTCTATCGACGTTGCCGTTCAGCTGGGTATCGACCCCAAGAAATCCGATCAGCTCGTTCGTGGCTCGGTGGTTTTGCCGGCTGGCACAGGTAAAAGCGTTCGCGTTGCGGTTTTCGCTCAAGGCGACAAGGCTGATGCGGCTAAAGAAGCCGGTGCCGACATCGTTGGTATGGAAGATCTGGCTGAAAGCATCAAGGGCGGCAACCTTAATTTTGACGTTGTCATTGCCTCGCCCGACGCCATGCGTGTTGTGGGTGCGCTGGGTCAGGTTCTGGGTCCACGTGGCCTGATGCCGAACCCGAAAGTGGGCACGGTAACGCCCGACGTTGCTCAGGCCGTGAAGAACGCCAAGGCAGGTCAGGTGCAGTATCGTACCGACAAGGCCGGTATTATCCACGCCAGTATCGGTCGTGCTTCCTTTGAAGTTGAGCAACTGCAAAGCAATCTGGCTGCACTGATCGACGCGCTCAACAAGGCGCGCCCCACGGCGGCAAAAGGTATTTATCTGCGCAAAGTAGCCGTTTCCTCCACCATGGGTGGCGGTGCTCGCGTGGAAGTTGCTTCTCTGGCTGCCTAAGCCGGTTGAAGTTGTAAAGAACTTTGGGCTGCACCCGATTTATTGGGTGTTGCTGTCAAAGACCGCTGGAGCCTTGAAGTGATTTCATTTCAGGCTTAATCCGGTTTCTGGTAACAGAGTCGATCCAGCGCAGACGGCGCCCATGGAAGAATTCTTTTTTGTTTTAAAGAACTCGACCAGGAGCGCCGCATTCGGTAGATGCCCGGGACCCTCCTGGGTGTCATTAGATGGAGTGTTCAAACCGTGAGTCTCAATCGCAAAGAGAAAGCGGTAGTTGTCGAAGAGGTTGCTGCCCAGGTAGCACAAGCTGAATCGATCATTACTGCCGAGTACCGTGGTCTGGACGTCGCTGCCGTCACCGTATTGCGCAAACAAGCGCGTGAGTCGGGTGTGTATCTGCGTGTTCTGAAGAATACGCTGGTTCGCCGTGCACTTGCTGGTACCCCTTTTGAAGGAATGTCGGCAGGTTTGAAGGGTCCACTGATCTATGGCATTAGTGATGATCCTGTTGCGGCTGCCAAAGTACTTGCCGATTTCGCAAAAAGCAACGACAAGCTGGTTATCACGGGCGGTTCGCTGCCCGACAATCAGCTCACCAAAGATGGCGTCATGGCTCTGGCCGCACTGCCGTCACGTGATGAGTTGCTGGCGAAACTGATGGGTACGATGCAAGCCCCAGTCACACAGTTTGTGCGTACGCTCAACGAAGTTCCAACCAAGTTCGTGCGTGGCCTTGCCGCCGTGCGCGATCAAAAGGAAGCTGCGTAAGCAGTTGGAAACTGAGTCGAACGACACAGCGATACCCAACCCTGGTAATTATTCAATTTTGGAGTTCTAAAAATGGCATTAAGCAAAGCAGAAATCCTCGACGCGGTCGCTAATCTGACCGTGCTTGAGTTGTCCGAGCTGATTTCGGATATGGAAGAAAAGTTTGGCGTTTCAGCAGCCGCAGCCGCAGTTGCTGTTGCTGCTCCCGCCGCAGGTGGTGGCGCAGCCGCTGCTGAAGAAAAAACTGAGTTCGACGTTGTTCTGGCCGAAGTTGGCGCCAACAAAGTCAGCGTGATTAAAGCCGTTCGTGAAATCACCGGTCTGGGCTTGAAAGAAGCGAAAGACATGGTTGACGGTGCACCTAAAGCCATTAAGGAAGCCGCCACGAAAGAAGAAGCTGACGCTGCTAAAGCCAAGCTTGAAGAAGCTGGTGCCAAAGTCGAACTTAAGTAAGACTTTTGCTGTATGCCCGGGCAGGTTTCGGCCTTCCCGGGCTTTTGCGTCTCCAGAAAACCCGTCTTGTCAGTGGTGTTTTCTGAACCAGTCGGGTTCTCTGGAGTCGTAAACCGGGGCCGTGGTTGACGGCCCATGTAACCCCTCGAGTCGGAGTGCTCATGCCTTATTCGTACACCGAAAAAAAGCGCATACGCAAGAGCTTCGCCAAACGGGAAGATGTCCAAGACGTCCCGTATCTTTTGGCGACTCAGCTGCAATCTTTTCTAACCTTCCTGCAAGCAGATATTTCCGCGTCCGAGCGTCGGGATGAAGGCCTGCAGGCAGCCTTTACTTCAATTTTCCCCATCGTAAGCCATAACCAGATGGCGCGTCTGGAGTTCGTCAGCTATGCGCTGGGCGAGCCGGTATTCGATGTCAAGGAATGCCAGTTGCGGGGGCTAACCTACGCATCGCCTTTGCGGGCAAAAGTGCGCCTGGTGCTGATGGATCGCGAAGTCAGCAAACCTACCATTAAAGAAGTGAAGGAACAGGAAGTGTACATGGGCGAAATTCCGCTCATGACCGATACTGGTTCCTTCGTGATCAATGGTACGGAACGTGTCATTGTGTCTCAGTTGCATCGTTCGCCCGGTGTGTTTTTCGAGCACGATCGTGGCAAAACGCATAGCTCCGGCAAGTTGCTGTTTTCTGCGCGAGTTATTCCTTACCGTGGTTCCTGGCTCGATTTCGAATTCGATCCCAAGGATCAATTATTCTTCCGTATCGACCGCCGTCGCAAGATGCCGGTATCGATTCTGCTCAAAGCCATTGGCATGACGCAGGAAGAAATTCTGGCCTACTACTTCGATTTTGATCGTTTCGAGATCATGAACGAAGGCGGCAAGCTTGATTTCGTTTCCGAGCGCTGGAAAGGCGAAGTCGCGCGCTTTGACATTACCGATAAAAAAGGCAATGTCGTTGTCGAAAAAGATAAGCGAATCAATGCCAAGCACCTGCGCGACCTGCAGGCGGCCGGGGTTGACCAGTTGTCGGTGCCGGAAGACTTTTTCGTGGGCCGCCTTCTGGCCAAGAACATTGTCGACCCGGATACAGGCGAAGTCATTGCCAGCGCCAATGATGAAATCACTGAATCCATGATGGCCGAAATTCGTGCCGCCGGTATCAAGGAAGTTGAAACGCTCTACGTCAATGACCTTGATCGTGGTGCATACATTTCCCAGACACTGCGCTCCGACGATACCGCAGATCAAACTGCTGCGCGTGTTGCGATTTACCGCATGATGCGCCCGGGCGAGCCGCCAACCGAAGACGCGGTTGAGGCCTTGTTCCAGCGCTTGTTCTACAGCGAGGAAACGTACGATCTGTCGCGTGTCGGCCGCATGAAGGTCAACAGCCGCCTGGGTCGCGACGAAGAGACTGCCGGCGCGCTGACGCTTACCAATGAAGACATTCTTGAAACCATCAAGGTCTTGGTTGAGTTGCGTAACGGCCGTGGTCAAATCGACGATATCGACCACCTTGGCAATCGTCGCGTACGTTGCGTGGGCGAATTGGCCGAGAACCAGTTCCGTGCCGGTTTGGTTCGTGTGGAACGTGCTGTAAAAGAACGTTTGGGTCAGGCGGAAACCGAAAACCTCATGCCGCACGACCTCATTAATTCCAAGCCGATTTCGGCTGCGATTAAAGAGTTCTTTGGTTCGAGCCAGTTGTCTCAGTTCATGGATCAAACCAATCCGCTTTCGGAAATCACGCACAAGCGTCGTGTTTCCGCGTTGGGGCCTGGTGGTCTTACCCGTGAACGTGCCGGCTTCGAGGTTCGTGACGTTCATCCAACGCACTATGGTCGTGTTTGCCCGATTGAAACGCCGGAAGGCCCGAACATTGGTCTGATCAATTCCATGGCGCTATACGCTCGTTTGAACGAGTATGGTTTCCTGGAAACGCCCTATCGCAAGATTATCGATGGCAGTGTGAGCGATCAAATCGATTACCTGTCGGCGATTGAAGAAAGCCGTTTCGTGATTGCACAGGCAAACGCCGAGCTCGATGAGCAAGGTCGTTTCGTAAGCGATCTGGTTGCTTGCCGTCAGGCCGGTGAAACCATGCTGACCTCGCCTGATAACGTTCACTATATGGACGTTGCGCCTTCCCAGATCGTATCGGTTGCCGCATCGCTTATTCCATTCCTTGAACACGACGATGCAAACCGTGCCCTGATGGGTGCCAACATGCAGCGCCAGGCGGTTCCCTGCCTGCGCCCTGAAAAATCGCTGGTAGGTACGGGTGTCGAACGTACTGTAGCGGTCGACTCGGGCACGACGGTGCAAGCGTTGCGTGGCGGTATTGTTGATCACGTTGATGCCGAGCGTGTTGTGATTCGTGTCAATGACGAAGAGAACGTGGCAGGCGAAGTGGGCGTTGATATTTACAACCTCACCAAGTACACGCGTTCGAACCAGAACACCAATATCAACCAGCGTCCGATCGTCAAGAGAGGCGATGTGGTTGCGCGTGGTGATGTATTGGCCGATGGCGCATCGACCGACCTGGGCGAATTGGCGTTGGGTCAGAACATGTTGATCGCGTTCATGCCCTGGAATGGCTATAACTTCGAAGATTCGATTCTGATCTCGGAAAATGTTGTGGCCGACGATCGTTATACGTCGATTCACATCGAAGAACTAACTGTCGTAGCTCGTGACACCAAGCTGGGTGCCGAGGAAATTACACGCGACATCAGCAATCTGCCTGAAATCCAATTGAACCGCATGGATGATTCCGGCATTGTTCATATTGGTGCTGAAGTACGTGCCGATGACGTTCTGGTTGGTAAAGTCACCCCCAAAGGTGAAACCCAGCTGACGCCTGAAGAAAAGCTGCTGCGCGCCATCTTCGGTGAAAAGGCCTCCGACGTTAAAGACACGTCGTTGCGTGTTCCGTCCGGTATGGTGGGTACGGTAATCGACGTGCAGGTCTTCACGCGTGAAGGCATTGAACGTGACAAGCGTGCTCAATCGATCATCGACGATGAACTGCGTCGCTATCGTCAAGACCTGAACGATCAGCTGCGTATTGTTGAAAAAGATACCTTTGATCGTATCGAAAAGGTATTGGTCGGTAAAACTGTTAATGGCGGTCCGCGCAAGCTTTCCAAAGGCACGGCGATCACTGCTGAATACCTGGCCGAGCTCGACAAATGGCAATGGTTCGATATTCGTCTGGCCGATGAGGCCGACGCAATCAACCTTGAGCAAGCGAAAGAATCCCTGGAGCAAAAGCGCCACCAGTTTGATCTTGCCTTCGAAGAGAAGCGCAAGAAACTGACGCAGGGCGACGAATTGCCTCCCGGTGTGCTGAAGATGATCAAGGTTTACCTGGCGGTGAAGCGTCGCTTGCAGCCGGGTGACAAGATGGCCGGTCGTCACGGGAACAAAGGTGTGGTTTCGCGCATTGTGCCGGTGGAAGACATGCCGCACATGGCCGACGGTACACCGGTTGATATCGTGCTCAATCCGCTGGGCGTGCCTTCACGGATGAACGTGGGTCAGGTTCTTGAAGTGCACTTGGGCTGGGCTGCCAAGGGCATGGGGTATCGCATTGCCGATATGCTTGAAGGACAGAAGCTGGCTCAAGCCAAGGAAGTTCGGGCTTTCCTCGAGAAGGTCTATAACTCCAACGGTTCGCCCGCGCATCTGGAAGAGCTTGGCGATGACGAAATCATGGAAATGGCGCGGAACCTGAAGGCGGGTGTGCCTTTGGCTACGCCGGTGTTCGATGGTGCCAATGAAGGTGAAATCGGCAAGATGCTCGAACTCGCCTATCCCGACCCGATTGCGGAATCGTTGCGCCTGACGCCTGATCGTACCCAGGCCTGGTTGACCGACGGTCGCACTGGCGAGCAGTTTGAGCGCCCTGTTACCGTTGGCTATATGCACTATCTGAAGCTGCATCACCTGGTGGATGACAAGATGCATGCGCGTTCAACTGGTCCGTACTCGCTCGTTACACAGCAGCCATTGGGCGGTAAAGCTCAGTTTGGTGGCCAGCGTTTCGGTGAGATGGAAGTCTGGGCGCTGGAAGCTTACGGTGCTTCGTACACGTTGCAGGAAATGCTTACTGTTAAGTCCGACGATATCACCGGCCGTACCAAGGTTTACGAGAATATCGTGAAAGGTGATCACGTCATCGACGCAGGCATGCCTGAATCGTTTAACGTTCTGGTCAAAGAAATTCGATCTTTGTCGCTGGACATGGATTTGGAGCGTAAATAATGAAAGCGCTACTCGACCTATTCAAACAAGTCTCGCAAGACGAGCAATTCGATGCCATCAAGATTGGCATTGCCTCGCCTGAAAAAGTGCGTTCGTGGTCGTATGGTGAAGTGCGTAAGCCTGAAACCATCAACTACCGTACTTTCAAGCCCGAGCGCGATGGCCTGTTCTGCGCCAAAATCTTTGGCCCGATCAAAGATTACGAGTGCCTCTGCGGCAAATACAAGCGCCTCAAGCATCGCGGCGTTATTTGCGAGAAGTGCGGTGTGGAAGTCACCGTGGCCAAAGTGCGTCGTGAACGCATGGGTCATATCGAACTGGCCAGCCCGGTTGCGCATATCTGGTTTCTGAAGAGTCTGCCATCCCGCCTGGGCATGGTGCTCGACATGACGCTGCGCGATATCGAACGCGTGCTTTATTTTGAAGCATGGTGCGTGATCGAGCCTGGCATGACACCGCTCAAGCGCGGTCAGATCATGTCCGACGACGACTATCTGGCCAAAACCGAAGAATACGGTGACGACTTCCATGCCCTGATGGGCGCTGAAGCGGTGCGTGAATTGCTGCGCACCATCGACATCGATCGCGAAGTGGAAACACTGCGTGCCGAACTCAAGGCAACCGGTTCCGACGCCAAGATCAAGAAAATTTCCAAGCGCCTCAAAGTGCTGGAAGGTTTCCAGAAATCGGGCATCAAGCCCGACTGGATGATCATGGAAGTGTTGCCGGTATTGCCGCCTGACCTGCGTCCGCTGGTTCCGCTCGACGGCGGTCGTTTCGCCACGTCCGACCTGAACGATTTGTATCGTCGCGTGATCAACCGCAATAATCGCCTGAAGCGCCTGCTTGAGCTGAAGGCGCCCGACATCATTCTGCGCAACGAAAAGCGCATGCTGCAGGAATCAGTCGACTCCCTGCTCGATAACGGTCGTCGCGGCAAAGCCATGACCGGCGCGAACAAGCGCCAGTTGAAGTCTCTGGCCGATATGATCAAAGGCAAGAGCGGTCGTTTCCGTCAGAACCTGCTGGGCAAGCGTGTCGACTATTCCGGTCGTTCGGTTATTGTGGTGGGCCCGCAGTTGAAACTGCATCAGTGTGGCTTGCCCAAACTGATGGCGCTGGAATTGTTCAAGCCGTTCATTTTCAATCGTCTGGAAATGATGGGCCTGGCTACCACGATCAAGGCCGCCAAGAAACTGGTTGAAAGCCAGGAACCTGTGGTGTGGGATATTCTTGAAGAGGTAATTCGTGAACATCCGGTGATGCTTAACCGGGCGCCCACGCTGCACCGTCTTGGTATTCAGGCCTTCGAGCCCGTGCTTATTGAAGGCAAAGCCATTCAATTGCACCCACTGGTGTGTGCCGCATTTAACGCCGACTTCGACGGCGACCAAATGGCCGTGCACGTTCCTTTGTCGCTGGAAGCACAATTGGAAGCCCGCACGCTCATGCTGGCGTCGAACAACGTGCTGTTCCCCGCCAATGGCGAGCCGTCCATTGTTCCTTCGCAGGATATCGTTCTGGGCCTGTATTACACGACCCGCGAGCGCATCAACGGCAAGGGCGAGGGCTTGTTCTTTGCCGACGTTGCCGAAGTCCAGCGCGCCTACGACAGTGGTGAAGTGGAGCTGCAAACCCGTATCACGGTTCGTTTGACCGAATACGAGAAAGACACTGCGGGTGAGTTCCAGCCGGTTATCAAGCGTCACGAAACGACGATTGGACGTGCCTTGCTGTCTGAAATTCTGCCCAAGGGCCTGCCGTTCTCCGAACTGAATCGCACGCTCAAGAAGAAAGAAATTTCACGCCTCATCAACCAGTCGTTCCGCCGTTGCGGTTTGCGGGCCACGGTTATTTTTGCCGATAAGCTCATGCAATCGGGCTTTACGCTGGCAACCCGCGGGGGTATTTCCATTGCCATGAATGACATGGTCATTCCCAAGGTGAAGGAAGAGATCCTGGGCCAGGCCAACACGGAAGTCAAAGAGATCGATCGCCAGTACTCTTCGGGTCTGGTTACGTCTCAGGAACGTTATAACAACGTGGTGGACATCTGGGGCAAGGCCGGCGATAAAGTCGGCAAGGCCATGATGGAGCAATTGTCGACTGAGCCAGTGGTAGATCGCCATGGCAAGGAAGTGCGTCAAGAGTCGTTCAACTCCATTTACATGATGGCCGATTCGGGTGCGCGTGGTTCTGCTGCGCAGATTCGTCAGCTGGCCGGTATGCGTGGCTTGATGGCCAAGCCTGATGGCTCCATTATTGAAACGCCGATTACCGCCAACTTCCGTGAAGGTCTGAACGTACTTCAGTACTTTATTTCCACTCACGGTGCACGTAAAGGTCTGGCCGATACGGCGCTGAAAACGGCGAACTCCGGCTACCTGACTCGTCGTCTGGTTGACGTGACCCAGGATCTGGTTATTACCGAATCCGATTGCGGTACGACGCATGGTTACACGATGAAAGCCCTGGTTGAAGGGGGTGAAGTCATCGAGCCGTTGCGTGAACGTATTCTGGGCCGTGTCGCTGCTGTTGATATCGTTAATCCCGACACCCAGGAAACGGCGATTCCCGCCGGCACACTGCTGGATGAAGACCTGGTTGACCTCATCGACAACATCGGCCTGGACGAAGTTAAGGTTCGTACCCCGCTTACCTGCGAAACCCGTCGTGGCTTGTGCGCCCATTGCTATGGTCGCGATCTGGGCCGGGGCGTTCTGGTTAATCGCGGCGAGGCCGTGGGTGTCATTGCGGCGCAATCCATTGGTGAGCCCGGTACTCAGCTCACGATGCGTACTTTCCACATTGGTGGTGCGGCATCGCGTGCAGCCATGGCCAGCTCGGTGGAAACCAAAGTGGCCGGTACGGTTTCATTCGCGCTTACCATGCGCTATGTGACCAATCCCAAGGGCGAACGTGTGGCTATTTCACGTTCCGGTGAAATCGTTATTTTCGACGAAAGCCGCCGTGAACGCGAACGTCACAAGATCCCATACGGGGCTACCCTGGTTGTGGGCGACAATGAAACTGTGAAAGCAGGTCAGCGCCTGGCAACGTGGGATCCTCTCACACGTCCGATGATTTCGGAGTATGTTGGCAAGGTGCGTTTCGAGAACATCGAAGAAGGCGCAACGGTTGTTAAACAGCTTGACGAAGTGACCGGCTTGTCGACTTTGGTGGTGATTACGCCCAAGACGCGTGGTGGCAAAACGGCCTTGCGTCCGCAGATCAAGCTTATCAACGATGCAGGTGAGGAAGTCAAGATTGCAGGTACTGAACATGCAGTTGCCATTTCCTTCCCGGTTGGTGCGCTGATTACGGTGCGTGATGGTCAAGACGTGCAAATCGGTGAAGTGCTCGCCCGTATTCCTCAGGAATCGCAGAAAACGCGCGATATTACCGGGGGTCTGCCGCGTGTGGCCGAGTTGTTCGAAGCGCGTTCACCCAAAGATGCCGGTATGTTGGCTGAAATCACGGGGACGGTTTCGTTCGGTAAAGACACCAAGGGCAAACAGCGTCTGGTTATTACCGACATGGACGGCGTGAACCACGAATTCCTGATCCCGAAAGAGAAGCAGGTACTGGTGCACGATGGCCAGGTCGTGAATAAAGGCGAAATGATTGTCGATGGTCCGTCTGATCCGCACGATATTCTGCGCTTGCAGGGGATCGAACGCCTGGCCAACTACGTTGTCAACGAGGTTCAGGACGTTTACCGTTTGCAGGGCGTGAAGATCAACGACAAGCACATTGAAGTGATTGTGCGTCAGATGTTGCGTCGTGTCATCGTCACGGATGCTGGCGACACCACCTTCATTACCGGCGAGCAGGTTGAGCGTTCAGAGTTGCTTAACGAGAATGATCGTGTTGATGCAGAAGGCAATATTCCAGCCACGTATGACAACGTGCTGCTGGGTATTACCAAAGCGTCGCTGTCGACCGACTCGTTTATCTCGGCTGCCTCTTTCCAGGAAACCACTCGCGTGCTGACCGAAGCTGCCATTATGGGCAAGCGCGACGAGTTGCGTGGTTTGAAAGAAAACGTCATTGTGGGCCGTCTGATTCCAGCCGGTACCGGTTTGGCGTACCATGCGGCACGCAAGACGAAAGAGAAGCACGAGGAAGCCGAACGTTTGGCCGCCCGGGAAATGGAAAATCCGTTCGAAGATGCACCTGTTACGGTCGATTCGCAACCGGAGTCTGAGCCCTCGGCCGATACCGAAAGCAGCCAGGACAATAACGAAGAGTAATTTCGTTAAACTTTGGAGGGGCCCGTAAATCGGGCCTTACAACCCCGCTTGCCGCAAGGTGGCGGGGTTTTTTCTTGCCATCAGTATAAACTTTGATGTTTATCAGGTACGTGTTAGCGCGTCCAGCCTGTTGATTCAATCGCACGCGATGTGGCAAGTTGCACCGTGTTTTTGGTGTCAAGCTATGCGCCAACCCAGTGTCGGGCAAGTCTGGTTAAGTTTGATTGTCCGGTTTGGTCAGAATTTGTCACTGCTTGAGGATACTTAACTTACGATGTTCTTAATTCGTAAAACAACAAATTGAACGGTTCATTTATAAGGTAAAGATATGCATAAAGTTGGAGTTCGTCAGGAAGTTATCGATCGCGTTATGAAACGCCGTGGAAAAGTACATGTATTCGATGACTATCACCCCAAGAAGACCGCGTTGGTCGTGATTGATATGCAGGGCACATTTTGCGATGAAGGTGCGCCTGCCGAGGTGGCGACATCGCGTGGGATTGTGCCGAATTTGAACGCACTGACGCCCAAGTTGCGCGAGTTGGGTGTGCCGGTAATGTGGGTGTTGCACGCCAACAGCAATTTCAAGGGCGAAAGTGATTGGGACATGTTTTACAACTACTTCGTGTCGGGCGATATCCAGGCGCGCACGATTCAAGCCAATTCCCCCGAGAACCAGGCGGTGTACTCAGGGCTGGATACCGAGTCTGAAGATATGGTGATTGTGAAAAACCGCTACAGCGCTTTGATTCCGGGTTCCTCTGCTTTGGAGCGCGTGCTGCGCAGTTTGGGTATCGACAGCATTCTTATTGCGGGCACCAAAACCAATATTTGTTGTGAGTCGACGGCCCGTGACGCCATGATGATGGATTTTCGAGTCACGATGCTTGAGGATTGTTGCGCTGCGCTGTCCGATGATGAACATCGCACTGCGCTGGAAAATATTGTGCAGCAGTTTGGCAATGTCATGACAGGTGATGAGGTGGTGAAACGTTTGCAGCAAAACGCCCAAAGCCATTGTGGTTAGCCTACCTGTTTATACCCGTGAGTCTTACTTACTAAGGGGCCGATAGTATTGACCGACCAAAAACTTTCGTGCTACGATGGCAAGCTATCCGAAAAATATGTGGTAACACGTATTATCCGTAACCAAAAAAGCATTTTTCAGCCTTTAAGGCGCTCTATTCTTGGTTATGGGCGCGTGCTGGTACTGGTTTTTACTGCCAGTTTTGCCGGTATTGGTATTGGCGCAGGCAGCATCGGATACGGCAAGACCCGCTCTTTTACGTTCGTGATGCGTGCTGGGCGGTTTTTGCGTAAATTGCCCCGGTTTTATGGTTGCGTTTTTATCAATAATAAAAACGGGGCGCTGCCAAAAGCTTAAGGAATCGGCGTTTGCCGGTTTTTTGTTCACAACGTAATTCAGTACGTTAGTACTTAAAGGATGCATTAAGGTCATGCCAACCATTGCTCAACTCGTGCGCAAGCCACGTGCAATCAGCCGCCCCGGCAGCAAGAGCCCCGCGCTTGAAAGCTGCCCGCAGCGTCGTGGTGTGTGCACTCGTGTATATACCACCACTCCCAAAAAACCTAACTCGGCTCTGCGTAAAGTCGCCAAGGTTCGTCTTACCAATGGTTTCGAAGTTATTTCGTACATTGGCGGTGAAGGTCACAACCTGCAGGAACACTCGGTGGTCCTGGTTCGTGGCGGCCGTGTAAAAGATCTTCCTGGTGTGCGTTACCACATTGTTCGCGGTTCGCTCGACCTGCAAGGCGTGAAAGATCGCAAGCAGTCGCGCTCCAAGTACGGTGCCAAGCGCCCCAAGAAATAAATTCATACCGACTGGTTCGCCAGTTATTCAGTGCAGCCATGAAATTGTTCATGGTATGTAAGTGGCCATTCCCGAAATGGATGGTCGAGACCGTTTAAAACGGCAACTGAACTGTCACAAGGAAATTTTAAAATGCCTCGTCGTCGCGAAGTCCCCAAACGTGAGATTCTTCCTGATCCAAAATTCAGCAGCGTAGAACTCGCAAAATTTATGAACGTTGTTATGTTGTCCGGTAAAAAAGCCGTCGCCGAACGTATTGTTTACGGCGCGCTTGACCAGGTCCAGGCGAAAACTGGCAAAGAGCCCCTGGAAGTGTTCAATACCGCCATTAACAATATTAAGCCTGTGGTTGAAGTGAAAAGCCGCCGCGTAGGTGGTGCCAACTATCAGGTGCCAGTTGAAGTGCGCCCCGTGCGCCGCCTGGCCCTTGCGATGCGCTGGTTGCGTGAAGCAGCCAAGAAGCGTGGCGAGAAGTCGATGGATCTGCGTTTGGCCGGCGAACTGATGGACGCCGCCGAAGGACGTGGCTCCGCGATGAAGAAACGCGAGGACACACACAGAATGGCAGAGGCCAACAAAGCCTTCAGTCATTTCCGTTGGTAATCTAAGGAAGTACAAATGGCCCGTAAAACCCCAATTCAGCGCTACCGGAATATTGGTATTTCTGCTCACATCGATGCAGGGAAAACCACGACTACCGAGCGCATTCTTTTCTACACCGGTGTCAGCCACAAAATTGGTGAAGTGCACGACGGTGCTGCTGCAATGGACTGGATGGAGCAGGAACAGGAGCGTGGTATTACCATTACTTCTGCTGCGACAACCGCCTTTTGGAGCGGTATGGCCAATGACTACCCCGAGCACCGCATCAACATCATCGACACCCCCGGCCACGTTGACTTCACGATTGAAGTTGAGCGTTCCATGCGTGTGCTCGACGGTGCCTGCATGGTGTATTGCGCCGTAGGCGGCGTGCAGCCCCAGTCGGAAACTGTTTGGCGTCAGGCCAACAAGTACGGTGTGCCGCGCCTGGCATTCGTGAACAAAATGGACCGCACTGGCGCCAACTTCTTCAAGGTACACGACCAGCTTAAGTTGCGTTTGAAAGCCAATCCGGTTCCGATTGTGATTCCAATTGGTTCGGAAGAAAACTTCAAAGGCGTGGTTGATCTTGTCAAGATGAAAGCCATTATCTGGGATGAGGGCTCCCTGGGTATGAAATTCAACTACGAAGACGTGCCTGCCGAGTTGCTTGAGTCGGCGAATGAGTGGCGTGAAAAATTGCTTGAGTCGGCGGCGGAAGCCAACGAAGAGCTGATGAACAAGTATCTTGAGTCGGGCGAACTGACCGAGCAAGAGATCCACAAGGGTCTACGTATTCGCACCATCGCCGGTGAAATCCAGCCTATGTTGTGCGGGACTGCCTTCAAGAACAAAGGTGTTCAACGCATGCTCGACGCGGTAATCGACTATCTGCCTTCACCCGTGGATATTCCGCCAGTTGAAGGTCTTGATGACGAAGGCAACACAATTACACGTGAAGCACTCGACGATGCCAAGTTCTCGGCATTGGCGTTCAAGCTCATGAGCGATCCGTTCGTGGGTCAGTTGACGTTCGTGCGTGTGTACTCGGGCGTGCTTAAGTCAGGCGATACGGTCTACAACCCTGTCAAGGGCAAGAAAGAGCGTATTGGCCGTATTCTGCAGATGCATGCCAACAACCGCGAAGAGCTCAAGGAAGTGTTGGCAGGCGACATCGCCTCTGTCGTTGGTTTGAAAGACGTTACAACGGGTGAAACCCTGTGCGACCTCGATTCCCACATTTTGCTCGAACGCATGGTGTTCCCCGAGCCGGTCATTTCCCAGGCGGTCGAGCCCAAGTCGAAGGCCGATCAGGAAAAAATGGGTATGGCTTTGTCTCGCCTGGCACAGGAAGATCCGTCTTTCCGCGTTACCAGCGACGAAGAATCCGGTCAGACCATTATTTCCGGTATGGGTGAGTTGCACCTGGAAGTGCTGGTCGACCGCATGAAGCGTGAATTCAACGTTGAAGCCAACATCGGTAAGCCGCAGGTGGCCTATCGTGAAACCATTCGCAAAACCTGCGATGAAGTGGAAGGCAAGTTCGTCAAGCAGTCGGGTGGTCGCGGTCAGTACGGTCACGTTGTGCTCAAGCTTGAGCCACTGCCTCCCGGTGGCGGTTACGAATTCGTTGATGCCATCAAGGGCGGCGTGGTTCCTCGCGAATACATCCCGGCCGTTAATCGTGGTATCGAGGAAACATTGGGCGCCGGCATTATTGCGGGTTATCCGGTTGTTGATATCAAGGCTACTTTGTTCTTCGGTTCGTACCACGATGTTGACTCGAACGAAAATGCCTTCCGTATGGCTGCCTCCATGGCATTCAAAGACGGTATGCGCAAAGCCAGCCCCGTGCTGCTTGAGCCCATGATGGCTGTGGAAGTTGAAACACCCGAAGATTATGCCGGTACGGTTATGGGCGATTTGTCCTCACGTCGGGGCATGGTTCAGGGTATGGACGAAATTCAGGGCGGCGGCAAGCTGATTCGTGCTGAAGTGCCGTTGGCAGAGATGTTTGGTTACGCCACCAGCCTGCGTTCTCAAACGCAAGGTCGCGCAACCTACTCGATGGAGTTCAAGCATTACGCTGAAGCGCCGAAAAACGTATCCGACGAAGTCGTCGCCTCACGCAACGGTTAATGCAGTGCCTGTCTGCCTTGAAACAGGCAGGCAGATTAAATTTTTTAGTTTCCTTGAATATCACGGATAGGATCAAAAGACATGGCAAAAGGTAAATTTGAGCGGACCAAACCGCACGTAAACGT